>Ga0100378_1004947_pt1 | contig 12300 bp, 9 predicted proteins | sample CryGeymeta201502_FD_81535 | JGI IMG/M metagenome (GOLD analysis project Ga0100378, IMG submission 81535) | Groundwater microbial communities from Crystal Geyser aquifers in Utah, USA - Crystal Geyser metaG 2015-02 | ecosystem: Environmental > Aquatic > Deep subsurface > Groundwater | place: USA...
ATTATTGAAGTTCCTTATTACAGTGACCAGCCATTCTACGAAGCTGAAATATATGTGTTGATGCAGGCAGTATACAAAAACTTCAAGAAGATGCATACAGTTCTCACCATTTCTTAATAATATATCGATGACTCTCATAAGAATTATCAACTAATGGCCAATACTTTAAAAATGATCAACACGACCAATTAAGATATTGCTAAACATATTAGTGTGGTTCTAACTAAAATTTCGGAAGAAGATTATTTTGAACTGTTTATGGAAAAAATAGAAGAGATAATAGAGCTGAGTGAATAAAATTAATCTTCTGAGCCAACAGGTGCAATTTATAAAGCTATCAGTGACGCATAACATATTTATTTATTCTCAAATACATAGTATTAAAAATAAGATGGTGAGGAATTTCTTGATAAAATTTTGCAGTCAGCTCCCTTGGTGATCAGTTAGAACATGTCAGCATCACTGCAATAAGTTATGCTAAAAAGATAGTAACTCAGATAAGCTACTGACTTGATCCTTTCTGAAACTTGTTTCTATTATAGGTCGTTTGATAAAGTGCTCAAATTTATTGGCTCTTTGGCAGTTGGTGAGCCTTTCTACTTCGATTTAGGCTACTTTACTCATAATGTTTTTCACCTCGGTAAAGGTTTCAGCCATAATTTAAAAAAAACTGAGAATAAATAGACCCTTATCCGTCCTCTATTCAACGTGTTGGTGTGTCTGAAACTGTTCGTTGAAAAAAGTTAGAACAGAAATGCAAAAGTTATTCAACAATTAAGTGAGCTTTTCAAATAGTTGATCATTTAATTCGGCAAAGAGTCAAAACAAGAAGAAGTCACATATTTGAAAACTTTGGTTTAGCTCTTCCTTGAAGCTGTAACATTTCCCAGTTAATTCTTGAATATTGATCAAGGAGAAGCTTAATACAAAACTCCAGTTAGCTATTTTCAATCTTACTCTGAGAGCATTTTATCCAAATATTTTATCCAGACCATCAACAGAATCATTGAATGCCAACCCGAACTCAAGGAATCAGCCGAAAATAAATAACTTGCTCCATTCATGAAAAAAAAAAACAAAGTCAAATCTCTTGTTATTTCTAAGAAGGTTCCAATGAGCTATGAGGAGTAAAAACAGTCCTATCTCAAACAAAAAAATATTATCCAAACTATTTGTGACTTACCTGCTAATGTAATGAAATTGGATCTGATGATTGATCAGTTAGAAAAGATTAGCTCAAAGGGAGTCACTGATGCCAACATGCAAGAAACTAGGTTTTTTCTCAAATAATGCAGTCGGGTGTGCCATTTCCACAAAAAATATTTTGAAGCTATTGTATTCTTATTAGTTATTCCTGACTTTTATGGAATTGACTTGCTACTTGACTAGATGGTTCAGTATGCCCGCGAGAGAGGCACATATAATAAGAAATCTATCTTTACAGCTCTTGAGACTGAGATGATTGATGAACTGCTGAATCTGTGCCAGGATTGTGCGAGATAGACATTGCTCAGAAAGCTAGTTTTACTGAAATGCTTGGAATACGAGGCAAGAGGAGAACAATAGTTGAAAGAGAAAGAGGCATAATACATGAAAAAGTATCTAGGAGCAACTGACAAATCTTTTAAGGATTTCCAATAAAGGCTCAGAAACCACAAGGACCTCCCTTTTTACAATCTGAAAAATGCAAGCTTTAAGAAACTACTGGAAGGAAGAGAGCAGCTGATCAAACAGTGTCTATCATACTAGACTGATCCGAAGACTCGCAAAGCATTTGAAAAGATCTAAGCTTTGAACTGGCTCATAGAAAACACACCCCTACCTCAATGATTCCCTTCTATATCAAACAAATATAAAATACATTATCAACTCTATTCAAGGTGCTATTCCTATAAATGTTACTCTTACAATTACTCAATTTTGTATCCCTCAATCTATATTATTTTTTATGCTTATTTGATGCTGAGTTATTGAAATCTTTCCCGTAAAGACTCAAACCTCAGATCGACAGAGGTTGTCACGACGACATTGGGATGGTATTTTTTAGTCGGAAATCGAGGGCCTCCGCCGTAAAATTTATTTAGAAAGTACCACACTTCTGGTGATATTTTTTTATAGGCGCTTTCAACCTATTGCTAATTGGTTATTTCGTTATTGATGGGTCCAGGTCGAGGATGGCCAAACATCCGGTATCCTTTGTGATAATCCGAATATACAAATTTTTTCCATTTCTACAGCCAAGTTCGATTGATGTAGACCCAATCTTTTTTATGGGACAGTTTATCGGCAAATGCTGCCATTTCCTTTTCTGATGATTTGATTTAATTCACAAAGATAAGCTTTTCTTGGCATTATAAGCAAAAATCTTACTATTTATTGATGTTGATAGATCGACCTCCAAATGTTTACAGCAAATACTGGTAAATTTACACAGGTATTTTTTGAACTCCATCTGTCAGTTTAGATGACTGAAGGGTTGTTTTGAGTTTGCCATGAAAGCAGATAAATGGATTCATCAGAGGTGGAACATGGTAGTGTTCTTTGAGATAAATGCTCCAACAATCAGGAAGAGGTACAACAGGATTGAGGCCGACTTCCAAGCAGCTCAAAATATTTTTTTGCAAGGGATATATTTTAGGATTAGATCGTCTCTTATAAAGAGCCAACTTGATGTTGTTGTTAGGTCTCTCTTGTTCCTGAATATTCTCGTCGCAAAATAAATGCTCTTTCTTTGTGCTATAATTTTTGACGTGAGTGTAGTAATGTTTATCTCTCCTGCTAATGCAGCCAATATAGTCAAAAACAGCAATTTAGTCTTAATTTGTTTAGCTGCTCTTTTGAGTAAATTTACTTAGATCCAAAGAATCAGGCAATTCTACACTAAGCCCATTTATGTCTTAGCCAAACTCGAGGATAAGGTTGTTGGGTAAATTGACATAACTGTTGAACTATTTGACGACGTTTTAGCACTTATCGCACATTATGTTTCCTTCTTATAGGGTATCAATAGCCAGTTGGTGGCTGTTTCTCCAATTGAGGGCTTACTCAATTAGAGCATACAGCATGCCTTTGTAATTGATCTCAAAGGTCTTTTAGTAGCTGACCTTCAGGCATTCAAACTTGTTGGAGGTTGTCATTTTATTGCCACAAATTGCACAAATTTTATCCAAAACGCATTCACCTCCAAAGGTTTACTTGACAAGATTGTAGTGTTTACCTGCATCTGTCCACTCATCATAAGGTTCGTGGATCATCTCTTTTCGACCACAAGGTAGCTCATAGAAGTAAAATTCATCAATCAGATATCGAAGGATGAAGTAGAGCACTTGCTGAGGTGTTTTGTGCAGATAAGACATAAAGTTGCTATCCAATGTAGTAAGAAGTTTTAACATTTTGTCGACGTTTATGATTCGGTACTGTCCTGACCATATTGTACTGATAGTCTCTATCATCATGCGAACAAACTAATTTTCGATCTTCAGAGGATTAACTGACCTGAATATATCTCTGATGGTTGGAATGTAGGCAAGCAGGTGCAAGACAGAGTTAAAGTAGGAGTTGATACCGTTTGATTTTAGTCCACATAGACCTTTCTTTTCTTTCTGGAAAGAAGGAGGATACTAGGCTTGCCCAGCATATATCATATTTTAACTCAGGCTTGAAGTCATCAGATACTGTCTGATATGATAAGGATTGATATTCTTGCTTTTTTTGCTCTTTCGAAGACTATCTTCCTCTCTATATGTCATTTAACTTACTCAGGTTCATCGAATAGTTATTTTTTGCACATTGTACAAAAGATCTACAGAGTTTCGCAGTGGATCATTACCCTGTGCATATACTGAAGCCCTAAATACTATTTCTATCTATACTTTCGCCATGAGTGATCAACTATTATTTAGTGAGATTCTTCTTTAGCTTAAAGCAGCCATCCTAAATGAAGGTTGTGGTACATGAAGGCAGACCCAGGTGGTTTTGGTCAGCTGAGGGCTGAGGAAGGTCGGCTACACATAGTAGGTTGTCAGATGTTAGCATGCCATTGTTATAATACAGAGTCGATAGGAAGATAATGCAAGCAATCATAAAAATAATCTCTCTTTCTTTTAAGAAGCCTCCCACATCTTCGAGCTACTCTTATGCTAGCTCACACCGTAATCAGGAAACTCCAAAAATACTTTGAATATATCGCTGTTTCTGATTTATTCAATTTTGCTCAGATCTCTCAGATATTGCTGTAAACTCTTTCTTCTCTCCTATGCCATGATGTTCTTTTGCTTGTTGGCCATGAGGTTGTTGATGTCGATAAGGAAGTTGCAGCTTTGAGGGTACCTGATCGAAGGATATCTGTTTATCAACATCTAAATAAAGAAAACGGTACCTGTTGGAGCTCAGAAAATTATTTATAACGTTTGCTGACTTTCCATTTGCTATCACCCAGACTAATCTGGATTTTGTATTCAGTATAAGGCTTCTTCTTATCTTAGCTTTCTTTGACGACTGTCTGGCTGACAGAAATGTGGATATTTTATTTGTTGTCTTGGTATGCTTTGTCTTTGATTGACAGCATACTATTGCCTAAACATTGCTCGACATGATTTGAGAAGGCGTGGGCCTGTACATTTTTGGAGCAATTTGCACATTGCATCGAAAGACAACTTTTCATGATCTTTTTGAAATCTTTGACCCTGTCATATTTTTATTCCAGAACTTTGCACCGACCTTACATTTTTTATAGAGCTGAGGAGAGATTCTTATTAGCCTCGACTAGTTCAGCATTTCCTTCAGTCTACGAAGACGAAATAGATTGCTGCAGGGCAACCAGCAAAGCATCGTGCAATCTTTTGTTCTAGTTGAGAGTGTTCTTCAAGAAGGAGACCTGATTCTCAAGGTAAGATTTTTCAAGCATCCATTCTGAGTGATCGCTCATCATTTCGTTCTTCATTGAATTTTAGGCCATCAGGTTTTATATTTTTTTAGAAAAGGAAGCATTGGCTTGGGAAAGAATTTCAGTCTATTATCTTTTCTCTTCGTATCTGTTCTCCAATTATTCGTAATCTGAAGTCAGCTTTGTATTAGAGGTTCTCAATTTTCTGCATTCATTTTCCAGACTGATTGCTCTTTCTTTGTATCTTTCAAGCTCCTCTTCCATGTATTTTTTCTCCATATCATGAAGAGCTCTTTCTTTTTCAAGGGTTGACTTGATCAAAGCTAGTTCATTTTTGGCTTCCTCCATATCGTTATCAGCTTGTTTTTTTGTCTCTTTCTTCAGTTTATCGAACTGAATTAGAACCTCCTCATGTTCGTTATACAAAGTACGATATTTGTCATAGAGTTTGTCATGCTAGCTTTTATATTGCAAGGCTCGAGTTTTATGACTATCCTCAAGGGCCACCAATTTGTTGTTTTCCTTCTCAAGATTTTCGATCTTAGTTTTAAAATTTTATTTCTCATCTTGTAACTTCTTCTGTTTCTGCTAAATTTCCTCTTCTTGAATTTGAAGTTTTTGTTGCATCATTATTTTTTCCTGATGTAAATTTTTATTGATTTTGGTGGTAATAGTCTATCCAGCTAATCTGTATAGATTCTCTGAAATTTCATTGAAATATTTCCATTTTTCCAAAGAATCTCCATCAACTGTCTCCATATCATATTGTTCCTTGATCATTTCGAAGTCTCTGACAAAATCGCTGAACTCTTCATAGTCATCATTGTAGATTTTTTACTTGATGGTGTCTAAAACCTTGTCTGATGCTTATTTGTATTTATCTTCCCATTGAGATTTGTTCTTTCTGGCTAAATCGTTGATACTTTCTTCGATTCTTTTTTATAACTTTTCAAGCAAATCGGGATGACCTTCTTCAGATCCTAGGGATTTCTTTTTGAATTTGGTGACGACTTGATCTCTAAGGGTAGACTTAAGTTTATCGAGTTGCTTCATGTTGATTGGATTTTTTAAAACTTCGTCGATTTACTTATCAAGATAGTTAGTAGCCTCCTTAATAGCTTTCAGGCCTTCGCTCCTACAGACATAGAACCAGGCGCTTTAGACATTGGGAATGTGTCCTTTGTTGATAGCTTCCATGTAGCCCTTACATAAATTGACCAGCATGGCTCCATTGAGAGTGTTCCCATTGATCTTTTTAGGCTTGACTGTGTTGAGAATTTTTGATCTGATAGCTTCAACCTGTCCGACAAATTAAGGTCTGAGCATATTATTTTCAAGCTCATCCAACCTTTGCAGATCTTTCTCTCTTTCTGTTGGTCTCACCATCAACTCACAATCTCTCTACTGGAAAAAATGTTTCAAGTGCCTTCTTATTTTATTTTTGTTTTAAATTACATCACTCGATCCTTTCTGCATTTCCAGAGCATTTTCCAAATATTATTTGGAGTTTATCTTGTTTCCATTTTTGTCTTGAAGCATCAATGCGAAATCTCGGACCACCCAAAGAAAAGCAGGGAAGCTACTGACATCTTAGCCAACTTTACCGTGTTTTTTGGTCTGGATGTCTTTGGCGAGGTTTAGGATAAGGTTGATGGAACTAAGAGCATTTTCGTCGATGCTGCCAACTGAATTGTAGATAAAATAGGAGCTGAGCAGAAGAGAAAATAGGAAGATACGAGAGTCATGGTTGGTGTTCTCGTCCATGCCTCCAAAGCCTTCTGTATCGATCATTATTATGTCCATATTCTCATTCGAACTGCTTTTGATGGTCTTTTTCCAAAGCCATAAACCCTTGGTGCAGGGGTTGATAGTAGGTCCTACTTGGAATCCTCCTTTTTTCTGTTCCAAAAGGACTCTATTGACAAAGAAGGACTTTCCAGTTCTATACTTGCCGACAATGGAAACAATGCCGAGTTGCCGATCTTCTGAGAGGGAGTTGAGGAATTATTCGGCTTAGGGCGATAGGGTGAATCCTGTTCCTTACTGATATGCGATGAAGGGGATGGCGTTCGCAGACTGTGTTTTTGAATTATTCATGCTATATTATTCCAACTGATTTGAATTTCTAAGACAGAACTATTATATATTCTTCATTTTTTGACAAAGAAGATTAACAGTTATCTTCATGCTGATAATCTAATTCAGCTAGCTACGAGTAAATATGTTTGCCCTGAAACTTAAATCCTAAATGTGAAAGACCCGCTGAATCTTATAATTTAACTGTTGGCACTAAGTTATTTTAATGACAATCGCTGATTCTTGTGCCATAGTTTTCTGAGATACAATAAGCCCACCGATCCTGATCTAAATTGGACGCTTAATGCTAAAAAATAACTCAAGGAAGGAATATATTTGTTTAAGGTAATTACCATGAAAAAAAAGACCAGTTGTAAGGAAATCCTTCTTCGAGTGGCAGAAGATAAACCTCACAAGAAATCATTTGATCTTAGCACCAACACATCAGATATCAACTTAGCCCTTGAGGCCTACCTACAAAGTTTATAGGATCATCAGCGATACCTTACTGCCCACTACACTAACAAAATAAAATCGCTTATGGGTATCATGTAGAATCAAAATAAGGCCAAAGGGTAACTGACCCGAGAGCTACGCGAATTAACTCATTAACTGAGCCATCAGAAGCATTACACTCAAATACTGAAGGCAAAAGTATAGAAACAATGCGAGGTTGAGTCATATCACAACAGTGAGTTGATGAATAGTTAATATTATGGAGAGGTTCATTCGATTCCTGTCATTTCAAGACAAAATAGTGATGGATACAGATCGACAGCTTCCCGCACACCATCAGCCAGAAAGAGACTGATTTGCGAGAGAACTCCATCGACTGAGAAGAAGCAATTCTGCTTCAACAAAAAGCGTAAATTATGCCTGGTGAAAAGTATGTAACTCATATGATTTTATATGACTTCAATTTTATACTTCAGTGATAATGATTATCAGAGCTATCATTTTTTTCCCTTTCTATTGCCGCTGGCTGGTCTCATCATTTTTGCGGATTTGGCTCGAGTGGCGTTATCTCTCTGACGCATGACCTCTTCTTTGTTCATTTTTTAGGGGTCGTCGATATAAACGTTAGGTCGTTCTTCTTTTGCAATTACTCTTTGCTCTTACTCGTTGTCGTTCAAGACCACGCTTAAGTTATCAATAACAGTGGGGGAGATCTCGTATCTGAAGTCTTAGATGGTTGATGGGACTTGGTCTAGATCTAATTGGAGGATGTTGTCTTGCCTGTATCGAGGATTATCATCGCCACAAGCCACGCCAAATCTTCCCTAGCTGCAGAGGGGAAATTTGAAGCCCAGAGCTGATCCTGGGTTAGGTTTAGGAGCCTTGCTTCTCATGACAAGTCCCCAGTCATCATAACTATCGTCGAATTAGAGTCTATGCTGGATGGCGGCAACTTCATGGATGGGGACGAAGTGTTAGATGATCATGTTGTATAACTTGAGTTCTCTGACGATAGCTCTGTTTTCTTATTCCAGCTCTTCTCGTTCTTGGACCATGAATTACTGAATATCATTGTTGGCCTCGTATGCAGCTTTCAATTTGTTGTTTATTTTGGCTAGCTGTTTTCTCCTCTTTTACACCTGCTCCTTCAGAGATTCGTTACCTTTGACCACATCGTCCATCTTTTATTATTTTTCCTTGACCACCTCAGCAAGCCGACGCTCATGTTGCCTTCTTTCTTCCAGCTACTGCTGGGCTTCAAACAATTTCTTTTAGTGAAGACGAGCTTATTCTTTTAGTTTATTACCGTGCATCAACTTTTATTTCATTTCCTTCAGCTTCAGAGCCAAGTCTTATTGCTTCAACTTCTATTCTTCTTTTTGTTTCTCGATGATGTGCTTCCTCTTCAACAGCTCGTTCTTTGCATCTAGATCTTCGCCAAGGAGATCTTTCTTTTGTTTTTCTATTTTTTCCTTTTCTTTTGCCAAACGGTGGGAAATGTCCCTGGGCTCTCTCTTGACCTTCTTCTCAACGATCTGAGCGCCTTCCATTGGTAACTTTCCTTACAACATTTTTTTGAGTTTCTCAATTTCAAGCTGATACTATCTGATCATAGCATCTTTGGGATCTTCGTTGATTTTAGGCTTGTTCTTTATTTTTTTGGCTTCAGAAGCATACCTCAGAGTGCTCATGGTCTATTCAAAATTGTAGTCAGCAGGTCCAACATTGGCGATCATAATAGTTTTAGCATTTCCTCCTAAGGATTCCTGAAGCAGACGGGTCAGTTTAGAATCTCTGTAGGGGATATGGGCGTTATTGGAAGAAACCAAAGCTTTGATGACCTGACCCAATGTTGACAGCGCCAAGTTGATATAAATACCTTCCTTTGAGCGATTCCCAGTAGCTTGAGTTTTCTTCTGTCTTTCGGAACCAGCCAAGTCGACCAAATTTAATTTTCCAACTTTGATTTTCGACTCTCCGTTGATCATTTCCTGTTGCTCAACTCTGATCATGAAAATACTGTGAGATCGTGAGGATTCTTTGTTCATGTCAGTAGAGCCGACATGTCTGTTGTGGCTGCCTTCTTTGAGTTTTTTGTTCATTTCTTCCACAGTCGAAACAGTCTCCATACTGAGGTCTTTGACGTAGATCCCTTTGTCCTTATCTTCGTGGATTTGCAACTTTTGGTTGTCATGTCTTAGCAAATCGCAAATTTATTCATTGTAGAGCTCCAACATCGATACTTTGACCAGAAATTCAACATTTGGTGTTCCTGAATAAATGAAACGGTACCTGTGATGGCATTGATGACGTGCGAAAAAGTACGAGGAATTATGCCTTCTTGGTTAGGTTCACTTTTGCTGCCTTCCATAGTATGCGTCTTTCCAGTACCTGTTTGCCCATATGCAAAGATGGTGCCATTGTAGCCTGCCAGGACACTCTCGATAATGGGCAGGGCAGCTTTTTTGAAGACATTTTCTTGCAAGCAACCGGGCTGAAAGGTCATATCGAAGCTGAAAACTCTTTCCTTATCACCGGCATCTTTGATGTTATGGACAGTTATTTATCCTCTCTCAGGATCGACTTCGACGATTTATTTGAATCCTTTGCTGACTTATCCAGATGCCATGGGTCTGCATCTGACGGCCACCTTAACGCATTATTTCTACGCCATGAGCTTTGAGTGTTATATTTTAAATACAATTCGATAAAGGGATTTGAAATATAACTTAGAGATAATAATTTTATGTAGTATTCGGTCGATTTGCAGCAGACCAAAAGCGAAGCAGCTGACAAGATCCAAAAATTATGGAGAAGTTACACCAACAGAAAGATATACAAATACTACAGAGACATCATCTTCTTCAAGTGCAAGTAAATGACATAACTATTGTAGAGGTAATCCTGCCAAATTGCTGAAAGGAATCAATCCGCTGGAATCTAAATTATTGGAGACTGCTGTCGATTGCCATGTGAGATTTAGGTTGGGTGGTGATACTTTTCCACCTAATATCTACTATAAAATATTCAGCAAGACGAATGTATGCGATATCAATGCTTTTGCACCCAGGGATTACTCTTCTCTGCCGAGGGAAGTCGGCAAGTAGGATAAAATTAAATTCACAACTTACCAACTAAACCGCAAGGAATACGAGAACTAAGGTTGGTATTTACGTAACGACAACAATGGATGGAGACCCATTAGTCACAAAATGTTCATCAAGACAGATTACGTGTAGCTGTACTCAGCCAAAAAGGTGCATTTCTATCATCACAAGAAAGAACTGAGAGACGAAAAATATTACAAGAAGCAGCGGTTGGTAAGTATGAACCTATTCAGGCTAAACTCAAGTGGTTGAAAAATATTTATATGAAGAGCAAACAACCTCAAGAGGCGGCTTTGATAGATGACATAGAGAAAGCTGAATAAGCCAATGAAGGCAAAGAGCTGGCAAAGGCTATCAATGCTGACCCTGAGTTGGTTGAGAACAAGCTCAATGATAAAGATTTCGATATTGAGTCAGAAGAGATGGACGAATTGCTAGAGTGGACCTAGAATCTAAACTTTTAGAGTTACGTGAAGGATTGGTACCAACTATCAACCTCATAGAGCACCAAAGCTTTTGTGCCAAAATTTGTCAACGAAGGTTTTAATGTTCTATTTTGATGCTCAAATCAACTAATGCCAATGATTTATGTCAATCTATAACTGTGAACTATCACTAGCACATAATCCTTGAGTCGAAGGTAGACAGGGCTAACGCGAAAGAGATTAGGGGGGAGATCGGATGCAGCATGTCCAGGTTGAACTTGGAATCGTTTACCTTACCAAATAGCATGATCTCAGGGCCGTCATCTTTTTACTCCAAGATAAAATTTTTGATGGAGGCGACCTATACTCTTCCCTTGAAGTTCAGCATATATCCTCCTAAGCTTTCAATCCACTTTGGTCGTCTATTTTTGAACACCACTATCTTATCTCTATTTTGATGGTTTTCATACAGCTGATTCAATGGTATTTCATCTTCATACATTCTCACCTGAGGAAAAGAATTGTAATATCTGTACTCAGGCTTTTTGACGTATATTTTGAATTAACGAGGTTTGCCCATCTGAAACAGATGACTCTCATATACGATGGTTGCGACTAACTATCGAGGTACCTGATTTTTCTAACGAGCGTTGCTTGGATTGTAACCAGGGCCGAATATGTTGAGTTGATCACCTAACACATTTGACTTCATTTTGCCAATGTAATAAGGTGAGTTTTCTTAGAAGTTGCCTTTGTTGCAGCTGATAACGAAGGTTGAGCTCGGTTTCGAGGATGTCTTTTTGGCACTCATGACATACTGACTGCTGCGACAAAAATGCAAGTGGAATTCAGGCCAGAATGTATTGAAACCACTTTTGTCTCTTATCAGCTCCATTCTGAGCAAGTTTCCTGGTTTAACACCTTCTATTAACTGCTTTCTGAGGTCTTATGGAGTGTCATAGTTGAAGTAGCTAGGATCTGATATGTTGACTGGCTGAGTAGGTTCTACTGCGCTATCTGAGCCATCAGAATCATTGAATTCGCCTAATACATTTCTTGACTGAGGAACTTATAGTTGCTATCTAGTTTCGTTAAGTTATCTAGCGTTGTACGCACTTTCATCAAAGGTATGCTGAACCACCTAAGGAGCTTATTCTTCGAAGTCACCCTAAAAGACAAGGTTTATTGGTCGGCTGTGAGCCTTTTTTGGCTCTTTCTTGATCTCAAGTACCTCTTCTTCCAACTAATCTTACCCAATTTGGTTGGTGTTCTCGAACACTTAAATTTTTTATTGTTGTCTTAGAGGCTCCAACCTAACATAACTTCATGGCTTACTTGATCGGCCCTTTTC
>Ga0100378_1004954_pt1 | contig 12286 bp, 14 predicted proteins | sample CryGeymeta201502_FD_81535 | JGI IMG/M metagenome (GOLD analysis project Ga0100378, IMG submission 81535) | Groundwater microbial communities from Crystal Geyser aquifers in Utah, USA - Crystal Geyser metaG 2015-02 | ecosystem: Environmental > Aquatic > Deep subsurface > Groundwater | place: USA...
ATTATTTTATTTGGGGATTGGGGATTGGGGATTGGGGATTGGGCCCAATCCCCAATCCCCAATCCCCAATCCCCATAGTTTTATTACGGTTTGTATATTAATTAGTAAACTAATAAATGTAGAAATTAATAAATTAATAAATTAATTATTTGTGTAATCATTAATTTAATATTAAATATGTCAATATTTAAAAATACTATAATATCACTTATATTATTATTGACAATTATATCATTATCAAATTCAGTTATGAAATATTCAGAAACTGAAGAAGAACTCAAAAAAAGAATTGATTACTTTCAAAAGTTAAATGATAAGGTAGAGAACAAAAAAGTAGCCTTTGTTTATGATGAACACCAAGGATTTTATTGCTAAGCAATCAAAGATATTAAAAAAAATGAACCTTGTTTAAGAGTGCCTGATGAATATTTGTTAACACAACGTATAAATATTATATAATATTAAGTCGATATGTTTCCATTTAAATTTGAGATTTTTGAAGCAGTTAAGGCTTATGAAAATTATTTTACTGATGATGAAGAAAAGAAATTTTGGAAGATGCACTTCAAATCTTACATTCCTGTTTTTAATATTATGTTTGGTATTTATGGTGGAGATAAAACGAAAATAATTTAGATTATTACATAAAAGACATTAGTCCTGAATTGGTTGAATACTTCAAAATGATGCCACCAGTAATTGTAAATAAAATTTTCTTTGAAGAAGAAGAATTTAGCTTACTTAGTAAAATAGGAATAGAAATAGATATTTATCACATAAATTTGAAAAAGCTTCACTCTCATATAATAAAATATATATCTAGAAGATATAAAAATTACAAGGTATTAATATAAATAAATACTTAAGGACTATATAATTCCTTGGATACAAGATTATAATCTTTTTCGACACAGTCAATCTCTGATTTTGACAAGAACATATTTATTATCTGAAAAGTATTAAGTTTATATAATATTTTTCAAATTTATTTAGATCTGTGAAATACTTATACTCCGATAAAATGAATTTAAGTTCTAGAACTTTTAAGGAAAAAAATTTAGAGAATTTTAAGGAAGTTATCAAGGATAATAAAGTATTGCTTTCGTACCTTTATTTGATATTTGCAATTATAGCTTTGGAGTTAAAGGTGCTATCAATTACAATGATTATACTTATCAAAATATTCATTCTCAATTAAGCTTACAAATAAATAAACAATTTAAAGTAGGAGAAAATTATAGCTACTCTTATCTTGATCAAGATAATTTCAAACTATTTTTGACTTATGGTTTTTACATAAAAGATAATACAAAAGATAATATAAAATTTAGTATTGGAGTTGATAAAAAATATTTTAGCTCCCACAAACTTAATTATTGCAAATATAATGGCTATTTTGAAGGAAATGAAATTGCTAAGCAAATTAAAGACGAAACTACAAATATTTTAAAATTATCATTTACTTATTACAAAGGACAATCTAATATTAGAAATTTAAACATAATTAGACTTTATTACTTCGGTGAACCATATGATGAAGAAGTACTATTAGAAGCATTAGATAGAATTGATGAAAATAAGTGGTTAAACTATTATACTGAAATGACGTCTAGATTATTCATTTTTGCATATTTAAGATCTAATTCCAATATTGGAGGTTTTACTATTCCAATTATTACTAGTATTTTACAAACTACTAAAAATTATTACATTGATAATGAAAAAAGTTTAAGCGATGAAATAAAGTTTAAAAATAAACTAAGAGAGCCTATATTTAGAATTTTATTAAACAAAATGATTTTAAGTTTTAATATTATGTTAAAGACGCAGATTGAAACAATAGAGATCTTGAAAGATCAAATGAAAAAGATTAAGGACCATTATTTAAATTTAGTCTAATTAAATAATAATTTATAAGTTAATATTTTGTCTTATAATTTATTTTGTAATATTTACTTAGTAATATTTATTATTATTATTTGATATTCTTTTTATTTTAATATGTAAGTTTTAATTTTAATTTTTAATAATAAATGGACATTAATTCAGTTATAGTAAATAACCAAAATGAAGAAAATAAAGATGACGATGAAGTATCCTTAGCTTCTGTGTCATCAAGCGATAAAGAATTTATTGTATATCAATGCCAATTATTAAAAAGATCACTAAAGAAAAATTATAAATTTTACAATGAAAATGTACCTAAAATAAAAAGTCTAAAAGATGACATTAGTACTAATACAAATACAAATAAACATAACAAATTTAATAATACGAACAATAATAAAGAAAAACTATTTGTAAAAGGGGTTCACTTAAAAAATACTTATCTTTCAAATAAGAACGAAAATGCAAAGAAATTAATTAGTTTTGCAAATAATCTCAAAACAATTTCTGAAAAAGTAAATTATTTAACAAGAAATCAAACAAAAGATAAAGATATAGCGATGACAAAAATATATAAAAATAAATATGATCAGCCTGTTCTTAATCTTAAGAGTGGTTATGATAAAAGGAATTGGAGTCTACTAAAAGATAAAATTAATGTAATATATAATAGTTATAATTATAATTATAGACCAAAGTAAGATTACCTAGTATATATGAAATAAATACTAATCGTTCAAATTTCTTAAAATTAATAAAAGATGAAGTAGCTAATGGAAAAGTAAACAATGAAAAAAGAGCAACCATAAAAATTATAGAAAAAGGTGTACTGCCATAAGTTATTTAATCATTTTGTATTTTATGTATTTTAATTATGTGAAAAGTTAATATAAATATTAGTGTCAATAATATTAGTTAATAATAAGTATATTAAACAAAGAATAAATTTAATTAATAAATTATTTTTAAACATTAATTTATTGTTAACTAGATAAATCCTTGAAGTGCTTATCTTATTTTAATTCTGGGAAGTCGTTAGCATTGAATTTGAATCCGTCGTTGTTTCCTCTGCCTTGATTTCCTTGATTTCCTCTGTTTTGTCCTCTTCCACCTCTTCCTCTTCCTCCTCTGTTTCCTCTTTCTCCTCCTCTGTTGTATGTTCTTTCACTTTGATACTCGTTTGTTTCAAGTTCAAAACCTAAGTTTTAATAATAATTTTCTTACCAACGTTATAATTTAATTCTTTTTCTTTTTCGTCAGTTTTTGATGGTTGGTGGGGTTTTGTTGTTTGTACAGTTGGTTTTTTACCTTTTCCTATTCCAAGGGGTTCTTCAATGTGAGTAATTTCCTTTAATGTGGGGTCAAGTTTTGGTCTTTCAACTACTAATTGTTTTTTAGCTTGGTTTAAGTTTTGATTTTTTTGGCTGTGTTTTTCTCTATATTCAGCATAGGAAATACTATCAGCAGTAACAATAGATTCTTCTTTTACTTCAACGACTTCTCCTTTTTTTGGTTTTTTCTCTCTTCTTGGTTTTCCTTCTTTTTTTTCTTCTTCAACATTAAGTTCATCAACTTTTTCAGTTACTTTCTCAACTTCGGTTTCTTTCTTTTCTTCAACTTTTTCAGTGGTAGTGGCTGTGACTGGGGTAGTTTCTTTTTTGGTGGTTAAGGCTTCATTGTAATCTATAAAATAATAATAAATTTATTATTAAAGATATTAATACAATAGTCTTCATTGTAGTAATTGTCATATTTATGGGAATTGTGATATCTGTTAAAGCTTTCGACTTCTTCTTTATTATAATCTTTTTCGTTTTCCCATGTGTATTTTCCACCTGCTCCTCCTTTAGCGACCTCTTTACTTAATCGTTAATAATAAAATTTACCCTCTTCCGGTTCCAGAATGTCTTTCGAAAACTCTTTCACCCTCTCTTCTTGGGACTCTTGGACCAAAATGTCCTTTATTTTTCATATGGCTTTCTTTTGGTGCTACGTGTTCTTCAGTAAATTCGGTTGGTTGTCTGGCTTTTGATTTTTTAACTTCAGAGAAACCTAAAATATATTAGAAAGATATAAAAATGAGAAATTACCTTCTTCAACAATATCTAAGTGATGGAGTTCTTCTTCCATCTTTTTTTTCTCTTCAGGTCTTACTTTCTTTTTTTTCTTTGCATCTACTGTTGTGAAAAGAACTTTGTCTGAATTTTTCTTATCGTACATTTGTACTGTTTCATCTTCTTCATCATGCTCAACTCTTAATTTTCCAAAAGGATTACTCATATTTATTATATCTACGAAAATTAAGAATTAATTAATATAATAAATAATTATTATTATTAAATGGCATATTATTTGTAATTAATTTATAATATATGAAAGAAATATTACAAAATATCATATAATTATAAAAACTATTATATACAAATTTACTTATATCTTATTAATGAAAATTATTACTAAAAATATTAGATGATATTATTAATTTAAAATAGAAACAAATTTTATATATTATTTATTTATCTTTATTTTCATATTCAAATTCATATCTTAAAAACATTTTGATTCAATAGCCTCTAGTGAATTTCCAATAGTATCATAATCTTGCTTTGTAACCCACATATAAGAAAAGTTGCTCAAACTTGAGATAATAGATCCACCAATCCAGTTTGAATATTGTCTTTCAGGTGTAGAAACTAAATTAAAGTTATTATTAGTAAGTGCTTGACCTAATTCACTCTTTAATCTTTCAACATATCCTTTCATTAATGTTGTTCCACCAGTTAAACATATATTTTCTTGAATTTCCAACTGTATTTCGCTATCGCATTTGTTCAGGCAATCTGCAATAAACTGGCCAAGAGGGAAAAACTCTTCATTTTGGGGTCTGAATAGAATTTCTGAATGTTTGAATAGTTCAGAGCCTAATTTAAGTCTAGAGCCATCAGGTAAATTATAATCTACTCCTTCGCCTTCACTATAATGCTTTTCCTCTTCCTCTGAATTAAAAGCAACATATCCTAGTTTTTCTTTAATAGAATCAGCTAATATTCTTCCTTTTAAACCTTTATAATTTTTGCCTATTCCTTGATATTGAACCATACTTAGTAATAAATCTGATAAATTTTCACCTCCAAATTTCATCTTCTGTGAAGCGTGAGGTAAAGGATATCCTTCATAAACAGGTACTGCTGTAGTCAATCCGAAGCCAGAGTCAAGAACAAGACCAGATGTCTTTCCATAAGAGTATAATCCTAGCATTGAAGTGTTAGCTATATGTATTTTTTCAACATTGAATGTTTCAAATAAAATTTCAGCCATCTTAGCTCTATTTTGTTTAGGATTAAGTGGTGACTCAGTTATTAAAATTGAGATTTCTTCAGGAACTACTTTTAATTCGGTATAAAATAGATAATGTAGTAAAGTTTCATATTTATCCCAGTCAACTATTTCTCCTTTTTTAACTGGATAATTAAAATTCATTATTTCTAATTTTGAAATAGCTTCATCACCAACATAACGTTCTTTTTGTTCCATTCCAACGAGTAATCCAGGCATTTTTGGAATTCCTATTACTGAGTCAAAAACAGATCTTGGGCCATCCTCGCCTGAAAATCCCGCCTTGGTTACTCCTGAACCTATATCAACTATTATTGAAGAATAATTTAAGATGTTGTCTACCATTAATTTTAAATTTATTATATAACTTATATATAAATTTATTTAATAACCAATATAATAATAAATTATTTTGATCATTACATTAATTATAATATTATTTATATTAAATAATTACATAATTTAATGAAATTTGAAGACTTAGTCGTATTAATAACAGGAGGGGCATCAGGAATTGGAGAAAGCATTGCAAGAAAGTTAATCTTATTAAAAGCTAAAGTAATAATCTGTGACTTACAAGAAGAAAAAGGCATAGCATTAGAAAAAGAATTTAAAGGACTATTAAGATTTATCAAATGTGATATAACTAATGAAAAAGACACTGAAGGCATGATAAACCTAATCGAAAAAGAATTTGGAAGACTAGATAGTGTTATTAATAGTGCTGGAATTGTATTAGGAGAGTTAGTCGCTAGTGAAAAAGGAGTTCATTCTAAATCGTCTTTTGAAAAGATAATGAATGTTAACACATTTGGTTCATTTAACGTGTCTAGATTTGCCGCAAGACTAATGGCTCAAAAATCTGACCCTAATAAAGATTGCAATGGTTCTATTGTATTTTTATCCTCTGTTGCTGGATTAGAAGGACAAAAAGGACAAACTGCTTATGCTTCATCTAAAGGTGCATTAATCGGAATGACATTACCAATGGCTAGAGACTTAGGAAAATATAAAATTAGAGTAAATTCAGTCTGCCCTGGATTAATTGAAACTCCAATGTCGAAAGGAATTGTAGTTTCAAAAGGAGGAAAAGCAATGATTGATGCTACACCGTTAAAAAGATTAGGAAGACCAGAAGAAGTAGCCGATACATGTTTATTCTGTATTTCAAATGATTTTCTAAATGGTGCTACTATAAGAATTGATGGTGGAATTAGATTCCCACACTTTTAAATAAAAGTATGTTTAAAGTAATTAATTTTAATTAAGCTCATAAATTTATTATCTTAATTTTACTTACTTTAGTATTTCTTTTCTTAATAAAATTAATAATATTTTCATAAACAATAAATATTAATATAATTACTAAATAATAACTAAAATGTCATATTCTGAAGAAAAATCAATTATAAATCCAGTTTGGAAATACGAAGATAACCCAAATACTTTACTTTTATTCCAAAAAAAGTTTGAATCAGAATTAGAAGTTGACGGTTCAAGATTATTTGCAGCGTTTAAACTAAAAGAAAATAATAAATGGATAAGAAGAAACTTATTCCCAACAGTTTTATGTCAACAAATTTCGAAAGCAGAGACTGATTATAATCAACTAGCTAAACTATTTAACTTAAATTAGATATAATTTAGATAAATTAATAAGAATCAATTTAAATTAATAAAGTAAAGGAATTGATTATATAACTATAAACACTAAATAATTCAATTTATATTTGTATTTGTTTTCATTCTTTAATTTTAATTAAGTATTATATTACTTATTAGACTTATATTACTTATAATATAATTTTACATAATTTTACATAATTTAACATATAAACAAAATTAATTAATTTCCCACCATATAATTAATTTTAAATTATTATTATATCTATATGTCAACAGAGGATATAAAATCAGTAGCAGAAGTTTTAAACAATATCTTACAGCCAGATAATAATATACGAAAAGAGGCAGAAAAAAAATTTGAGATGATGCAATCAAATATTCCAGGGTTAATATTTTGCTTAGGAAAGGTTATGACGGGTACTTATTGTATTTTATATTTTTAGATATTGATGATTTGAAAATAAAATCCCTTTCTGCTGTTTTACTTAGAAAGTTAATTAAAATTAATGATCATGAGGTTGTTAATGCAAATTATGAACAAATGAGTAAGGAGTACAGAGATAATTTAAAAAATAATATGCTAAAAGCCTTAGTAAATGAAAAAGATAAGAGTGTAAAAATGAAGATTTGCGATGTAATTGTAATGGTTGCTCAAAATACTTATGAATGCAAAGAAAAAGAAAAATGGGACGAACTTCTTAACTATATTTCAAATACCCTTATAACTCCTTTAAACGAAACTAATATTATAGAAGCTGAGTCTGCTTTAAATCTCATTAAAGGTATTTTCTCTCATACCCACCTCGAAATTCTAAAGGGAATCTCTGTACTAATTCCAGTTTTTAGAAACTTCTTCAAGACAAATTTACTATCTCTTAAAACCAGAACTGTTGAGACAATATGTGAAATTATGTGTATAGTTGATAAAAGTCATACAAAAATGTTAAAAGAATTTGTTAACAGCATTCTTGAGACAACTTTTCAATGTCTTCAAAACGGAAAAGAAGAAGTTAATGTATAATAATATATTATAATTATTAATTAATATTCTTAGTTAAAAAAATGCTTGGCCTCTTTAATAGACGTTTGCAACTGCGAGCCAGGAGTCTTCCAAAAAAGCTTCTCAGATTTATTCAGCCTTTGCTTAAAGATATCACAATCAGAGTCTTGTGATGAAAACATTAGAGAAATGGCTTTTGAAGTTATAGTTTGTTTTGTAGAAAGAAAAAAGAAATTCTTCGAAAAAGACACTGATAAGCTTAAGTTATTTATTCAAGAACTATATAAGTACGGCTTAGAAATGGATGATGAAATTACCGAAGAATGGGCAATTCCTAAAGGTGATTCTTACTTTGATGAAGAGATAATTTCAGAAGAAAAAGTAGCATGTGCATTAGCCTTCGTAGAAAGACTTTCAGAAGTATTCAGCAGCAAGTTCTTCCTCCCTTATATTTCAGAAATTGTTTTGAATTTACTTAAGAATACTAAAGATTTTAGATATAAATATTTAGCTTTAAGCAGTATTTCTAATATGATTAGTTTTGTTGATGATATTAAAGATGTTGAGTCAATAATACCTGTAATTTATCTTTATAATATTATTTATTTACTCTTATAATAGATAATTTTTGAACATTCAACTCATGAAAATGCTAAGATAAGATTTGCTAGTATTACTTGTATTAGTCAACTCACCGAGAACTTCGAACAATTTTACCAAAAAGACTATCATGAAAAAACCTTTGAGATAATAGTTACAAGAGTAATCGAAGATCCAATTTTAAGAAATAGACTTGAAGCCTGCTCTACTCTAACTACCTTTTTAGAAAATATGGACAACGACATACTAATCAACTATGTAGGAGTCATTCTTGAAAAAATGTTTTCAATCTTCTTAACTGATATTCCAACTAACTTAAGAGAAACTATCTTAGACGTTATTACTGAATTAGTTGAAACACTTAAGGACAAATTTGACACATTCGCTGAGAAGTCATTAACAATCTTAATAGAATTCTTAGCTAAAATCTGGAGTATGAAAGTTCACAAATCTCTTTATGGAAACTTAGTTAATTGTATTACTATGATTGGACCCTATTGCAAAACTCATTATTTCAAATACCTAAATGACATTGTTAAAATCACAGTAGAACTTCAAGATACCATTGTTGGAGATAGCGTCTCTCAAACCTATATTAAAAATGCCTTAGAAAGAATAACTCCTTTTTTAATTACTGACTTCCCTGATTCTCTCGGTAGCGTAGTACACTCAGTAATCAAGCTTATTAAAAACGTCCCCAATGTCTTGTTAAAGGAAACTCCTAAGGAATCTTTTAGTTTAGTTGATTTACTTAAAAACGAAGATGGAACAGAAAAGCCTGAAAAGAAGAAAACAACATTACACACTTCTGATACTGAAGATGTTGACTCTTCATTGACATTATTGAATACTCTAGTAGAAAAGATGGGAAAGGTTTTTCTCCCATATGTTACTATTACAGAAGAAGTCATACTACCATTACTTACTTTTTATATAAATGACGAGGTTAGAGTTGAATCCTGCAATATTTTACCAACTATGTTAATTGTAATTAAAGACAATTGTTCTGTTGAAGACTTACATTTAAAAGCTAAAAATTATATTACTCAGATATTAGCTGCTAGTGATACTGAATTTGATAACGGAACATTAGGAATTTATTTAGAAAATATGGGAATTTTAGTTGAAACCGCTGGAGTCTTTTTGAATACTCAAGAACTTAATAATTTTTTCTCTAAGATAATGATTTTATTCGACAAGACCGAAAAAAGAAGAATACAACTACTTGCAGAACAAAAGAAAGTCTTAGAAGCACCAGTAATGAAAGAAGAAGCTTTAAATTCAGATGATGAAGAATCTGATGATGGTAATATGAAAAAGGACTTTGAGCAAGATATTGAAGAAATTGAAGAAATCCAAGAGTATACTGCAGACTTAATAGGAATATTATTTAAAACTCATAAAGAACTTACTTTGGAAATTGTTAAAAAGATTAATGCTGATATACTTCCAAATTACTTCCGTAACAATGCTTCTATCTTCGAAATTAAGATGGGAATATTTATCGTTGATGACTTAATCGAGTTCTTAGGACAAGAACTGCTAAAAGAAGTTTGGGATGACCTTGCCAAAGTTGTTATTGGTTTCTGTACTCACCATTCGATTGAAATAAGAAGAGCTGCAAGTTATGGAGTCGGTGTCCTTGCTAAGTTTACCAAATCGAATTTCTCTAAGTATTCCGGAGAATGTGTTAATGCTTTAGTAAATGCATTAAACTTTACAATGAAAGATAGCGATGATGAAGATCAATTTGAAGGAGCTAAAGATAATGCAACTGCTAGTTTAGGAAAAATAATAAAGCATCAAACTGATGGTATCGATATAAGTAGTATTATTCCAAAGTGGTTAGAACACTTACCTATTTTAAACGACTTAGACGAGTCTGAAGAACAACATCTTATGCTTTGCCAAATCGTTAACAATCAATCTAACTTAGTAATAGGTCAAAACTTCGTTAATCTTCCTAAAGTTCTTAAGATCTTCGCAAGAGTTTACAACACAAAAAAATATTCAAATGAAGAAATTGACAAAAACATCAAAAATATTATTACTTCCATATTAAGTAATAATGAAACTAAGAACATCCTTATCCACACAAAAGAACATTTAACAGAAAAAGAAGGAAACCTTAAGAAAAAGTTCGACACCTTTCTTAGTGGAAGCCATTAGAGTTATATTTCTTATAAAAATTATTATAATTAATTTTTAGTATTTTATTATAATATTATTATGTATAATATATTATAGTAAGTAATAATTACTATATTTATTTAATTTTAAATTATAATAATTTTATAATATAATGAATTTTGAGTTTAACAAATATGAACTATTAAATGCAAATGAAATTGAAAAGAAACTAGAAAAGGATAATTTAACTCTTAAAGATCACATACAAAAAATGCAGCAAAATATAAAAAAACTTAAAAATGATTTTATGAGTACAGATAAAGTAGAAAGTGAAGATAGAAAACAAACGACTACAAATAATAATTTGAATAATATAAATAGTTTGAATACGAGTGATTTTAAATATAAAGAAACAGAAAGTAGAAAACAAACTAATGCTTCCAATATAAATAATCTAAGCAATTTTAATAATCAAGAGCAAAAATATAAAGAAACAGAAAGTAGAAAGCAAACTAATTCATCTAATTATAATAATAATTATAATAACTATAATACAAATCCAACTCCTAATTCCAATTTTTACACAAATCAAAAACATAATGATTCTCCTTTTATAAATTTAACAAATACAAGTAATACAAGTAAAGGCAAAAATCATGGTTATGAAGATAAAAAAAATAAAGAAAAGGAAAAAGTTATTGTGTCTAAAAACTCTTACGAAAATTTATATATAAAAGAACGTGAAAAAGAAAAATTAAAAGAAAAAGTCAAAGAAAAACTATTTGAAGATGTACGTCAAAAAGAAAAAGAGTTCACAAATTTATATGAAGATTCATCAATTAAAGAAAACAACCATAAACCAATTGAAACTGATAAAGACGAATTAAACGACAATGATTTAAATGATTTATCTCCTAATAACCATAACCACGGACTCAAATTTTCTTTTAGTAATAAGCAGCTTAAAGATGTACCTGGAAGTGAAGCAAAGAAGCAATATAAAAAACCTATATATGATAATGATTCTAGCTTGAACTCGAATAATTCTGATAAAATTAATAATAAAAGTAAGTAATATATTTTTAACAATTTTATTAGAAGAGTTACCTAGTAATTATTACTTAGAAGAGAATGAAAATGAAAATGATTATCCCAAATTTAATAATCTTAACCAAAACCAAAAGACTAAATTAGATAAAGTAGATTCTGACAATGAAAGTTATAATAAATACAATGATAATGATAGAAACTCTGATGATGAAAATGATTTAAATAATAACTCAAACTCTTTTCATAAGAATTTTAATAATTATGAGGAAGAAGAAGATGATAATTTTAAAAGAAAAATATCAAGTCCGATGCAATTAGAAAATTTTGATAATGAAGATGATATAATATTAAAATATAGTAAGTCACTCATTACTATAATAATTATTAATACAATTACTAACTTTTAATATCTTTGTAGATAATTTAAGAACTCCTCATATAGACGAACAAAAGAAAAAACAACAACTCGTAGAAGAAAATAATATTTCACTAAAGAGTAAACTGAGTAAGCTAAGTAATCAAAACAAAACAGCCAAAAATGACAATGAAAAAAACTTTGACAAGTATTCAAGATCTGAAAAAGAAAACAACTCTTCGTTCAATTTTGATAAAATTGCTAATAATTTATATATTGACAAAGAAGACAAAGAGGATAAA
>Ga0100378_1004960_pt1 | contig 12279 bp, 10 predicted proteins | sample CryGeymeta201502_FD_81535 | JGI IMG/M metagenome (GOLD analysis project Ga0100378, IMG submission 81535) | Groundwater microbial communities from Crystal Geyser aquifers in Utah, USA - Crystal Geyser metaG 2015-02 | ecosystem: Environmental > Aquatic > Deep subsurface > Groundwater | place: USA...
CCTACTCAATTTCAATATTTTGGCTATTTTACTTTAGAAAAAGTATGTTTTAGACATGTGGGTAATCGATAGGATTTTAACCCTGTTTTTATTTTCTTTCGTGCGACAATTTGTTATGCACCCAATCAAAGATATAACAAACAAAGACATGTAAACTGGAATAGCGTTTATCTCAAAACCTTTACCGATAATTTCGAGTGGATTAATTATTACGCTCCCTTTAAAAGAATGAAGAAAAATAGTCAAAGGTTTGTCTATAAATAGTATAAATAGAATGCAAGTCAGTAAAACGCCCAAAGAAATGAGAAGGAATATTTTAAGTTGTTTCATAATTCGAAAATAGTCTTTTTCCACAAAAAAAACCTAAGAATTTCTAATAAATAGAATTCTTAGGTTTTTAGTAGAAACAAAAAGCTTATATTGTTAAGCTAAAGTTTGCAGGAGTTAGATTACTTAACTTCTACTTCAGCACCAGCTTCTTGAAGTTTCTTAGCCATATCGTCAGCTTCAGCTTTAGATGCGCCTTCTTTAACTGCTTTAGGAGCAGTATCAACTAATTCTTTCGCTTCTTTCAAGCCAAGACCTGTAAGTTCACGAACTAATTTTACAACTGCTAATTTAGATCCACCAGCAGCTTTCAAAATTACGTCGAATTCAGTTTTTTCTTCTGCTTCTTCAGCAGCAGCAGCAGGACCTGCCATCATTACAGCACCACCACCAGCAGGCTCGATACCATATTCTTCTTTCAAAATGTCTGCAAGCTCGTTAGCTTCTTTTACTGTAAGAGCAACAAGTTGTTCTGCGATTGCTTTCAAATCTGCCATTATATTAACTATTTAATGAGGTTCGTAAATAAATAAGTCTTAGAAAAACAAAGACTTACTGAATAAAAAGGTCGAATAAATCGGTTTAATCTATTTTGGATTAAAATCTAAACGTGCTTTATTCGGTTAAAAAAGAAATACAACTTGGAAGCAGTATTTTGAATTAAATAATCAGAGTAATTAAGTAGTTTCTTCCTTAGTTGCTATTTTGTATAAAAATTAAATTTATACAACTACTGACTTTGATTATCTTTTTGATTTGTCTGAGAATTGTCTTTTTATAGAGATTTCAAATAAAATTTCTACAAACAGATAGTTATTATTCGCCTTTTTCGGCAATTCCTTTAACCATCGCTGCAATACGACCACCACCACTAATAACAGCAGAAGTAAGACGACGAGCAGGAGATTGAAGAAGCATAATAACTTCGCCCAATACTTCATCCTTAGATTTGATTTCACTAAGCATTTCGAGTTGATTCTCGCCAATGAAAAGTGCTGTTTCTACTGATGCAGCTTTGAATTTAGGCTTTTCTGATTTGTTCTTTTTACGGAAATCTTTAATGATTTGCGCTGGAAGTTTTGCAGTTTCGGGAGAGAACAGAATAGCAGAGAAGCCTTTCAAAGCTCCTTTTTCTACTAATGGTTCGAAGTCTCCTTCAATTTGCTCTAATGCTTTACGAATAAGTGTATTTTTAGCTACACGGTATTCTATGCCTTTCTCAAAACAAGCACGACGAAGTGCGTTAGTTTGAGCAACACTCATTCCAGAAGAATCAGTTAGATAGAAATTCGCTGAATTAGAAAACTTCTCCACCAAATCCTTAACTACTTGTGTTTTTTGATCACGATTCATAGTATTATTGAGTTTTGTGGTGGATTAATTATAGACCTTTGATAGACGATTTGTCAATCTTAATAGAAGGACTCATTGTTGTCGAAAGGTGGACACTTTTCATATAAGTACCTTTTGCAGTTGCAGGCTTCAAACGAATAAGCGTAGTGAGAAGTTCACTTGCATTTTCTTTAAGCTGTTGTGCTGTAAAAGAAGATTTACCAATACTTGCATGAATAATACCCGTTTTATCAACACGGAAGTCAATTTTACCAGCCTTTACGTCCGTAACAGCTTTTGCTACGTCCATTGTAACAGTACCAGCTTTTGGATTTGGCATAAGACCACGAGGTCCTAAAACTCTACCCAAACGACCAACTTTCGCCATTACAGTTGGCATTGTAATAATAACGTCCATATCTGTCCAGCCACCTTCAATTTTAGCGATATAATCGTCTAAACCTACCATATCAGCACCTGCTTCTTTGGCTTCGGCTTCTTTATCTGGAGTAACAAGCGCAAGTACACGTACTGTTTTACCTGTACCGTGAGGAAGAGTAACCACACCACGAACCATTTGGTCTGCTTTACGTGGATCTACACCCAAACGCACATCGATATCGACAGAAGCATCAAATTTAGCTAAGTTAATCTCTTTTACAAGTTCACTTGCTTTTTCTAATACATACTCTGCTTGTGCATCGTATTTTGCAAGGGCTTCCTTACGTTTTTTAGTTAATTTTGCCATAACATTTTTGTAGTCAAACGATTAACCTTGGAGAATGAACTCCTATTAATCTCCTACGTTTAATTGATGAATAAAAATATTCTTTTCCTCTACTACTTGTAATTAAAATTTTAATTATTCAGCAGTTTCCCAAGGAGCTTTTCCAGTAACTGTCAGCCCCATGCTTCTAGCTGTACCCGCTACCATTTTCATAGCAGAATGTACAGTAAAGGCATTTAAGTCTGGCATTTTCGTTTCGGCAATAGTTTGGATTTGATCCCAAGTTACTTTGCCTACTTTTTCACGATTTGGAACGCCTGATCCTTTTTTCACTTTTGAAGCCTCAATTAAGAGAGCCGCAGCAGGAGGAGTTTTGATGATAAAGTCAAAAGAACGGTCGCCAAAAACTGTAATCTCTACTGGCAAAATTTGTCCCATACGGTCTTGAGTAAGAGCGTTGAAACGCTTACAAAATTCCATGATATTGACACCCTTTGCACCAAGAGCAGGACCTACTGGAGGAGCAGGATTGGCTTGACCACCTTTTACGATGACTTTAAGTTTTGCACTTATTTCCTTTGCCATGATTGTGAAACGGTTGTTGTGATGTAATTAATTAAAACAGTCAGAATTAAACTAGCCATTTTAAATAACTACTTTACATATTACTAACAAATGCTACAATACTGATAATTTAGGTGGTTAAAAGTTTGGGAGATAATCGTGGAAGCTTCATATCTCAAAACTAATAGTCAGACTACTACATTAACTTTACTAAATTTTTTGGAGACAAATCTATAAGCAAGTTGTAGCTCTTGACTTATAGACTTATATCTTAAGTTTTGAAAGTTTACTTTCCAATCTTTCAAAATTATTTTTTTTAGTTTAACTGGTTACTGGTTACTACGGATTGGTAACTTCTACTATTCTTCTTTTTGCACTTGAGAATAATTCAGTTCTACTGGTGTACTTCTACCAAAAATCTTAACAATTACACTCAATTTCTTTTTCTCTTCTTGATTATCTTCAATAGTACCACTAAAGCCAGCAAAAGGTCCTTCCATTACTTTGATAGATTCCCCTATCATGAATTGAGTATCATCTCTGACTTCATCTTGGTCGGCAGCTTCTACTTTTCCTAATATACGAGCTACTTCTGAATCTCTCATCGGAAGAGGCTTATCTGTAAGAGGCTGTCCATCTACTCTCAAAAATCCAATAACATTTGGAAGGTTGATAAGTTGGTGAATAAGTTCTCCACTATTTGGCGAGTCTAAATCTACGTGTACGAGTACATATCCTGGTAAATAATTACGTTCAACGGCTACTTTTTTTGTTTTTCCATCTTTGGCTTTACGAATTTGGAATACTTTTTCAGTAGGATTGATAATTTGACCAAAATATTCTTGCAGATTATTGATAACTATATCTTTTTCAAGATATTCTTTTACGCTGCGTTCTTTTCCAGAAACAACACGCAAAATGTACCATTTGAGTTCGCCCATAATTTTGTTAGGAGTGAGTTGTGAGTTGTCGGTAATTTTTTATTGGGTGTAATTCCTTTTTATTAGAAGGACTTATAAATCTCGCCTAGACCAAATTGGAAGGCTTGATCCATTGCAAAAACGATAAGTGCAAAGATAAGCGATGCAACAAGTACGACCACAGAAGTCTGTTGAAGACTTTTGAATGAAGACCAAGTTACATGTTCGGTCATCTCATCACGAGATTCTTGCAAAAATTCTATTACTTTTTTCATATTCAATATATTTTTTAGTTGTCTATCAAAAGTAATCTTTCAAATTCATTTGTTAGACTTTTCTTTTCTTAGAGTCAAATTTTAGAGCTAGAGTAAAAAACTCTAAAAAAAACTCTAAAAAAAGTGAGTTTGATAGATTTTACATTCATCAAGAATGTGCTATCAAACTCACGATACTAACTATTTAGAACTATACTATTTAGAACTATTTAGAAAAAATTAATCAATTCAGTCTAAATCAAATTAGGTAGTCGTATTTCTTTAATTTCTTTAAATAATTATTTATTTGCACGAGCGGAGGGGCTCGAACCCGCGGCCTGCGGTTTTGGAGACCGCTGCTCTACCAACTGAGCTACACTCGTGTATTTTAGTTGTCTTTAATGAAGTGCAAAATTACAATTTATTTTTGAAATAGCAAATTTTTAATAGACTATTTTTTGATTATTCTTCAATTCTTTTCCAAACTGTTTACTCATTTATATTCATAACTCTAACCTTATTAAAAATTTGTTTAATAATATTATTTTGTTATTATAAAAATAAAAAAACCTAAGAAATAAATCTTAGGTTTTTGTAAATCATTATTGAAAACGATTAAATACTATTGAACATCCCAAAATAATTTGGTAGTTACTGCGTCCCCACCGATTGCTGAACCAGCAGCAGAGTACTGTGTACCATTAAGTTGTTGTTCTGCGATTGGGTAGGTAAAACGTAAAGGAAGTGTAACCGTAGTTTCTTCAGGAAGAGGGCGAAGAACACCAAAGTCAAGTCTTCTCCAAGTAGCCCAAGCTTCAGAGCCTTCATTGTAAAGAGCTACCCACATCTGACGACCGATTTTGGTTCTGAAATCTCCTTCTGCTGTTGCATAAGCCACATGAGATTGAGCAAGATATTCATCTACTCCTTCTACATTAAATTCTTCGAAAGAAGCAGTAATACCAGCAGCATAATGTTCTGCAGCAGAACCTGTTATAGCATAACCACCACGAGCAGCAGCTTCAGCCATTAAAAATCTCATTTCAGCATAATTGATTAGAGTAACTCCATAAGTAGGATCTGTATAAAGTGTTCTACTTACTTTAGAGTTGCTATTGAAAGAGTTTGCATCTCCATACGTTCCACCAATAAATATTCTAGGATTTCTTGATGCACTAGACGCAGGAATTACAGTACCTGCAGTAACATAAGAAGTTGCATCATCATACAGTACATACATATCTGTTGGTGCTACATAATCAGCACCGTTAGCAAATGGAACAGGATTAGCTTGAGCATAGGCTGTAACTCTTGGGTCTTTAGTAGTATTTAAGTAATCAGCAAATGTATTTGCTAAAACAAAGTCATTACGACCACTAAGAACTAAATCTTCATATACAGGATTTGTATTTGGGGACGAAGACATATATTCAAGTCTTACATTATCGCCATTACTTTCAAGTATGCCACCAGCTAATGCGCTATTTACAATAGAAACTGAAGCAGACTTATCCACATCAGCAAGACGCATTCCCATACGGAATTTCAAACTATTTGCAAATTTTATCCATTGAGACATATCTCCATTAAATAATGGATCTTGTGAAGCTGTAAAACCTTGTGTACCCATATCAGTACTGTTAATTGCAGCATCAAGACGAGTAATTAAGTCAGAATAAATAGTACGAGCATCATCATATTTAGGACTTAAATTACTTACATCAAGAGCTTCAGTATAAGGAACATTTCCAAATACATCTACAAGAGTAGTGTAAGTATAAGCACTCATAATTTCGATACAAGCAATTCTATTTGTCAATGTTGCTGTTCTAGCAGCGTCATTTTCTAGTTCTACTTTTGTAATTTTTTTCGCTTCTGCTAAGTCAAGTAATACATTTCTGTATGCAGCAGCCCAAAAATTATCAGGAATGTTACGAGAAGTAAGGCTATATTGACTTTCTTCTGGATAGGTAGTTTGTGCCCAATATTGTGCATACAATCTGAACGGATTATTATTGACATTAATACTACCCATCATGTCAAAACCTTCTTTCAATCCTTTTGTAAAAAGAGAAGAAGCACTTACTTGTGCAGGGTTAATTTTATCGGTATTTAATTCTTCCAAACGCTGGTCACAACTTGTGAAAGTTACACAAGAGGCAGCTAGAATTAAGGCAATTATTCTTTTTTTCATTTTATATTTTATTAAAATTATCACGGCTTATTTTCAAATCTATTCTAAGGTTTAATTTAGAAAAATAAGTATTAATTAATTTAATAAGCCGTAATAAAGAGTGTTACTGATTTTTATAATTAGAATGATACATCAAGTTTGAAACCATATGTTTTTACAGTTGGATAAGAACCTGACAAGTATCCTTGTGCAGTACCTACACCTAAACCTGACTCTGGGTCAGCATACGGTACATTTTTGCTAATTATCCATAAGTTTCTACCCACAAGAGAAAAATCAACACGAGTAGCTTTGATTTTGTTAGCAATAGCTGTAGGAAGGGAATAGCTAATAGCTAATTCTCTCAATCTTACAGAAGAACCATCAAAAACATTAATTGCATTTGGATTACGTGCTTGATTACCCCAATAGAATGCACCTGCATAAGAATTAGCATTTGCATATTTTGTATTTGGTTGTCCATCAGCAGTAACACCAGGTAGAAGAATACCACCCCCATCAGCAACAGGGTCACGAACAGGATTACCTTTATCATTATTGCCTGCCGTTTCAGGATAAATTCCTGTACCTTTTCCATAATGTTGGTCAAGAGAAAACACATCGCCTCCTTTTTGTATATCAATCAAGAAACTAAGATTGATACCTTTGTAAGAGAACATGTTATTGAAACCCATTGTCCAATCTGGATTTGGGTCGCCAATGATTTGGTCTGTTTTGGATACATAATATCCTGAAGCATTTACTACTTTTTCGCCGTCTAAGTATTCATATCCTGTTCCTCTAAGAACGCCCAAAGGCTCTCCAACAGTAGCATTAGAAGAAACTCCACCCTGGAAACTAGCTATAACGTAGTTTTTGGTATCTCCAATAAGTGACAATACTTTATTACGGTTTACTGTAAAGTTGATGCTTGGGCTATAACTGAATCCGTTTGACATTTTGACTGCTTCTCCACCAAGAGTTAGTTCAATACCTCTGTTGCGAATTGTACCTGCATTGATGAATGTAGAATTGTAACCTGTGGCACGAGATAATTGAACACTTAACAATTGATTGCTTGTTTCTCTGTTATAAACAGCAAAGTCAAGGTTCAATCTTCTTTTGAACATGCTCATTTCTAAACCAATTTCAGTTTCAGTAGTGATTTCAGGTTTTAAATTGCTATTGTTTTTGTTAGAAGGAAGAGTAGTTAAGACACCACCTTGGAAGTTATTATCACGAATGTAAACATCGTTTACACGCAATGCACGTGTATCGTTACCTACCGTACCATAACTTGCTCTAATTTTACCATAGCTAATTTGTTCAACATCAATGAGTTCGGAGAAAACAAACCCTAAGCCTACTGAATAATAATCGTATTGATTATTATTGGTAGGAAGAGCAGAAGACACGTCTATACGGTAGTTTCCGTCTAAGTATAAAAATCCTTTATACCCTAAGTTTGCGTTGGCAAAATATCCATATACTTCTTTTTCACGAAGAAATTCACTAGGAAATGGATTTGAATTCACTGAATTGCTCAACGAATAGAGTTCAGGAACTGCAATACCACCACTTGTGGATTGTGCAGAGTATTGGTAACGTTCTTTTCTAAGGTTGAAACCTACTAAACCTGCTAGGGTAAGGTCTTCAGTAAGCGATTTATTTACTGAAAGAATAGCATTATAGTTGTATTCTACGCTCTCAATGTTTGTTCTTTGATAGCCAGAAGGTTCGTCAGCTAAGTTGATGCCAAATTCTGCAGGAACGCTTCCTACGGCTCTTCTTTCTTCACGTACTTCAGTATATCCATCAATAGTAGCAAACGTAGAAAGATTCAACCAATCCGTAAATTTATAATCTACTCCTACCTTCGTAATCATACGGTCACGAGTGTCGGAGTTATAATTTTTGTAACGAGTCCAATACGGATTATCCCAATAAATAGGAGTTTCTGGGTCAAAAGGAGTTGCAGGATTCCAAGTATAATTTTTACCTGTTTGATTATACATGTCTTTGAGAGCAAGAATATCTGTGTTTACTTGCCACCATTGACGGAATTGAGTCATAATGTTATCTGAATATCCCGTAGAATAACGACCTACAACGTCTTGTTTGTTATATTGAAACATGACATTAGAAGATAATTTTTCTGTAAGTTTCAACGTACCATTAAAGTTAATTGTATTTTTTACAAGCGTACTATTAGGAAGGATACCTTTTTGGTCTAAGTTGTTATAGCTTAAACGGAAAGTTCCAAACTCATTTCCACCTTGTAAGGCAACCGAGTTATTATAAATGACTTGTGTTTCAAAAAACTCTACAGGAGTGTTTGAAGAGGCTTGCCAAGGTCTTGCTTTTCCAAAATTTGGAGATTCTGGAACAAATGAATCCCAATAATATACATTTAGACTAGGGTCAAAAGCTCCTCCGTAAGAGGCATCTTCTGTGGTAGGAACAACCAAATCAGGTGTACCGTCGCCGTTTGCATCAATATCTTCAAAGTACCCTGTACTTCCATAATACGCACCGTAGCCCGCACCATATTTATTTTGATATTTTGCAAAAGTACTTTTATCTATTGTACCAATCGTAACGCCTGTACTAAGATTTACGCCAATACCTTTTCCTTTCGCCCCTTTTTTTGTTGTGATAAGGATAACTCCGTTTTGTCCACGAGAACCGTAGAGTGCCGTAGCTGATGCACCTTTCAAGATAGACATGGTAGCAATATCTTCAGGATTAATGTCTGCTGCAGGGTTTCCATAGTCATATCCTCTACGACCACTTTGTTGAGTACCTGCATTTTGAGTACTATTTCCGATTGGAATACCGTCCACGACAAACAAAGGTTGGTTGCTTGTAAAAGAAGAGTTCCCACGAATAATAATATTGGTAGAACCACCCATAGTATTATTCTGACGAACTTGAACCCCCGATGCTTTTCCAGAAAGAGAGTTGATAAAATTCGTTTCTTTTACAGTAGAAACGCTTGTACCGTCCAAATTTTGTTGAGAATAAGCCAAAGATGCTTTTTCTCTTGAAATATTTTGAGCCGTAACCACAACTTCTGTAAGTTCGGAAGCCTCTTCTAGCACGACATCAATGCTCGTGCGATTACCTATTGTTTCTTCTTTTGTAGCATAACCTACAAAACGAAAAACAAGGAGTTCACTACCTTCAGGAACTGTGATAGAGTATTTACCCTCTAAATCTGTTGTTGTCCCTGTATTTGTCCCTTTTACTTGTACAGTTGCTCCAGGCAGACTACCTTGAGTAGCATCTGATACTGTACCAGTAATGGTTCGTTGCGCCCATGCTGAACCAACCAGCATAAGGCTCATGAGTACACTTAGTAATAATTTTCTCTTCATGAGATTAGTGAATGTTAGTTTGAATAAATAATTAATCAGAATTAAATTTTCGGAAGGTTGCTATTTTAGCAAAATACGAACGCAATATAAACATAGCGTTACATTAAAACAATTTTTTAAAAAAAAGTTAATCTTACTGACTTATTAAATCTGAAATTCTGAAATTTAAAATTTCAAAAAAGATAAAAACATTATTTTAATTAAAGAGGTAAAACAATTACCTTTTAATAGTTAAACTATTTTTTTGCAAAAAAATAATTTGCATTTTGATGAATAAACCAAATAAAAAAATAGTAAAATTTTAAATGCCATTTTTTACCTTGCCATAAAAGTATATCATATCTCTTAATAATCCAAAATAAATGCTAATAAATTATGACTTGGCTCTGCTAATTTATAATTAGTTTAAAATAGGTGTTTAATAGTAATACTTTTAGATTATTTAGATAAAATAGTTATGTAAAATCTATAAAGGGTGCAATTTAGTTAGTCTAATTAATTAAATGTACGTTGTGATTACTATTCTGTTGAAAATCATAATTTCCATTTAGCTCATTTAATTTTGTAATTTTACATTTAAGTATTTTTAATCATTAATTTTTTAATTCATTTCTATGGTTTATTTAGATAGTTATTATTTTGCTGGCAAAACAGCTCTTGTTCGTGTGGACTTTAATGTTCCTTTGAAAGAAGAAAACGGAAGTTTCAAGATTACAGATGATACTCGTTTGAAAGCAGCCTTACCGACACTCAAAAAAATCTTAAAAGATGGAGGCAACATTGTTTTGATGTCACATTTGGGGAGACCAAAAAATGAGGGTGAAAACGAAAAAGAAGGAAAGGGAGAGAATAAATTTTCTCTAAAACACATCGTAGAATATTTGAAAGAACACTTGAATACAGAAGTAAAATTTGTAGATGATATTGCTAGTGATAAAGCATTAGAAAAATCTAGAAATCTCAAAAAAGGCGAAATTCTTTTATTAGAAAATGTTCGTTTTTACAAAGCTGAAACCAAAACAGAAAATCCAGCTCACGAAGAGTTTGCCCAAAAATTAGCTCGTCATGGCGATGTGTATGTAAATGATGCCTTTGGAACAGCTCATAGAAAACACGCCTCTACAGCAACGGTTGCTGAGTTTTTTGAAAGAAAAAATATAGTTTGTGGTTACGTAATGCAACAAGAATTAGATAATGCACACAAAGTATTAGAAAACCCAGAACGTCCTTTTGTCGCAATTATGGGAGGAGCAAAGATTTCTGATAAAATAATGGTTATCGAAAAATTATTGGATAAAGTTGATGCGCTTATTATAGGAGGTGGAATGGCTTATACATTTTTTAAAGCTCAAGGTGGAAAAATTGGAAGTTCGTTGGTAGAAGAAGATAAATTAGAACTGGCAATTGAACTTTTAAAGAAAGCAGAAGAAAAAAATGTAAAGATTTATTTGCCAAAAGACTCTATTGCAGCCAATAAATTTGATAATAATGCAACTACAAAACTGGTAAATAATACAGAAATTCCTGATGGTTTTATGGGGTTAGATATTGGAAAAGAAGCTCAAGAAGAGTTTTCTACTGTTTTGAAAAGTGCAAAAACAATTATGTGGAATGGTCCCATGGGTGTTTTTGAAATGTCAAATTTTGCAGAAGGAACAAAGAAAATTGCAGAAGCCGTAATAGAAGCAACCCAAAAGGGAGCATATTCGCTTATCGGTGGTGGAGACTCGGCAGCAGCTATCAATCAAATGAATGCAGGCGATAAGGTTTCCTACGTTTCGACGGGTGGTGGTGCACTTTTGGAATATTTGGAAGGTAAAGAATTACCAGGGGTAACAGCTTTAGAAGGATAGTTTTTTCATAGCTGATTTTCAAACCCTAAGGATTTTTGAAAATCCTTAGGGTTTTTACTTTTAGAGATTTTCTATTTGATTTGACTTTTTAGTATATTGAGATAAAATTATTTTTTTACCAATACACACAAAACAATACAATTATGATGACTATGCAGCAATGGCTTGACAAATACGGAGAAAGCCATCAAAATCACACCAATAAAATGATTCATTGGATTTGTGTACCTACCATTTTTTTTAGCGTTTTGGGATTGCTTTGGAGTATTCCACATCAGTTTTTGATGAATTTATCTCCTTTTATGGGTAGTTTTGCCAATTTTGCGACTATCTTTTGTATTGCTTGTTCTATTTTTTATTTGCGCCTTTCGATTCCTATTTTCTTGGGAATGATTGGAATTGCTGTTGTTTTTCTCTCAATTTGTAATTGGATTTATGCAACTCCTAACCTTTCTCTTTGGGTGGTTTCACTTACTATTTTTGTAGTAGCTTGGATAGGACAGTTTATCGGACACAAAATTGAAGGCGAAAAACCGTCTTTTATAGATGATTTGAAATTCCTTTTGATTGGTCCTGCTTGGTTGCTTTCTTTTGTTTTTAGTAATTTGGGAATTAAGTATTAGAATTTCGAAATACATTTTAACCACAGAGTTCACAGAGAAAATACATTTTTTGAAATACATTTTAACCACAGAGTTCACAGAGAAAATACATTTTTTGAAATACATTTTAACCACAGAGTTCACAGAGAA
>Ga0100378_1004970_pt1 | contig 12267 bp, 3 predicted proteins | sample CryGeymeta201502_FD_81535 | JGI IMG/M metagenome (GOLD analysis project Ga0100378, IMG submission 81535) | Groundwater microbial communities from Crystal Geyser aquifers in Utah, USA - Crystal Geyser metaG 2015-02 | ecosystem: Environmental > Aquatic > Deep subsurface > Groundwater | place: USA...
CTGTAAATTTGTTCCACTACCTGATATGAAATTGTTTGTACCCCCAAGATAGAATTTATCTGTTATTAATTGTATTGAACTACCAGAAAGTGTAGCATCACTTGTTACTATTTTTAATGAACCGTTACTACCCGAAATATAGTTACTTGCATTTCCAAAATAAAACTTATCTGTTAATACTTGTACTGTACTACCACTAATCAATAAATCAGTACCATTCCATGTAAAGTTATCTTTTAATCTAAATATGCTCGCTGAAATTTGTACGTTTGAAGAACTTAGTTCAAAATTTCCTGTGTTTCTAATTCTAATGTTTCCATTACTACCACTAATATAATTCACATCATTACCAAAGTAGAATGTTGGTGTGTTAATAGATACTAATGATGAAGATAATTGGACTTTTGTAGCTTTTATTTCTAATTCACTTCCAATATATCTTACATAATTGTCACTGTCATCGTTAAATGCAAATTCACCACTACCACTCAAAAATACTCCACTATTTGTACTTAATGAAGTTAATGAACCTAATCGTATTAATTGTTTAGTAGAACTTACTTCCAAATTAGATGAAGTTAAATTGAATGTATCACTTTTTAATGATAAATTTCCACCACTACCTGATATGAAATTATTAGCACCACCAAGATAAAATTTATCAGCTAAAACATTAACGTTGCTCCCTGAAATAAATAAATCTTGACCATCCCAAGTAAAATTATTTTTTAATTTAAAAGTTGAGCCTGATACTTGTATATTTGATGAAGATAATTCAAAATTATCAATTACTTTAATTTTAATATTTCCACCACTACCTGATATGTAGTTTGTCGCTTGACCAAAATAAAAATTAGGTGTTAATACCTGAACATTACTACCACTTATTTTTACATTTCCACCACTTGCTGATAAATAAGATGTAGAACTACCTGCAAAAAAGTTTGGAGTATATAAATTAATAGATGACCCACTTAATGTAGCTTTATCAGTTTTGATATCTAAGTTGTCACCACTACCACTAATATAATTTGTAACATCTCCTAAGAAGAAACTTGGAGTAATAATTTGTACTGATGAGCCTGATACCTTTAATGTATTGTTATTATATACAAACCCTTTACCAATACTCATTCTTGTATTAGCACCATCAATAAATATTATGTTATCCTGTTCAAAATTATTAGTACCACTTCCCAAAGAAATATATCCATCCGATGAAATGATAGTTTGATTCTTACTTAATGATGTTGCATTTACTATCCATCCTGCTAAATTTAATGTTGATTCATTCCAACTTAAAATACCGCTACCAAATGAACCCGATTTAGTAGATGAATTCCAATAATCATTTCCTGCTTGTATGCTAATATTATCAGTATTAATTGTAATATTTGAACCTGATAATATTGCGTTAGTAGCACTCAATTCAAATGTATTACCATTTCTTCTTATAAAATTATAATCATCATATCCAAAATTGAACTCCCCACTTCCTGATAATAAAATACCATTTCCTGTTAAACCTATTGAATCTGCTGATTCCCCTAATGCTATTTTTTCATCTTGTGAAGATAAAATTAATGTAGTTTCAGAATGTGTTTTATCAAAATTACCGCTCCATAAATCTGATTCATCTAAGAAATATCCTGCTATTTGTGATGAACCACTTAAAGCTAATTTTACTGTTAAACTTCCATTATCATTATAAGCAAATAATCCTGAATCTTGTAAATCATCATTAACACTTAATCTAATTGCTTTGTTTGCAGTACCTGTAATTTTACCCATTGTAATTGTACTTGAAGCTAATGATGCAGTATTAACATTTCCACCAACTACTAAGTTACCTTTAAAGTAACCTGCATCAGTATAAATACCATAAACATCTTGACCAATTAATCCTAATCCTGCATCTGTTATTCCACTTAGCTTTCCTAATCTAACTTTTTGTGTACCTGCGGTGTTAAAGGTTGTAAATGAATCAATACCATCTATTATGTCAATGAATGGTGCTTCATCATCGTCAGATGTCATATAGACTGCTCCTTGGCGTGTTGAATCAATAGCATTACCTATTCTTACATATTCAAAATCCTTTTGTGGTAAATCACTTGATAATGGTTCAACATACCATGTTTTTAAATCAGTACTTCCTAATGTTACTACTGCATCGGATTGGTAAACTCCATTACCATTAAATTTCTGCGCTCGTATTAAATCACCCTCTAAAAATCCATGTTCAGTTTCATTATCAGTTTTTAATTTAACACCATTAGAATTATTATATAATGCTTCAATTTCTTGTGTAGATAATACTTTATCATAATATCTAAAATCTTGTATAGACCCACTCCACGCATTATTAGATGCGAAATCAGATTCAATACCAAATATAATCGGTTGAGGATTGGATTGAACACTTGCCGATTCTGTAACAGGATTATGTGATAATACAAGTATGTTGTTATGATAAATATATAATTGATTGGTACTAGAATTAAATGTCATTACTACATGACTTTCTTGACCTATTGTTATAACATTATTAGCTGATGTTATTTCGCCATCACCACCGACAAAAGTAGTTAATCTTTTACTCGAATCTGTTCTTAAAACAGTTCTTCCTTCATTATCGTTACTACCTTTTTCAATAAGAGTTGTATCTTTTGTACCATCTTGTGGTATAAATCTAATTACATAAGACCAATCTTCCGTGTACATTTGATGTCTTATATCAGTTATTACATATGAACTTGTACCGTTAAATTCTATTTGTTTACCTAATGAACTACTTGCTATTGAGCAACTAATTATTGTTGCATTATTCCCGTTACCACTATAATCATAAGCAGTTGTAGAATTATTTTCATTAAATGTATAAAGTACTTGTAAACTTCCTGTTGGATAATTTGTATCAACTTGTACATTATTTTCTAAAGATGAACTTACTGAACCACTCCATACAGTTTCTACCTTACCTGTACTCGATACCCATGTTGCTCCATTTGTAGCACGAAGTTGATTAATTAACAATTCATAGATTCTCATTCTTCCACGAACTGTTAAATTATCAATTCCTAACGACCATTTATCATTTTCATCTTGGTCAAGTCTTGCTCCATATCCTGCAAACCCTGATGCATATTCAGAAGTTGTTATACTATTATCAAATATTAAAGTACCCTGTTCATTTGAAGAACCTGATAAGTATAATGGGAAATTATTAACAGTTTTTATATATAATCCATCTTTATAAAATCCTGCCCATGTAGATTCAAGTCCATCAGCACCTAATACTAATCTATTAGAACCGTTTACACCTGCATCTCCATTTACTTGTAATTTTATTTGTGCATTTGATTCATTGATACCCCAATTTCCATTAGATGTTATTGTACCTCTATTAGAACCATTTGTATAAAAATCAACTTCATAATTACTTAAAGTACCTATATTTAAATTCGCACCTTTAGAGAATATTTCATTATTATCAATACCCAATCCTGTTGTAGAATCCCCAATTAATAACCATGCTTTAGAAATATCAGATGCTCCAATAGTTTGACCATTAGAGTTAATTATAACTTGTCCTGTTGTATGTGTATCTAATATTATACTTCCTGAAACATTTATACTTGAAATTGTATTACCATCTATTTTTATATTATCAATGGTTGCTTGTGTAATATTTGAAAGGACTCTATCAATAGATAATATTTCGGTTCCATTTAATTGTATAGAACCTGAGTTATTAAAATATCCATAATTTGTCGTACCACCATTATACCCAAATCTCATTCGTTTTATTTCTTGTGTAGAAATATATAAATCGGGTGAATTAAAAAATGCAGTTGTACTTTCTAAAAATAACTGAGCCGTTTTTCTTGAACCAACACCCGATACAGCGTTTAAGGATAATCCTAATCTGCGTGTACCAATATCAGAAGTATAATTCGGGGATTGTATAATAACAAATGCGCCTGAACCCGTTGTAACTGTACTATCATAAAATCTTGCTATTTCATTGCTACCATAAAATATATCCCCCGAAGCTATTGAACTGGTTGGTGTAGTCGTGCCATCATTAGCAACAAATAAACCATTTCTTAGATAAGAGGCATCTAATGTCTCAAGTGTACCGTTTAGTATAGTCGAACCTGAAACTGTTAATCCATTTGAAATTATTCCATTTCCTGTTACGTTTAAAGTACCTGTTAAATTAGTATTTCCTTTTAATTCATGTAAACTTCCACTTGCTATTACTGAACCTGTAATAGTAGTATTACCGTCTAATAAAATTCCGTTATAAGCTTGTATTATTAATTCAGGCGCAATTATATTTAAATAATCTGCTGAAACTGCGATTGTATCTTGATAAATTTCTACTGTTCCTACATACAATGCTGAAAATGTTGGTGTACTTGTAGTTTTTACTGCTTGATTTAAATAATCAGCAAACTGATATCCGTCCCATAAATCAGCATTAAGATTAGTTACTAATGCGTTTGATGTGATAGTCATACTACCAGAAAGATTAATGAACCTGTGAATGTATGTGTTGAACCACTAAATAATGAACTTCCACTAACTGTTAATCCATTAGAAATAGTTTCACTTCCAAATACATCTAAATTTCCATTTATAGTAGTATTTCCTGTTTGAGTTAATACTCCAATTAATGTATTACTTCCTGATGAAATTAATGAACCTGTTAAGGATGTACTTTTAGATACTATTATTCCACCATTGAACGTAACATTATCATTATCTTGATTTAAAGTTATAATATTGTACCATGATGTATTATCATCTCGTCTTCGTATTAACAAAGTGTCCGTTAAATCATCATATGAAATACTAACTTTATTAACACTTGCAGGTTGGAACATCACACCACTGTCTATTATTGTAATAGCACCTGTTGATGTTAACCCATCAAATGTTGGTGAATCTGATGTTCTCAATGATTGATTCAAATAATCAGTGAATTGGTATCCATCCCATAAGTCAGCATCTAATAAACTACCCGACCCCATATTTTTTGCAGTCCAAATCACATAATAATCTCTTTCACCATCTCTATATTTCGGTTGATTCGTAGATGCAAGTGTTAAATTATCTCTATTGATACTACCAAAATACGCATTGTTAGTTGATATTATTGATACCAATGGATTTGCATCTTTTCCTATTATATTCCCATCTACTGTTATACTTCCCAAAACATATAAAGTACCGTTTATATCAAAATTACCGTCATGGTCGAATTGAAAATATTTACCTGTACCTTGACTACCTGTACTCCATACCTTAAATTCATTTCCCGTTGAATTTGATGTCGAACCCTGATATCCAAATTTCCAATCAAAAACACCATTACCAATATTAATCCACCCATCGAGACTTGATAAACCATTCCCTGCTGTAAATGAAAGAATATCACCAGTACCCGATAAATTAAGTTTGGAAAACGTTGGAGTAGAACTAATATGAATATCTTGTGGTAAACTTAATTGTGGATTCCCACTTATACCATTGCCATTAGAAACAATTACTTGATTATTTGTTCCTAATATTTCTCTACTTGTAATTGTGCTTGTGCCTGTTCTAACTAAAATTCCATTAGTAGAAAGTTCATGTAATGATAATGTATTACCAGTCAATCCAAATGTTCTATTCAAAGTTAAATCACCACCACCTATAATTCCATTATTGGTTGATATAGTTCTATCCGCACGTACCGCATGCGTAGATAATGAAGCAGTTTGTGGTAAGTTTAAATTAGTTCCGTCAAATGTAAATCCTGTTGTTGTTGATAATCTATTGTTCCCATTGTCATACCAAGGCATACCATTTGCTATAGGTGAATCTTCTCTAGTTGAAACCACTTGCGTTGAACCACTCAATCCAACTACAAATCTATCTCTCGTTTCATCAAATACGAACCAAAATGAATTACCAATACCTCTATCAATTTCTATACCTGCAAAACCACTTGTAACTACACTACCACTTTCACCATAATTCAGTGTTAATATATTATCTTCAATATACATCTGCTCAACACTTGCGGTAAAATATGTACCCATCACAGCAAGATTACCATTTACAGTTACATTTTGGTTGAATGTAGTATCCCCTGTTATTATTCCACCTATAAATGGAAAATATTTAGCATCGCTTTCAGTTTCAGTATAATATCTATTATCCAAATCATAAGATGTAAATGCTTCAACGTGACCAAATTCATCAAATGTCATAGTTCTAATTACATTACCATTGGTTAATGATATGTTACCAATAGCATCTATCACAGGGTGTGAGTCTAAAGAACCACTTACAACTAATCCACCCAAAAACGATGCTTGACCAGTGACTACTAAATCTCCTGTACTAATAGTATTAGTTTCAAAATTATCAGTTTTAACTGTTAATTTTTCTTTTGTCCATTCGAAATAATTTGTAGGTGAAGCGTAGAATAATGCTTGGTCTGGCGTAATATTTATTGTTGCTTTATTAATTGCAATCGTAAATTTTGAAATATCAACTCTAAAATCCCAAAAACTCGACCCAGATAAATAAATTCCAACTTCAAATGTTAAATCATCCAAACTAACACCAGTATCGTTGTAATATGTATCACGTATTTTTTTAGAAAAATATTGTGTGCTAGAATCTAATTCATGTGTAAAGGAATCTATTTTATCAACGCCTTTATATACAGATGATGAAATTATATATCGAACTGTATTAGTTTGTGGTGAAATCCAATTCAAATTATTTAGGGATATAAGCCCATTCACATCATAGGAAATTTCCATCGTATCTTCAATGTCAAGTGACCCAATATCTATATTACCTACGAAAGTAATATCACCTCTCAATTTGTTCTTAGTTATAACAAGCCCATCTGTTGAAGAAACCATTGAAACATATAAAGAACTTGTTCCTAGTGAAGTACCAAAATAATTTAATTTCCATGTCCAATCGGTAAAATTTCCTGACCACAAATTTGTATATGAAGATGGATTAATTGTATCAAAACTCCCCAACCGTAACCTGTCTATGTTATTATCATTGATTAATAAACCAATATTTCCAGTTGTCGATTGTAATTTAATTCCATTTTTATATATAGAATCACCACTTAATTCCCAACCTGCAATACTTCCTGAATTTGTTACAATAGTATCAGCAATAATATTACCTTTAATTCCTAATAAAGAATCAGCGGAACTCCATACTAAATATCCATTGGAACCTGTAAGATAAAAATCCCCCTGATTGTCCATGTAAGTAATCCAACTACCATCTGCATAATATCCTAAATAATTAGACCCAAGATATAATCCTGCACTCGATGTATTTGGTGTTTTATTAATTAATCCATCTGCATTGGTAAAAATCCTATTATCTAGTAATTCTGAAGTTAAAGCGAAAGATGAACTATTTAATAATATATCATATGCCAAAGAACCACTCATCGATGATAATGAGCTTGATACCGAACCTGATAAGTTGTTAATAGAACCATTGACCGATGATGATAATGATGCAGAAGTATTATTTACAAAATCTTGAGTTGCGCCATTACCACCCGTAATATTTATTGCACCTTGTATTTCCAATGTTCCTGTAATAGGATTCCAAAATAAATAATTGCCACCAACACTCGATGTTAAATAAAATTCTCCACTTGCAGACATGAATGTTTGCCAAGTATCAGTATTATAAAAACCCAAATGACTTGCATTCATAAATAAACCTTGACCCGATGGTGTAGGATTATTTTTTAGAATACCCGTCGAAGGGTCTGTAGGTGTAATTAATAACGAATATGCTTCTGCAAGATTTCGTGCTTGTTCAGAAATATTTCCTAATAATGTATTTTTTGATAAATAATAAGCATCAAAATTTGTTTGTAAAAATATTGGTGTATCATTAATACCATTAATTGGAAAATTTTCAAATTCTGTATTAATAATAACACTTAGACTCGCTGATAAATTATCAAACGAAGATGTATAATTTGTAAGTGCAGAACCTGTTGCACTCAATATAATTGCTTTAGGAATTATTGAACCACTATCAGCTAAAATTTCGGAATATATAAATTTATAAGTTGGTAATTCTGAATAATCAGCAATATTATCATCAGCAATATTAGAAAATCTTATAGATGCACTTGCGTATACATTACTTGCATCAGTTTGTGCTTGTAATGCTTCATTATATACATCAGAAATTGAACTACTAAGTTGTGTTTCAACGTTGCCAATTGATGAAGATAGCGTATTTGCACTATCAACGATTGATGCAGATAACGAAGAAGATAATGATGAAACGCTCGAAGTAGTAGCAGCATTACCACCCTCAATTATAATGTTTCCTTTGACTGTAAGTGACTTTGTAAGTGCATCCCATACCAAATTACCACCTAAGTTCATTGACCCCGTAGAATCGAAATATAGACCTCTATTTACTATATCATTTTGCACAGATGTATAGTCACCAACACTATCATACCCACCCAAAGATTTGATTACACCTCGTGTTCCAAACCCACCGTCAATCGATGCATCACCTAATGTTAAACTTCTTCTTATTGTAACATCTTGTGCTAATAATAAGTCTGTTGCTAAAATTTTAAATGTTGGAATTTCTTCCCAATAGTCCGTATCTGTTGGTATAACATTTAGTACTGATGATATACCTAATTTGATGGTATAATAAGATGTATCATAATAAACTACATCAGAACTAGTTGCATTTCTATTATATGTAACCCCTGAATCATATAACCCCTGATATAATAATGCTAATCCTAATTCTCCATCATTAGTATTTGTTATCGTCTGGTATGCATACCCAATTCTATCTTCAACTTCATAAGTAAGTTTTAATTTAAGTTGTGTTGAACCTGTTACTGATGATGCAGAAACTGTAAAATATCTATTTGTCTCGCCTACTTGTTCTATATCATCCCTAAACCATTGGTATACGACGCTACTAGATATATTTATCCCTTGTACATATAATGAGCCCGTTGCAACTATAGAACCAAAATTATTGTTGAATGAAAAAGTATTAGCTTCAATAATAACATCTAATTGTTGTTGACTTTCTGCGAATAATCTCCAATATGTCGTATCGGGTGGAATATTCGTGTTATCACTAATGTTATCAAGAATACTAATGTATGAAGACCCACCGAATTGAACTACATCAGATATCGAATAATCAATACCACTTGCCCATTCTCCTCTATCAGAAACAGCTTTTGCTTGTATAGTTTTATTGACTAAAAAGGTACGAATATATTTTATTGTTCTACCATCTGTCAATTTACCATAAATCACCAATGTTATTACACCTGATTTTACACTATTATCAATTTCGAAACTGAAACGTTGTGAAGGTAGATAACGATTTTCTGATAATTCAGATGATGGTGGAATTTTAATTGGTATCAATCTGCCAAATTCATCGGACATTTCCATTTGGATTGCCGAATAGCGTTCTATATCTTCAGACCCTCTTATGGATGCAATATGTATACCTAAACCGTATACATCGTTGATATCGAATAATTGGAAATATTTAGACCTATCACCACGTTCTACTATATTTGTAGGTCTATTTAGTAAATCTTGTTTGTATTGTTTGATTGCCATTGATTAATGATATTATATTATATATCGTAAATATCATTAATTATCAAAAAACTTAAATTTCGACTACTATTTTATAAGTTAAAAAGTCTAATTCTGTTTTTTTCTCAGGTTCTGATAAATGGGCAACTGCTAATAGTTCATTTTCATCATTATAAATACCAATTGCTGATATATATGATGTTGGTTCTCCAATAAATTGTGAGTTATATCTTACGATACCATCATCATTAGTAAATGCCGATGGGTTTGTAGTAAAATTAAATTCATCTCGTTCAACTCTAATTAGAATAACCTTTTTTTCAACGTATTCTAAACCGTATCCACCGATATACATAATAGAATTGGCAACATTTTCTGCTCTAGGTGCTGAAACGTTATTAATTGCTGTTAGTAACTGTGTATAAGCAGTAAGTTTCGATGGTAATAATAATATCAATCCTTGTTCAGGAAAAATATATCCCAATGGTACCGATGGTGTTCCAATCGACCAATCAACTTTAACTGAATCCGTATTGGAATCATAAATTAGATATGAATTATCAGAATTTGTTCTAAGTTCGTAAACAGGATTAACTGATAATGGTGGGTATTGTGTGCTACTCCCTGTTTCATATGATTCTTTAATGCTATATGGTGCCACTGTTAGAAATCCTGACCCGAATGTACCATTTCCGCTTACTGCCGTTGTCGAATTACCTGTTGAACCTGATAATGCTATGAAAAAATTCTTTACATCAATTTGGTTTTTGAAGTTTTCTTCATCAAATGATATGATTATTGCTTCATTAATAAGTTCATTATTTATTGCAAACTCATGAGATGCATTTTGAATGTTATATGGTACACCTAAATATCCCATTAACATTTGAAAGGGTAAAAATTCTGCATAATTAGATGATGTATTCTGATTTGCGTATGAAACAGAAAAAGAAGAAGTATTAGCATAAGCAACAGAAGCAGTTATTGCACCAAAATCCGTAAACGAACTATTTTGTACTATACCCCAATCACTATTCTTAAAAGCAATAGCCGAATTTGCATGCAAAGTTGAAAACTTGGGATATCTACTATCGTTGATGATTGAATTATTATCTAATATTTTGAATATTTTTCCCATTTGTATTATATTAATTTAATTATAATTTTTATATTTTCGTATTGACCTGTTTCTTCAGAAAAAAGTGTCAGTAATGTATCATATGATGCAATTCCTACATTTTGATAAACAAAATTACCTTTATATCTTAATGATATACCATTCGAAAATCCTACGTTATATGAGTCACCAAACATTTTTTGTAGTTGTGAAATACCAATTGTTGTGTTTCCTTGTCCTGCATTTAGAATATCCTGAGAAATATCAGTACAATATACATTAACTATTTTTGGTAAATCAACTCTTTTATTGGTATAAATTGTAGCTTCATTAAAATTTCTATTGAATGTATTATTATTCGTACTAAATTTTGTATTTTTCTTAACATTTTCATCAGTTAATTTTAAATCAAAATAGTGTTGACTATGAAGAGTTGCAGTAATATATTGATTTTTCTTCATTGGTAATGATGCATAATCGATATTAATAACGCTATCTATTGGTTTTTTTGCAATTTCAGAATTTGTTATATAATAAACAATCGTTTTTACACCCGTTTCATCTATTGTAATTGAAGGATTCTGTCTAGTTTTCCCATCTACTGATATTTGATTACTTTGTCTGTTAGCACTACCAAATGAAAATTGGAAATTATGTAGTGAAGGTAGTAATTCATTTTCACCATCGGTCATAACACGCAATTTATTCTTTAACAATGATGCCCCATCACGATACACATTAAAAAACGGTGTACGTTGAACTTTAATATCAGGTATAATCAATGTATTATCAATCAATGAATAATTTATATTATCATCGGATAGTGCGAATTTGGTAGGATTAAATTCATTTTCGTTGATACGTTGTTTTCCTAAACGTGTCAATGTTGCAGATATTTCTATTGTTCCATTATTATCTAAAATCATATTTTTTTTAATCTCTATTTTTAAATTAATTATAATACTTCTAAATTTTTTATACTACAATGTTAGATTTATTATCATGAATTTCAATTTCAAAATTATAATCAACAAAATCTCTCATAAATACATCATGTGATACTACTAATATGAAATCGAATTTAGATTTTAAGAAATCGAATAATGCAGGAACTGCTTGAATATTATCTGAATCCAATGCTGAAAATCCTTCATCAATAATTAAAAAATTAGCAATTGGTGTGTTTGATATTTTTGCCATTGCAATTCTAATAGCCAAATTTACGATGAATGACTCCATTCCGCATAATCTATCAGAGTTTAATTCACCTTTGGTAGTATGAGATACCAAGCAGTTTAATGATTTTTCTTCATTCTGTAATTCAATTCTATATTCGCCCAATTTAGAAAGAATAATATTAACTTCGTTTTCCAACGTTTGTATAATATTATCAACAATTTTAGTTGGTATATTATTTTTATGTGTAGAAGTTATATATTTTTCATATTTAGAATACTCATTTTGTTTTGTTTTTAATAATAATATAGTTTTATC
>Ga0100378_1004974_pt1 | contig 12261 bp, 5 predicted proteins | sample CryGeymeta201502_FD_81535 | JGI IMG/M metagenome (GOLD analysis project Ga0100378, IMG submission 81535) | Groundwater microbial communities from Crystal Geyser aquifers in Utah, USA - Crystal Geyser metaG 2015-02 | ecosystem: Environmental > Aquatic > Deep subsurface > Groundwater | place: USA...
ACAACTTCTTTTAGTTCACGAAGTGCTTGAATTTCTAATTCACCAATTTTACTTTGAGAAGCTAACATTTTATCAATTTTTTCTAAAGCTTTATCCTCTTTTTGTAAACGAATTAAGGCACTAATTTCAAACTGATCGAGTTCATTTTTAATATCTACTTTCGTTACTTTTTGCCTTACCGCTTCAAGATCAATAAGCGAATTCTCGGTTACCATTTCTTCATTTTCTTCTATCAATACTAATAAATTTGCTCGTTCAATTAAGCTCGAGTTTAACTTGTTAATTGACTCTTTGGCAATTTTCCGTAACTCTTTCATAATCTTTTCAGATTTGACTTTGTCGTCTTTTTTAACAGAATGATTCATTGCTACTAATAACAATAAAGATTTTTCTGAATGTGAAGAGTTTTCAAAAATTTTACTAACTAGTGACGCCATTTTATCATCAAAACTTTGTGCGATTCGCTCATTTTTCCCATTCATTTGAAACGATGCACCTGCATTATTGCCTGGGTCACTCGTCAAAGTTGGTGTAAAATCTACATTCCCACTTATTTTTGCACTAGGGTAAAAATAATTATACTTCGCAAGTATATATGCTCCACTTTGTGCTTTTATATCATAAGACGTATTCGATTTGAATGCATTTTGTCCTTCAAACATATCATCACCCAACCAATGCGCTACAGATCCTGAAGCTTGAAAACCTGTAGAGTTATTAGTGATATCATTATTTGTATTAAACTCTTGAACACTTAAATTTCCACCATAAGTAATCAAAATACCATAGCTATTATTACTAAATTTATTACTATTTAGAGCATAAACATTTGAATTCCACAAATACAGCCCAGCAGTACTCACTTGATTTGAAGTGGATTCAATTATGGTAGTAGCATCAGTATTATAAAGCATAATACCCGTAGAACTCATGTTTTCAATTTTGTTATCACTAAATGTATTTATTGAAGATCTTGTACCAGGGGTTGATTGATTGGCATAAGAATCTATACCTCTCCAACCATTTTTAAAAGAACAATGAGTAATAGTATTATTTGCCGCTTGTATCATTAATTGGTGTTTTCCTCCATCAAATACAGCGTAATTTATACTATTAGAATTCCCTTGTAGCCAAATTCCTTTCCATTGCAAATTTTCATACAATCTATTAAACTCAACTTTATTCTGTGCATTTCCTTGTACAATTAGTTTAGAACCAGGTTTGAATACTATTTGAACATCTTGACCTAAGAATATCTTTGTGCCTGCGGGAATTGTTACAATTGCACCACTTTCTACAGTAATTGTATTTGGAACTTTATAATGCGAGTTTGTTAATGTTATAGATGAAGTAATTGTTTGCAAGGTTGGCATAGACTCAATTACCGCTTTCATTGCATTTACTCGACCGAACCCAGTAAATCTATCATAAATTCTGCCTGTTCCATCATTAAGATTGTTAAGTTGTTCTCCTGATGGTAAAGCTACAGTCCGATCTGTAGTTCTTGTTAAAATAGAATACACATCATTTGGTGTAAGATCGGGATTCACTGATAACATTAAGGCTACGACACTTGAAACAAGAGGAGCTGAAAAAGATGTGCCTAAATAATAGCGATAAGCACTATATGAATATCTGACATCTATTCCTTGTACTTGTAAACCAGGTGCAGCAAGATCGACAAAGGAATCTGTTAATCCTGGGGTATTGTCTTGAATATCATTAATACTAAGAGAGTAATTCCAAGGCGCTAGAGAAGGTCCGCTTATGTATTGATCTGCGGCTCCATACCTTGCTTCGGTATCCATCACATACTCTCTTAAAGTTGGGTGATTTTGTGTATAAGTATATGGTGCGCCATTATAATATTTTGTAGTATCAAATTGTAATCCTGTTGCTGCTACTCCAATTACTCGCCCTGCATTATTTGATGCGACATATGCGAACGGAAGTTTCTTTTGTGCAATCCCACCAAACTGAGCGTCCAAATCATTGCCAGCTCCTGCAACTAAAATAATTCCTCTATTTAATGCATCATCTAGAATGTCTGCAAGCTGTGTTGAATAATATTGTCTAAACCAACTCATATTTATTATGTCTGGCGGATTCGCATTATAAACTAGAGAATCTAAATAAGAAATTGACCAATACTTTAATTCAATATTGGAAATTGGTAAAGCCCCTGCTACTCCAAATGTATTGTTATAATTTGCAGCGATAAAGCTTGATGTTATAGTTCCATGATTAATATAATTGTCGGGATGATTTATTCCATAATAATTACCATTATCTGTTATTGATGTTGTAGATGTATTTTTTGTAATCCTCATGTTCATAATTGTTAGTACTCCCCTGTTTAAAATTATCGTGTACAGCAATTTTAATAGCCGATTTACCTAGTGTATATCTCCAAGCCTTATCAATTTCTATGGTTTTTAAATACCATTGCCCAGAAGCATGACTAAAGTAATGGCTTCCTACAGAGTTAAATAAATTATCGTTTGGATTAGAAGTTGCGATAGGTTCAATTTCTTCTATTATTCGTTCAACAAAAGCTAATTTTGATATTAATTCTACAATCTTTTCTTTGGGTTGATACGAGTAAATTTTTATTTGGTAAAATAAACTAGCATCATTTTTTAAAGTAACCATTTTTTTTGTTCTAATATTTTTCCTAAGCTTTGTGTTTATTGGAATTGAATTTATAGATCGTTTTAATTCTATCTTCATCCCCTTCAAAACACTGTTTAACTCTTTACTAACCGTGTTTTTAATGCTTTTATCTTTATAAGAAATGTAATTTACTACATCTTGTTTACTACTTAAGGGGTATTTTGCATATATATTAACTAAATGATAGCCAGTATTTTCTTGTCCAGATACAGTAATAGAACTCGATACAAAAATATATAAAAATACAGATAATATTACTTTATATGAGTGTATGAGTGTATGAGTGTATGAGTGTATGAGTGTATGAGTGTATGAGTGTATTTTAAAATTTAACATACTTGACCCTTGTTTTATTAATTGTGTTTTTATAGTTTAAGCCCTAAGACTCTTTAGCATAAATTAATAACTTTAATCTAATTATCAAAGGCGCTTTTATGAAAAGTTTACTATTTTTCTCTCTCTTAATTCTCTCTGCAAGTTCCTCAATTGCTCAAACGCTTTCCGTTTCTGATTCATTAGTTATTTCAGAGAATAAGCGTGATGCGTATTTGACACTTCAATTCTCCGATACATTACGTATTTCACCTTGGGTTTCGGATTCGCTTCCTTTTAATTTTTTTATCATGAGTCCAAAGGATTCTATACAGATTAAAACCACGACTTTGAGTACTAATGAAACGGGAAGTAAAGTAAACCTTCACTTTTCACTTACTCCGGAAACTTCGTTTAGTCTTATGTTTCATGACGCATTAAGTGACCAAGAAGAGCAATTAAGCGAACCCTATGTAAAGAACTTTGATACTTATGGAAGTGAAATTAGCAGCGATTCAATAACGATTGCAACTAATTTTAATATTGTAATAAAATCAATTGACTTACAAAGAAGTTTTTATGTTGTTGGATTGGTATCAAAAAAATCAATGATTTCAAATGTCAGTGAATCCTCTTTAAAAAATTATCAAATACAGCCTTATTTGCATAATGTGGTTACTATTAATCAATTAAATGAAGAATTCATCACATTATCAACTAAAGAATCTGATTCTTTAAGTATTGTTGCTTTCGTAATACGTTATATAGATTTATTTGAAAACTTAGAATATTTAGTATCTGAAGTTTATGAGAATGCATCTCCTGGACGAAAAATTTTTAATAATGGCGTAAATAGTTATTTTTTAATTAAAGAAATGAAACAGTTCAATTTTCCAACAATACAATTTTATGCTACTTTAAACACTATTGAGCATAACAATTTTGCAAATAAACAATCATTTACAATCTCATCCACTTACCCAAACCCTTTCAACCCAAGCACAAGCCTAACTTTTTCCGTTGCAAACTCTTCTTCCATTTCGTTTTCGGTTTATGATATTCTTGGTCGCAGAATTCAATCTTTAGAACACAAAGATGTTCGTTATTCCGCCGGAACTCATTCATTTATGTATGATTTTTCGGGATTGCCATCAGGAACCTATTTTATCGAAGCCATTGGAACCGAATTGGGAAGCGGGCAAGTTTCTCGCCAAGTAGCAAAAGTTAGTTTGGTGAAGTGAGTTCAAACTGCAATAGAATCCGATTATTTATTAGTTTATTGTAACGCGTTTAAAAAAAGGCTGTTTAGCTTTACCAAACAGCCTTTCTTAATTTAAATAAATTTCATTTTGTTTATTTGTAGATTTTCACCCTTAAAAAGCAACTTTCATTGTTTTAACAATTTGCTCATCATTCTCATAACTTGAATACATTAACCTATTGTTTTCAAAAGAAATTACATTATATAAACTAATATCTGATATTATTCTGCCTAGAATTTCATTTTGTGTATTCATAAAAAGGATTGTTTTATCATTTTCAGCGTCGGCGGCATTTATGATAATTAGATCGTCTGCGACAGGTTTATACTGATAAAAATAGGGTTTTTGTTTAGGAAAACTGCCACTAAAATCTTTCCTATGTTGCTCATCTAAGCGATTTATATCGGCCTCTTTTACTTCATTTCTTTGTACTAATGCACCTAAATCAACTACTACTTTATTATCCTTCGAAATTGTTCCTTTGCCTGAATCTGAAAGCCAAAGAATACCTGAAGCATCTACCTTGTAATCATAATATTTGCCGTAAGGTATGGCTTCATTAACTTTTCCGCCCAAAATAGAATCAATTAACTTAAAATCAGAAACACTTAAATAATGTGTATTGTCGGTTACAATTTTTCCATCTTTTGTAATTTCAGCAACGAATTGAACATACTTTTTGTCATCTATACTTTTATCCAATTCAATCGATTGAAAATTTAGCCAAAACGAATTTGGATTAGCATGTGGAAAAATATTGGCAGCAAAGAACATCGTTTCATTAGGATGCAAAAATATATCAAATAAAAATGTCCGTGAAAACTCATATAAACCAGCTTTCGACAATCCGTAAACATGAATCAGCTTTTGTTGAGGATCTTGAACAAACAATGAATCCGTTCCAACAAGGAATGAGGAGAAATACCCACTAACTTCTTCTGGCCCTTTTCCCTTATTTAACATCGTTTGTTTGTAAGTGTAGTTTTTATCATACACCAGAATTTTAGATTTTCCTCTAATTGCAAAAAGTAAATCGCCTTTTGAATTTCGTTTTATATCGATTCTAGAACCATATTGCGACAATAGTGAATCTTGGCTCACATTGAATTGAGACACAATTTCTGTTTTAAGTTCTTTTATTTCATCGACTTTTTTTGTCGTTGGTGATTGAGTACAAGCTACAACTAAACTTACGAGAGCTGTAAATAGTACAGAGTTTTTTATAAGCTTCAAATTGGTTTCCCTAGTTATTGGTTTAATCAAATCTGTCAATGGAGAAGATTAATAAACTACAAATTGTAAAGATAAGTTTAATTAAACAACCATGAACCTAAGCAATTGTTTTTATTAATGAAATTAACCCTATGGACAAATCCGATTTTAATATGATGCAAAAATCGGTAATTAATTAATAAAACAAACTATTTGACTCAACTAGTTTATTTCATAATGATTTTTGTTCTTTCAATTTTTAACCTCATTATTTATTTCTGTTACAAAATAATTAAAACTTAAACTGTCTATGAATAATCTATTTAGGATTTCGCTTTTATATTATCTATTACAATTCAATTGCTTATTAGCTGCTCAAGACTACGTTTTTGAAAAAAAAACATCTGATTTATTTGACTTGGGAGAGCAAAAAAGTGAAACTACTATCAACTTAATTGTTTCAGATGGACAGCTTTTTGCAGGAGTAGCTTTCATAAACATGGAACCATTTTTACTTATTAAAAATGGTTCACAAAAAACTAAACAAGTTTCCATTCCAAAAGGAAAAGGACCTTTTGAAATCATGTATCCTGGAACAATAGCAATTTGGGAAAATCAAATACTAATACATGGCTTATCATTAAGTAAAATAATTGTTTATGATGTGAAAAGTGAAGAATTTTCGCAAGAATTTTTATTCGATAAATCGCCTGAAAGTAGCTTTATGGTTGACTTTATAACTATGACAATCGGGAAAAAAGAATTAGCTTTATTTGGACGCATAGAAGGCAAAGGTGCTTTCGGAACTTTAGAAAACGAGAACATTGTTATCACTAAAACATTTTCATTTCCTGAAGATTTTGCGAATTTAACGTTGAGGAATCCTTTTCTAATTGCTGGTAATATTTTTTCAGATGGTAAAGATATATTCGCTTCGAGCAGTCATTTTCCTCTCCTATTTCAAATGAATGAGAAATCGGTGAAAAGAATACCCCTTACTGATGATAAAAATGATTACGAACTTGATACATCAGGAGGTCGAATGGCACCTAAAAGTAATTTTTCACAATTAGATTTTGTTAAACATGGTAATCAATTATTTACGGTTTATAGAAGTACAGAAAAAGATAAATCCATTAAAAATCATATTTGGCGCGTCGATTTGAAAGACTATTCCAAAACAAAATTTGATGTTCCTTTTTCTATTCGACAATTTATAAGTACAGATTCAGAACTGTACGCTATTTCAAGTGATTATGATCTTTTTGAAATTAAAGAAAAATTATAGTTCTTCTTTTGGATTTTGTAATACTGAATGTTTAAAAAATTGAACTGAATCTGAATAATTTATCAAAAAAATTAAATTATTAGAATAAGATTATTTTTTATATAAACTATTTTAGAGTTAATTTTAAATTTTAACGTTTTTTACAATCATAATAATTCATTTCTTGAGAAAAATTGTTAGATATTTCACTTTTGATATCTATTCCTTTTAAAATTAAAACTACAAGAATTAGGCTAATTTTTTTCAAAAAAAATAAAAGGGTACTTTTCGATGAGATATTTAAAATAGAAATCTAGCTATATCAAAAAGTAGATTTAAACAAAATAATCGGCGATTTTACACGATTTGAAGCAGTTTAAAATTGTTAAAATCATTTTAAAAGTGGATTCAAAACTGATTATATTACTCAAATTCAGACTTGGACATTTTGTAAAGTTTATTAATTTTTAAAAAGGTTGAGTCCACTCCAAAAAGTCAATTCTTTCGGTTTTCACCCTTCCAAATCCTACGAATTTGACGAATAGTTTGCTAAAAACTACTTTTCGGAATACACTCAAAGATTCAATTTTACAAATATAATAAAAACAATTATATAATTGCAACATATAGTTCTTATTACATATACGTCATTTCTTCATGCTGGGCTTCGACCCCGCATCTCAGCCTAAGAACTTAACCTATACAAAAGAACTGCTTATGGCGTAAAAAGATATTGGACAGAGATAGCACTTCGTGGTTCTTCAGATCGTGTCGGGTCACGGGATGACCTTAATTTTGCAAAAACTAGTGAAGTTTGCTTAGAAACGAAGTCCGAATTTGAGTTAAATTATTGTTGACTCTCATCTTTTCAGAAAGTGATTACTCATTAAATGAAGGACTATTAGTAAAAATTATATTTAAAAATAACCTTCCTTTCAATTTTGAAATAGACAAAGACAGATTCCTTTTCTGATTTCCAAAATATATACATTCTATTAAGCCAATTAATATTTATCTATACTATTATTTTTATATTACATATAAACAATTCGTACTTAATACTTTTTCACGTAAATGATAAAAGAATAATAGTATATTTACCAAAATAGATTCGTTTTATTCGGTTGGATGCTTAAAAGATTGCTTTATCGTTACTTACTTTTATTAGTGATTTTGTCGCTATTTACGACTGGGTTTGCTCAAATTACTTATCATATTAGTAATTATCCTGTTTCATTTATGAAAGGTGGAAATCAAAACTGGGATTTGGCTCGTGATAGTAAACAGCGACTTTTTGTGGGAAATAATTACGGTTTAGTTGTTCTCGAAAATACCTCGGCGGCAATTTATTATCTTCCAGAACTTACCATTGTTCGATCAGTTTCTGTAATTGGGGAAAGAATTTTTACTGGTTCATTCGAAGAATTTGGATATTGGGAAGAGACAGAAAAAGGTAGTTTTAGATACACTTCCTTGAGTGCAGATTTGCAAGAACGAATGCGACCTAACGATGAAATTTGGAGAATTGCTGAGCATTCAGGAAAGGTATATTTCCACTCATTTGGATCTATGTATGTTTATGATTATAAAACGGTTATGCGACTACCTGAAGACTATACGGGGTTTATGTTTTTTTATCCCGCAGGGAATCAATTAGTTACTCAAAAAATTGGGGGCTCGTTTTATTTGATTCGAAATGATTCCTTAATAGAACTTTCTTCGTCTGTAATTCAAAAGGGCGAGGATTTAAAAGGTGCTTTTTTAATTTCAAACGAAACCCTAATCGCTGGTACTACAAGTGGTTTATATTCACTCAATTTGAATACAAAATTGTTCAAAAAATGGAAAATTGAACGGTTTGATGAAGTCGTTTCGAGTGAAATTAATGGGATTACCATAGTTGGAAATTATATAGCTATTGGAACCATTCTAAATGGTATTTACTTGTACGATAGAGCTGGTAATTTTTTATCGAATATAAATTCTGGAACTCGATTGCAAAACAACACGGTGCTTTCTATGCTTCCCGATTCTTTAGGAAATTTATGGGTTGGTATGGATAAAGGTTTGGATTATATCGCCTTCGATTCGCCTGTTGACAGCTACCGAAGTAGCGAACTTTCTATCGGAAGTGTTTATGCGGCAGCGCTTTACAACAATCAACTTTATGTTGGAAGTAATCAAGGAATTTATCGTTTTGATAGGGGTGTAACAGGTAAGTTTTCCTCACCAAGTTTAATTAATGGCTCACAAGGTCAAGTCTGGTTTTTGTCCGTTATTGAGGGTCATTTATACTGCGGTTTGAATTCAGGAACCTATGTTTTTGAAAACGAATCGTTAAAACAAGTTAGTCCAGTTCAAGGGGCTTATACCTTAATTGATTATCCAGGTAGAACAGATAAAAAAATTCAAAGCACCTACAATGAGATTGTTGTTTATAACAAAAAATCTACTTCAGGAATTTGGGAAATGAATTATACGATTTCGAATTTTGCTATGCCTTCCCGCTTTTTAGAAATCGATTATCAAGGTACGTTATGGTTGGGACATACAATAAAAGGAATTTATCAATTGCAGCCATCTATTGATTTTACACGAGTTGCAAGTTTAAAAAAAATAGGAACTAAAGATGGTATTCCAAAAACAACAAATCGACTTTTTAAAGCGGATAATCGTATTTTAGTTTCTTCGGGAGATTCATTATATCAATGGGATTCAATCCATCAACAATTTGAAATGTATTCGGTTTTGAATTCGTTATTTAGTGAAGGTGGTGCTGTTTTTAATATTGTTGATGCGGGGAATCACCGTTATTGGATAGTAAAAAAAGACGAACTTTTACTCGCTAAAGTTCACTTTAATTCGGTGCAACTTATCTATAGAATGTTGCCGCAACAATATGATTTTCATTTAGTTGAGGGCTACGAACGTATTATTCCTTTAAATGAGCAATTGCATTTACTTTGTTTAGATGATGGGTTCGCAATTATCGATTTGAATAGGATAAATCGCATGGAATCTAGTTTCCCTGCAATTTCGATTAGTCAATTAAAACGATATAATGGTTTGCAGTTAAAAGAGACCATTAGTCCTAACAAAAAAACGAACCTTAGCTTTTCTGATGAAGCGAATTCGATTAGTATAAAGTGGAGAACTTCGTTGCCTGTTGGGGCATATCGATTTTTTCAATTTCGCTTAATTGGTTTTGATCATTCTTGGAGTGACTGGTCTGCTGAAACCGAGAAACGTTTTGAACGATTGAGTCCTGGAGATTATACATTTCAAATTCGGACTTTAAATGCGTCGGGATTAGTCTCACCTTCTGTTTCGCTTGTATTTAAAATAAGATCGCCTTGGTACATTAACACGTATGGGTTTATTCTTTACGCAATTATTTTTGTTTTTTCGATTCTGTTTGCACGTTTATATCTAGCTAAAAGGCGTTGGAAAAAAGCTGAGTTGGAAATGGCAAAAGAAAAAGAAAAAATGCAAACTGAAAAAGAGTTAGCAGAAAAAACACTTATTGCCGTTCGAAACGAAAAGCTTCAAGCTGAAATAGAACATAAATCGTCCCAATTAGCTACAAATACGATGTCTATTGTTCGGAAAAATGAATTATTACGGTCGATTAAACAAGAAATGGAAATGCAGAAATCTGGATTGGGTGAACGTTTTCCTAAAAAATATTACCAGCGTGTTTTGAATTTAATTGACCGTAATTTGCAAGATGAACACGAATGGGAAGCGTTTGAACAACTTTATGACCAAGCACACGCCGATTTTTTCAAACGATTAAAACGTGAATTCCCTGAATTGACAGCAAGTGATTTGCGACTTTGCGCTTATTTACGCATGAATTTAGCTACCAAAGAAATTGCCCCATTGTTGAACATTTCTGTGCGAGGAGTGGAAGAGCGTCGCTACAGATTAAGAAAAAGATTGAATTTATCGAGTGAAACGAATTTGAATGAGATGATTATGACGTATTAGGTGAGAGGAATTAGGTTTGAGGTTTGAGGTTCTGGGAGTCTGGAGTCTGGGAGATTTTTTGCTTTACTTATATTTTGGGTTGTGTATTTTTAGGGAATTAGAAATTCGGGAATTTCGAGTTACAATTTCACTCTTTGATCTTTGCAACTCAATATTCACAATTTTCATTTCATAATTCGAAATACGAAATCCGACATTTCACATCCGACATCTAAAATCCTAAATCAGAAATGCAAAACAATGTCAGAAATCAAGAAGTCCTTGACTCCTTGACTCCTAACTCCTGACTCCTGACTCCTGACTCCTGACTCCTGACTCCTGACTCCTGACTCCTGACTCCTAACTCCTAACTCCTAACTCTTGACTCCTGACTCTTGACTCTTGACTCCTGACTCCTATTTTCACTTTTTCAATAAAAACGTTGCCGATTGCGTATCTCTTGAGTTTCCACCTATAAAAACTACAAACTCGCCCAATTCTGTTCCATAGCTCATATCTGCTCTATAAAACGAGAGTTGTTCTTTTGTGATCTGAAAACTAACTTTTTTGGCCTCTCCTTTTTTAAGCATAATTTTTTCAAAAGCTTTGAGTTCACGAACTGCTCTCGAAACAGATGCTACTTTATCTTTTATGTATAATTGAACAACTTCTTCACCATCATATTTTCCAGAATTTGTTACATCAACACTTACAGTTAGAGTTCCGTTTTCTGCCATTTCTGAACTTGAAAGTTGAATTGGAGAATAATTGAATTTAGTGTAACTCAATCCGTAGCCAAAAACATATAATGGCTCATTACTTACATCAAGATATTTTGAAGTGTATTTATCTTCTGCTTTAAAAGGACGACCTGTGTTTTTTAAACTATAATAAATAGGAATTTGGCCCACATTTTTTGGAAATGTTACAGGTAATTTGCCTGAAGGATTGTAATCGCCAGAAATGACTTCAGCGATAGCATCACCTGCAGTTGTTCCTAAGAACCATGTTTCCAAAATCGCTTGTACATTTTCTTCTAACCAATTTATGGTTAAAGGACGTCCATTCATCAATACAGCAACAACTGGCTTTCCAACCGCATGCACAGCTTTTGCCAATTCTTCTTGAACTCCTGGTAAACCAATATCCGTTCGACTTGCGGCCTCACCTGACATCCAAAAAGCTTCTCCAATTGCTAAAATCACGATATCAGCTTTTTTTGCGGCTGAAACAGCTTTATTAAAACCTGATTTATCATCTTTATCAATTTCTGAACCTTTTTCATAAATAAAATTAGCAGATGGAAATTTCTTTTTTAAGCCCTCTAAAAGACTTACCGATTTTGACCAATCTCCAGCCGCTGACCAAGAACCAATTAAATCGCGTTTTGAATCGGCTAGTGGTCCGATTACCGCAATTGTTTTCACTTTATTTGAAATCGGTAGAACTTCATTTTCATTTTTAAGCAGAACGATTGATTTTTTTGCCATATCGAAAGCCGCGTCAATATTTTCGGGCTTCATTATTTCTGCTTTTTGTCGTTCTGCATTTGAATAACGGTATGGA
>Ga0100378_1004980_pt1 | contig 12249 bp, 16 predicted proteins | sample CryGeymeta201502_FD_81535 | JGI IMG/M metagenome (GOLD analysis project Ga0100378, IMG submission 81535) | Groundwater microbial communities from Crystal Geyser aquifers in Utah, USA - Crystal Geyser metaG 2015-02 | ecosystem: Environmental > Aquatic > Deep subsurface > Groundwater | place: USA...
AAAAATTTTATGTACGTCAATATTTAACATTAATTTCATGTAATTAGAAATTACTATGTATTAATCAAACCTAATAAATTACTTTATCAGCATAAAGTTTATCTATTCTCTCATCTGAATAATTCAATAAGTTTTTTAATACTTCTCTTGTATTTTCACCTAACAGTGGAGGACTCTTTAAATCTTCACACTTCAATTTAGAATAATTAATTGGATGTCTAATATATTTTAATTTATCGTAATTCTCTGTCTTAACTTCATCTACTAACTTAATTGATTTAACATGTTCTTGATTAAAAACATCTTCCATAGTATTTACTAAAGAATTTGGAATATCATATTTATTTAACAAATCAACTAAGGAATTATCATCTATCTTACTAAAATGAACTTGAATAATATTTCTTAATTCTTCTCTATTGGTAATTCTTAGTTTATTTGTTTTAAACTTTTGATTATAACTTTCATTAATTTCCATATTAAGGACACTTGTAGCTAGCCTATCAAATTGTAATTCTGTTGCAACACCCAAAGCTATATATTTTCCAGAATTTAATTTAAATATCCCATATGGTGATATATTTGGATGGTCATTTCCTCTTCTATTACTGTTTAGGCCACCGTTCAAATATGCACTTGTTATATTCATCATTGCAAATAGGTTTACTTCTAATAAAGATGTACTAATATGCTGACCTTCTTGAGTTCGTTCTCTATGTAGTAATGCTGAAAGTATTGCACTATGTACGTGGGAGCCAGTCAAAATATCATTAACTGGATAACCTACCTTATATGGTTCTCCATTAGGACTACCAGTAATATTCATTAAGCCCGTATAAGCTTGCATAATAAGATCAAAACCTGGTTTTGGTGAAAGAGGCCCTTGATCTCCGAAGGCACTAACAGAAGTATAAATTAGCTTTGGGTTACTTTTTTGAACTGATTCGTAATCTAAGCCATAATCTTTCATTTTGTTATTAACTGTATTTTCAATAAGAATATCTGATTTTGTTATTAATTCTTTGGCAATCGCATGAGATTGTTTATTTTTTAAATCTAATGAAATACTTTTTTTATTTCGATTAACACTTAGATAATATGTACTATCTTTATCAATAAAAGGAGGACCCCATTTTCTTGTATCGTCGCCAAAAGGTGGTTCGACTTTTATAACTTCTGCTCCTAAGTCACCTAACATCATTGAACAATAAGCCCCTAAAAGAACACGAGAAAAGTCAAGAACTCTTACCCCTGATAATAAGTTTTTTTTAATTGTGTTATTCATTTACAAATTTATAATCATACAAACTTACAAAATTAATAAATTAACTAATAATTAATAACTAATTATTAATATTAATCATAACTAATACCATATAAAATAATATTAATAAAATTAAGTTAAGAAATAAAATAAAAAATTCGACATCAGCAGGACTTGAACCTGCGCGGGTTGCCCCATGAGATTTCTAGTCTCACGCCTTAACCGCTCGGCCATGATGTCTTATATATAATTACTAATAAAAAAGGAATTATATCACTTATAATTAATATACTTGTAGTTTAATTAGCATTACTAATTATTCTATTTATATAATTATATTACTTTTTCTCTAATTGAAAATATTATAAATAAATGTCAATACTTGAAGAATTTTTTTGTGGGAGAAGCTTTCTTCTAGATAAATGTGTTTAGTAACTAAATAAAATAAAGAATAGCAATTCGACTTTGCTAGCAATAAACGTAACTTTTTTAAGTCTCACTTCAATAGCGTTTTATAGAATGACAAGAGTATATAAAAAAATTCAATTTGAAAATTTTGTTATTTTATCTGGAATGATAGAGGTAATAAGACTAATAATATTTAGCTTATTATTCTTTCATTTAACATTCTATTGAGGATTGATATTATATCTGAATTAGTTGAATTTATCGAAATATACATTAAATTATTCATAATAAGGAGATTTCTGAAAATATTTTTCTTGTTAGAAAAGCACAAAGAAACAAATGCTTATAATATGTAATAATATATAATTATAAAATAATAGATTTTTTGCTGTTTTTTCGACAATCAACACTGCACTAATGGTAATTATGTCTGTTTTAGTTTTCATTGAACTTATTGATCCAGGCTTTGCTGATTTTAATACAAATGGTATTAATTATTATAATAAACAATATATAGAATTTATTCAACTTGCTCATTATTCATTTGCTTATATTACAAGTATTATTCTATTTATTATTGGAAAAGATATCAAAAAGTATGATAATCTTAATAACATATCATAACATAACATTCTTAACTTTACTTAACTTAATATAGATTCTTAAATAATGACTTAAAAGAAGAAAACAAAAACTTTGATAACTACTTTAAAAAAGATCATGAATTTCAAGAGAGTTTTGAGGTTATAACTCAATCTTTTATGGATGATTATGAAAAAAAACATGCACAAGAATTATATCTTTCAATTAGAATAAAACAAATAAACTTTCTTATCTATGCTTTTATAGTTGCTAATACTTATTTATTGTTGTATGCTATTACAAAATATTATATTATGTATGACCAGTTTGATATCACCAGTTTTAAATCGACGCCAACTACTCATGAATCCTCACTTTTATATTTCTTATTTGGACTATTTACGGCTACACCGCCAATTATCAATTATATAGCATTTTACTTTATTATAAGAAAAGACTACAATGCAAAGACTAAAAAAATAGTAAAGAAGAAAAACCCTAACACAGAAAATACTAACACTCCAAATAGTCCTATACAAGAAGGTTTATTTTTAACCGATGAAATAGTTAACAAGGCAAAGAAGGATAATGTAAATAATAATATAAATGAATTTATGTTATAGTATTAACTAATTTAATATTTATTATTGTTTATTGTTTAATTTTATCAATTTTATATAATAATATATAAATTGTTATATTATATAGAATTAATATTAAACATTTATATACTATTCATATTTACTTATATTAGACGATATTTTCATTAATATTTCATCTTTATACATAACTAATCCTTTTCTTATATCATTAAATTTGTATGATGCAATATCTAATATTTTATTTTTATAATAATCTTTTACTTATTAATATTGGTATTAAATCAAACAAAGCATTATCATCATCTTCTCTTCCATAAAAAGGTTTGATTAATATTCCGTTTTCTTTCTGAAAGCTAAAATTTTGTGCGTAGTTATCAATAATAATGGTCTTATCTAAATTTCTTCCAATTTTGCTAATATCCTTTACATAGTCTCCTCTGTAAATCGAAGCGTGATCTCTATATAATCTATGATTAAAATATTTCTTTTCGTATTCAAGTGAATTCAAAATTTGATCAGCGTACTAAATGGAAGATAAGTAAATTATAATTAATTAATTTTAAGTAAATTAACTTACGTCTCTGGTTGCTGCTGTAAAAATTATAATTTCGTAATAATTTATAACAGCATCAAGGAATTCGAATAAGCAAGGTCTTAATCTTAATAATCCTTTTTCGTTATTTTGAGTATCCTTTAAATAGTTAGATATATTTAATAGTAAATATATAAATTAGTATATATTAGTATCTATAGTCTTACCAATTCGAAACTAACCAAGGTTTCATCTAAATCTAACACAAGACTATATTCTTTTTTACTTTCTTCCTTAATATACGGTGTTGTAATCTCATTTTGTTTTAGTTTTAAATTTAAAACATTGTTAATAATCGAAGCATTTTCATTCTCTACTTTAATAACCTTAGTTTTGAAAAAACAATTTAATTCATCTACAGTAATAGTCCTTAAATTCATCATATAATATATCAAATCTTCTATGATATTTGACATTGATATTTGTTTTATTATTTTTTTAATTTCAGTAATATGTTCTGCATTTCTAATTTTAATAATTTCACAAACTGATGATGCAGTTAAATTTAATTTATTTATTTTATCGATCTTATCTGATTGTGAGAATTTATTCATATATATTAGTTTTTCTAACTTATCTACCCAAATATTTTTATCTACTGTTGTTGATACTTTTGATAGAATATACTCACAAAACAATATAAAATTCTGGTAAAGAATATTTATTGAGTTTTTAAGATATGTCAAAGATGAGTTAAGATATCGTTTATCACTAGAACAATGGTAAATAAGTATTAATGTGATTAATTCTAATAAACTTTGTTCTTGTATTATTAATTTGAATTGTTCGTCTTTAAAATATTCCTTAATAGATTTATATTATTAATTATTACTTTAAACTGACTACAAGAACAAAAAACATGAAAATTCCACCAATCGTAACAGGCATTTACACAACTAATTGAACTATATAAATTCTATTGAATTTTAATTATAATTATATTAGTGATTATTAATACCTTTTTAGTATTAAGTATTTTTTCTTCTAGGATCAATAAGTCTTCTATGTTAATTACGATATTAGAATTATTATTGTTATTAGTATTAGTTGTGTTAAGGCTTTTAATTTCAGGAATAATTTTGCAAGTATTAAACTTATCTGTTGTATTCTTTGAATTGTTGTTATTATTGTTGTGGTTTAAAAGAATATTATTATCTTTTAAAACAACAGATAGATTTTTATTACTTTTTATAGGTTTCTTTTTTAAGTAACATTGTGCTGTCGATGAAACAGTATCGTTTAATAAGTTATTCGGTTCATCAATAAATTTGCTATTCTCAATATTAAATAAATCAACTTTATACTCTGTCTCTTTCAAAATCATCTTATCAATATTATTGAAATTATTGTCATTATAATTATAATTATTGTCATTGTTAGTTGAATTAAAACTAACATTATTATCTTCTAAATCCTGATTAAATACTTTAACTGGACTTTTTTCTCTATATTGCAGTTGTGATCTTGATTGAGTCTGAGATTGTGATTGGGATTTATCACAATCATCTATTTCTCTGTCTAAATTAGATGTAGATCCAATAAAAGTACTCACATTAGTATCCTTTGTTTTATTTAAATTATTGCTAGTTATGTTAGTCAAATTTGTTATGTTTAATATTGGTTTTGACTCAGCTTCTAATTCTTCAATGTTATTTTTATTAGACTTTCTTTCTGAACTTTCATCTTTTACTTCTTTGTTGCGTATTTTATTATTTATTATGGGCTTCTTAGTAGTATATTTGTTAAAATTAAATACTCCTTTTCCTAATTCAGTTTCAAGTTCTTCTGGATTTAATCTTATATATTCTTCTAAATTTGTTTGAGAAAGTGTTCTTCTTTTTCTGGGTTGTTTTTGATTTTTGTAAGTATTAGACATATTAAATAAATTTTTATTATCTATTTTTGTATGTAAATCTTTACTTGTAGTTAATTTCAAGTCGTCTATATTTAAATCTTTAATTTTTAGAAATCTACTATCATTTACTTTATTCATTTATATAAAGAGAAATAAAATAGTTATTTAAATTAATTATATTAAATAATTAATAATAATATTTAGTAGATATATAAATAATATACAGTTGAGCGATATTTAAATCAAATTCTAATTTATTTATAAACATTAACTTATTCTTATTTTAATAATTAGTTAACTTTATTAGTTATTTTTCTTAAGTTCAGGTCCGAAGAATCCAAAATATTTTGGATTATTCGTTTGTATAGCTGGGTTAATATTAGCACTAGGATTATTTGAGTATGGATTCTCAATATTATTGCTATTTGTAGTTTGATTAGTTTGATTAGTCTGGTTAGTTTGATTAGTTAGATTAGTTGTATTAATATTAGAGTTATTGTTATTGCTATATGAATTGTTAGAGGTTGTGTTGTTATTAGATGAAATATTAGAAGTAGTATTTTGACTACTATTCAAAAAAAGATTATTTTGATTTATTGTTTCAAAATTACTTGTATTAGTATTAGTATTGTTTGAATTAGGATTTTGAATATTTGGAGTGTTTAGATTATTATTTAATGATTGATTTTGATTAATATTATAGTTAATATACTGAGATTGATTATAATCTGGATTACTTGTAGTTGATCCCTGTTGATTATAATTTTGACTGTTAGGATTAATAGTCGGCATGCTTCTGCTAACATTACTATTAGAAATTTGACTATTATTCTGATTAAACTGTTGTTCATTTATAAATTGTTGATTATTATCAAATGAAGATTGATTAGGATTTAGTTGATATGTTGGAATCTCATAATTTTGATGATTGCTTGATAATTGAACGTTATTTGGCTGAATATAGTTAGGCTGAATATTTTGATTCATATTACTTTGTTGTGGATTAAATTGATTATTTTGGTTAAATTGACTATTAATATGACTATTATTCTGATTAAATTGATTATTATTCTGATTATTCTGATTAAATTGGTTATTATTCTGATTATTCTTACTATTATCATTCTGATTATTAACATGTTCCAAAGAAGGCAAATTATTTGTATTAATAGGTAACTATAAATTAACTAAAGTAATTACACTAGGTTGCTCAAGATATATTATAGATGGATCATTTGGATCAACATAAGCTGTCTTTGCGAATTGCCCTGACTGTATGTTATTCATCAATTTAGGCTCTGGTCCCCTATTTCCATTTCTACGCACAGAGTTAACTAGATTCATATAAACCGGAACTAAGGTTCCGAATCCCCCTGTCATTAACCAAATTTTAAAATCAGTATCACCAGGTAAAATATTAAACAAAGGTTTAACAGTCCCTTTAATATAGTTTGCACCAAAGATTGGCTGTTCAAATCCTTCGTTATATGTAAATGCAAGAGGAATATCAAAGGCTTTAAATCCATTATCTTCTTTGTCATTAACACAAATTATCCTTGCTGTGGTTAGAATTAACTAATAAGTATTAAACAATAAAATAAAAAAATCAATAAATGAATTAAACAATAAAATTATATTACTGATCCTTTTCCAGAATATTTGTTTCCTTTCTTAACTTTAAATTCATATTCGACTCCTTTTCTTTTCAAAACAAAGTATTCTCCTTCTACCCTGCAAGGTTCCATTGCATTATTAAGTGGTGGGTTTAGTGCCATTTATTCTATTAATATTAAAAATTGCTAAGAGAAATTTATTAATTAAAGAATTTAAGAATTTAAGAATTTAAGAATTTAAGAATTTAAGAATTTAATATTAATAGAATAAATAAGTAATAATAAGAAATTATAAAGATTTAATAAATTATTAATGTATTAAATTATTAAGATGATTAATTAAATCAATTATTGTTTTTTTAATATAATATTTGAAAAATGAAGCTGTTAAAAATACTTTTTATTACATTACTTATTTTAGCCAGTACTAATCAAAAATGCCCTGAAAATTACAAAAGAGTTGGAAAAATACCTGATCTTTACATATCTAAAAGAATAGAGATAACAAATAATCTTAATAAATGTCTTGGAAAAGAAGGAAAGAAACTTAAAAAAAAGGATTTAATGTATACAGGCTGTTTTTATAATAAGATAACTGATTTAAAATTTGATTGTTGTTGTAATACTATTCCTTATGATATAATTGACTAAATACTTAAAATATTAGTTAAAATATTAATTTACGTTGAAATTTTGTTTTTAATATATTTTTAATGTATAATATTATTATCTAAACATAATAAACCTACTAAAATATAATGTATGTTATTATATATTTTTAATATACACATAATAATGTAAATAATCAATAAAAATATAAATCATTTGTAATATATTGGTATTACTCTAATAATTATGAATTAATTGTTAAATAATATAAATTTTAAGTAATCTTATAGTAATTTGAATTATATTATATATTAATTGATATTAATTATCATTTATTTATTATTACAATAATATTGAAAAATTAAGCTTGTAAAACTTATGTTTAAAATATTATTTGTAACTTTAATTATGTTAGATTGACACTCCAAAAATGTCATGAATATTCTCAAAGAGTTAATATGCCTGATGTTTTTCTAAAAAAAATGCAGAAAAGATAAGTACAAATACAATAGAATAAGTGCAAGAAAGTTTAATCTTGTTGTGGATACCAAACAAAGTGAATTATAAAAAATACAATACAATTGCATTTGCAAATACTTTAAAGTTAGTTTTAATAATAAATTAGCAAATATATTAATTCTTAAATTGAAAGCTATAACTTTATGATAATATTTACATTATTAAATTATTTACTTATTATAACAATTATTAATTGTTTTATAATAATGAATTATTTACAATTATTTATTTATTAATATTATCTTTCCTTTTTGTAAAAGTAAATTTAATGAAATATATTTAACTATATTTATATATTGTAATAATTAGATTTAGTATAAAATTATAATAATTTAATAATTCAGAACTAATTTAATTGTTTATTGATTATGTTTAACTAAAACGTTAATTTAAATAATTAAAAAAATGGGACCATGCCATGTTCAAAAAGTTGCGTATGTTCCCACAACACAAATAAGAACTGTTAGTGCCAATGCAGGTGGAGGCGCTATACAAGGACAAGTTGTTGCAGGTAGAGGAATGGGGATAGGAATGGGTGGAATAGGAGTAGCAAGAGTCGGTGTAGTTGGAAATAATCGTGCTCAGCAAATATATAGAAGAAGAGTAAACAATATTTGGGTTGGTATATTAATTAGTAAAATTATTAGATGTTCCCTATAATAATAGACATTTATATAACGATTGTCAAATGTTTTATTTATCTGGAGGAAGATATTATGATCGTGATCCTTTTGGAATGGGATATAATCAATATGGAGGGCATATGGGAGGTCATATAGGAGGACATGTAAGAGGTTGTAGTGGTGGAGGTCATGTTAATGTAGGAGGAGGTTGTGGAAGTTCTAATGTAAATGTAGGTGGAGGCTGTGGAAGTGCTAATGTAAATGTAGGAGGAGGAGGAGGTGGATGCGGAAATGCCGATGTTGGAGGTGGTGGTGGAGGTGGTTGTGGAAGCGGAGGAGGTGATATAGGTGGTGGAGGCGGTGGTGGTTGTGGAAGTGGAGGAGGTGATGTAGGCGGAGGTGGTGGTTGTGGAGGCGGAGGTGGTGGTGACGGAGGTGGTGGTGGATGTGGAGGCGGAGGTGGTGGATGTGGTGGAGGCGGAGGCGATGGAGGCGGAGGTGGTTGTGGAAGTGGTTGAGATTAGTTTAGCTAAGCTTAAAAGATATAAAATACTGAGAAGACATTCATTGATCATATATAAACATATTTTACTTTCTTTTAATTTACTAGATTCAATTTTAAAATTCTATATTTGAAGTTTAATATAAAATATATATAAGTTAGAAAATACTAATCATTTTATTTACTTAATTTTAAATTTACATATATAAATTTAACATAATATTTACATTAAATTAAATTTACTATATAAATTCTTTTAACTCTTTCATCCAAAGTTTATCAACTCTTCCTTTAAGTTTAACTTCTGGAATAGGTTCTTTTAATATCCTCAATGTTAGTGGCCCATTCTCAATTATTTTTCTATCTTCAGGTACATCCAATAAGAATAACCCAGTACTACCTGAAAAACTTGCAATACTATATCCATCAAATGGATTTAACTCAACAATTTTAATGTTATCCTTATCAAAAAAAGCAAAATCAACGATACAATCCTCTAATATTTTAGGAAGTCGTTGTTTTAACTTCTCTTCAAACAACTTATTAATATTTTCTTTAATTTCTTCTTCTCTACCAAATAATTCTGGAAAAGAAAATATATGATAATACTGTCCAATTGCATTTAATTTACCTTTCCATACGAATCCTCTAAATTCATTACTTATAGGTATTGCTTCTTTCCATTCTCTTAAAACGACTTGTATTTTAAACTTATCATAATCATTTTCTTTTTCTAATGCATAATCTAAATCTTCAATTACTCTTTTACTTGATAACATATATTCAAATGCCTCTTTTGAACTTGTTACACAAAAATTATTCTGAACACAAGAGCTGAATAGCTTATATTTATCTTCGAATGTGATATACTTAGAAGGATTTGAGTTATAAACTTTTTTAAATTCTTCTTTACCTTTTTTGAGTATTAATGGAGAATCTTTGGGACTTCTTACTGATAGTTTAATAAAATATTTAGACCAGTTATGTTCTTCTATAAGTTCGTTAATACGTTTATTTAAAGAACATAAGAAATCGTCATTAATAATATTATTCCATATCATTTCATTAGTTTTAGAATATTCTTTATTAAATTTAATTAGTGACTTAGCTGCATTTAAACTTAGATCAATAAATAATGTTTTGAATGTTAATGGTTCAACTATATTGTACCAGTTTTGTACTCCTCCTTCAAAGAATTGATTTCTCATTCTTTCTACCTTTTCATCTGGTATTTCTTTCATCTTTTCTAAGTTAGGTTTATGGACCACAGTTTCAACCTTTTTAAGTTTAGATTTCAATTCTAGTAATTCATTTTCCATTTAATATTTTATAAAATAATTTATTTAGAAATATAATTTTTTATATAATAAATTCTGCTATAGAAAATAATATAGAAATAAATATATCTTATACATTCTAATATATTTAATTACTTAACAATAAAGATGAGTTTTAATATCAAATATATATAATTATTTTACTATTTAAAATTATTTCCAATTAATACAAGACCATACTACCAATTTCGAATTTCATATAAATTATGCTGCTGATTAGTATAACAAAAATTGCTCTAAACATTGCAATTATTCTATATATTATATATTAAATATATTAAAAGACAATAATTACTTCGATAAATTCCTAATTAATTTACTTGCAGAATCTTTTTCATAATCTTGTTGATCTAAAACAATTATAAAATATTAGAATTAATTGATATAGAAATTAATTAATTATGCGTACCTTCCATATATTCAGGATCTTTAAAACATCTAAATATTGTATAACATATTTCAATAAAAATTAGTACACACATACTACAATAAGATATTTTTAAGAACGTATGGTAATAAAATCTATCTCCTATAATATATAATTAGTAAATATGTTATATGAGTGTATGTTATATTAATATTTCTACTTCTTTTGAAAAAATATCCATCTCTATAATTAGAATAAACATTATTAATTTGTATTATTTTTTCATATTCATTGATATTTCGTTCTTCCTCTGTTTCTATAAGTAATACAATCTCCTGACTAATGTATTTATTACTATAACTATAACTATATATACTTATTCGCATTATTAAAGTATTGTTTCTTTTCTTCAATTAATGTTTTAATAGCAGTTCCTATTTACAATTGATTACTTTTAAATATTATTCTTACTGTTCTTTTGATATCCCATAATTTTCTTAAATGAAACTCCAAATGTCAAACCATAAATAGATAAAAAGAATAAATGACAAGTTCTTCTCATATAATTAAATAAAACATTTTCATTAGTATCAAAGTCAGGATCACTAGCAATTGTATAAAACACAAAGCATAAAACTATATAAAATTATAATAGAACTATACATACTCATAATATTTAAAATTAAGAAGAAGAATATCGTTATTATAAAATTCCTTGTTTTTGACATAAATACAAAAAAGCAAGCACAATAAAGCTCTATAAATATATGTGTTTCAAAAGCATAAAATCTTGATAGTTCCAATATAAAATTATCAGCTTGACCTTCTAAGTGACTTAAATATAAACAAATGTAAAAAACATTAAAAAAGATAAAAAGAGCAAAATTGCTAACAAGAAAAAAGCCAAGCCATCTATTTTCATAAGAATAAAAATTATAAGTATAAATCTTTTTAAAAATAGCATGGAAAAAGCTGCATACTTCATTACATTTTTGTTTTATATTTACTTTACAACTTGATTTGCAAGTATTTTTAGCACAGTTAAAGAGACCTAGTGATAGTCCAAAAAGTAAGAAATATAATATGATCAGAATTAGTTTTAGAAATACAAAGAAAAAAACAGTAATTAATATGATCAATACTCCTTCTACTAAATTTTTTTCGAGTTCTCGTTCAGAACTTGAAATGTTAACTATTTTCTATTAATTATGGATTTTATACATTGATTGAGAGAAAGGTGTGAATAAATATAGAGTTCTCTTACATATTTGGCAGAGATTCTTATAAATGGATTAAAGATTAATGTTTCATTAAACATTATTATAAATAGTATTAATTATAGTATTAATATAGTATAAATAAACATAAACAAAATA
>Ga0100378_1004985_pt1 | contig 12244 bp, 11 predicted proteins | sample CryGeymeta201502_FD_81535 | JGI IMG/M metagenome (GOLD analysis project Ga0100378, IMG submission 81535) | Groundwater microbial communities from Crystal Geyser aquifers in Utah, USA - Crystal Geyser metaG 2015-02 | ecosystem: Environmental > Aquatic > Deep subsurface > Groundwater | place: USA...
AGTGATTTTTAGTAAAATTAAAGTTAAGTTTTATTATATTATATAACTTAGTTTTATGAAGTCAAATTAATAAATTAATATATTAAAATCTAAATTTACTTAATATTTGTTATAAATTTTATTACCTTAATAAAGTTATTAGTATGGGATAATTTATATCCTTTTATATTTATTAGCTTTTCTGTATAAAACTTATTATTTAAATAATTAAGTAAATTTATTGTTTTATAAGCTTTTCTGAATAAAATTTTTAAAACTATATAAATAAGTAAATAAGAATGTATTACTAAAATAACAATAATTGTAATTAATAAATAATATAAATTTAATTAATTAATTACTTTATTAACAAAATTAAATTGTTTAATTAATTTCCTTAGTTAACTTTCTTTCTTTAAATATTTGTTACTTGATCCTTCTTCCTTGTTTAATTCTTCTTAATACTTCTCATCATAATCTTTTGTAAACATACTAAAGCTCTGTTTTTTAACTCAAGATTCACATTCTGGATAAGTTTCATTAAACTTTCTTTAACTTGGAAGTGTTCAAGTACACTATAATATAAATAATTATAAAAATAATATTTCTTACGTTGAGCCACCAGGGTAACATCTGGCAAACTCTCCAATATCAAAGCAAGCAATACACTTCATTTCAATTTCATGTTCTGTTATTATTCTCATTTCATTCTGAACAATTTTTACAAGCTTTTCAATATACTCAAAGTTTTGATGTTCAAATGCTTTGTAGTTATCTTCCCAGAAAGTAGAAGTATGAAGAGAACCCCATTTTAATTTTCCACTGTCTAGTTCTTTAGTATATTTTTCAAAGGAACTGTTAATATTAATAAAGTAAATAAAGATGTCAAAGATTTGTTATATTATTAAGTTTAATTAATTTTGATTACTTCATGAATTTGTAGTTCTTATCAAGATATTCATAAGTATAGTTTAGAATTTCTTTAATTTGATTATCTGACCATTTGTGAGTTAGTAAAATATCAATAGTTTTCATTAGTTTCATATCAAGTAACATTTCAAGGCATACTTGGTTTTCTAATAGATTCTAAATTAATTATTATGTTATTATGTTATTAAATTATTATGTTAGATTAAGATAAAATTAAGACAAATATTATAATGTTTAGTTTTAAAATCATATAATAGACTTACTTTGATAATTGTCAATCCCATTCTTGCAATTTTATCTACTTTATGAGTTTTTAAAACTTGTACTATTGTGTCTAAATATCTATTCTATATTATATTATTTTATAAGTAATAATATAATTATATTAATAAATAATTATTACATGTACAGATTCAAATAAATAAACAAACTTCTTGCTATTTGATATATTCCAAAAGCAGAACAAACTTTCATAGATAATATTGATATTATTTTCTTTTAGACATGCTGTTAATATTGGGAAGCAGTTGTTTTGTTTATCAAAAGTATTAACGAAATAATCAACACATGGATCGTAAGTAAGTAATAAAGAAAAGTTAGATGTAAAGCAACTATCTCTCTTTCTTTCCCTATAAAAAATAAATAAGTGGTTAAAATAACAATAATACTTTAATAAACAATAATCATAAGTCCATTGCATTAGACCTGAAAATAACTCTTCGTTAGTTTGATAAATTTTTTCGGGGTCGGTAAAGGCTAAAATAGCACATAATACATGAGAAGCAACTTCCTTACTAGTTTCTTCAATATAAGCTGAGTCTAGAATGTTATAGAAGATAGTTAATAGATCAACTAGTTCAATCCCTAGATTCTCTGATTGACTTACCAATATTTTGACGAATTCAATATTAGCCATTAATAAGCCATCAAAAAATAATAAACAGTAAAGTATGCTATCACTATGGTCAGTTTTTTGAGTTTGGAGTTGTTTTCTGTCGACTACTTCGATTTTATCTCCTTTATTAAGACGTTTCATCTCTCCTTTTGTTAGTCCAGAAATTGCTTTGTTTAGTCCTTCGATTAAGACTTTAATGACAGCCTTTGCTCTTTTGTAGTTAGTTTTACTATATGATTTTAATAGTTGTTCATGGTTTTCATCTTGATCTCCACTGAAGCCATCCTTTTGTAAAGCAAATATGTCTTTAATTTGGTCTTTTGTTTTTTGTTTGAAGAACTCGGGAACTTGACTATAATCAGAATCTATGATTTAAAATTGGTTATAATTTTTGATTAATTATGTTAATGTTTAATTTTTAATGATAGATAAGTATTTAATTTATATACTGCTTGAGATTATATCAAGTTTGAGATTTCTATCACACACTGAAGAAATAAATTTATTGTCGTAATTGAAGATATTTGCTCGATATATAATATTATCTAAGTTATTATTTGATCCTTCCATTTATATAATATATAAATTAATTAATATTAAAATTACATTACCGTATAATTTTGTAGCTTTTATTTTGTATTATATATTATTAATTACTTATTATATACTAGATTTAAATTAATTTATACCATCTAAACTAAAACAATTCAATTAATTTAAAACGAATTAAATTAATAAATCAAATAATAATGGATCGTAAAGAAATTATTTTAGAAAAACAATTACTAGAGAAGAAAATGAAGGAATTAGATTTAATTAAAGATAAATTATCAAAAGAAAAAGAATCTTTAGAACAAACAAATACATTCCTAAAAGTAAGATACATAACCTAGAAAAATTCTAAAATAAATAAACATAAAAACTTATAAAACATAAATATAATTACTACTTAGAACGAAATAGAAGATCGTAACATGAAAATCATAAAGTGCCAGAAAAACATGAACAAAATCGAGAACAAAAAAAAGGAAGATGATGTAATTAAATATTACATAATATAATAATATATACTATATAAACAATATTTATTAACAATCTATAGAATAATGGAATTCATAGTAATGTTCATATTAGTACTGACGAAGAAGCAATTAATAAATACTTTACCGATATTCAAACTAAATTTAATTTAAACTTAAACGAAAAACTAAAATGGGATATTAACGAACTACTTTCAATGCAAATCGATTTAAAAATTACTTATGTTATAATTAAGAAAATTGATTTTAAAGATACTTACTTAGAAAAGTATAATTTAATTCAGCCAGGACAAGGAGAGTAAGTTTACTACATAATTGTAATTTAGACCTAACATGGCTGAAATATTCTCTAAAATGTCTAAGATAAACTTATTAAATGTTTATCAACTAAGAGAATGCGGTCCTATATTAATTTTCCGTTTACTAAATGATACAAAATTAGAAGAAATAAAAGCAGCTTGCTGCCGTTATTGGAATATTACAAATTATCTTTATAATATGTATGATGACTCGTTTAACAATTTGGAGTCTTGTAATAAAACTTCATTAAGTGAGTTTTTCTTTAATTATGAACCTACTGATAAAACATTAAAGGAAGGAGAGGTTACTTTTTATATGATTGAGAAATTAAAAGTTCAAAAGACAATTCTTGACTCACAAATACAAAGTAATTATATTAATTTAGTATTAACATTTAATTAATTTTATTTAATAGGTATTGACTCTAAAAGTGAATCAAAAGAAGAAGACAATAATGCAAATGATAGTAGTACTAATGAACCTAAGTTACAAAAGTGCATTCAATTATTTAAGGATAATACTATACTAAAAGGGTTAGAGGTATATACATTTAATACTAAATAATACTTAATAATACTTATTTAATAATTTGTTTAGAATTATAAACTAAGTAAGTACAATCCGATTAAAGCATTCACAAAGACAGCTCTTATGATGGATAATAATTGGATTTGTATCATTATTTGCATATTGATTATCGTACTTATAAATCATTAATTGTTAATTATTTAGTTTTTCGGAATTGGATCTACTTTCATTAAAAAAGATGTATATTTTTGGGGTGCTGGTATATTACAAAGCAAAATTATATTTTCTCAAAATGCAGGAAACTCGTAATATAATTTAGTTAGAACTTGATTAATGTATTTAAATTTAGGACATTTTATTTAAAGACGATGGGAGATTATTTAAAATATGTAACTAATTATATTGATAGTTCGATGACAAATCCTCAAAATTTACCGACTATAATGTTTGGACCGATGAGAATTAGACTTGTATAATATTATATTTATATGTTAATTATTATATTATTTATATTATAGTTTAAAACTACAAGTTTTGATTGTAATTCAGATTATTTCGGTGTTACGAACACAACTATAACTCCTGTAATTCTTCCAGGAGATAAACCAAAAAAGGATCCTATAACAGTTATTACAAATGATCTTAAGGTAATAATTAATATAATAATTACTTTACACATAATTACTATAACTCTAATATTTCATATTAGATTGTATGCAAATCTTATAACTATGAAGGAGCTACAGTTAATACCTCATCGATTTATATCTTTAATTACACAAATATAACTAATGAAGCAACTCACACATCAACAGGGCTAGGAAATTACGATACATCAGGAGTTATTATCGATATATATCCTAATGGAACTAATTATTCAGCTATATTAAACGGAATACAAGTATTAATAAAAAGTGAAACCGACTATTTAAATGATTACGTAAGAGCATTTGAGTTTACTTATAATACTTACGATCCTAATATTGATTTATTTATGGCAAATTATATTTTTGTAGAAAGAGATATACTAGACCAGCCTTATGTATCAATTTTTGATAGTATTGGATTTAAATCAAATGTATATGGATTCGGAGATGAGCAAAAATGTGAATATTACGACTATGTGCGAATTTGTTTGTTATTTTTGGTTCTTATAAGTTTAGCTGCTAGAGTGGTAATTATTTATATAAAATAATGCTTAAAATATAGCAATTATAATATATAAAATATTTAATATAATATTATAGTTTCAAAAATCTAAAGAGAAAAAATCAGGCATATCCGGCTTTTGTCATTCATTCCTTAAAACGTTCTTCCAGGCTAAAAACTTACTAGTTATAGTATCAATATCTTTTCTTGTTTTTGCAATTTATAACTTTAAAACAGCAACTGTCGACTCTAAAACATACTATGTTAATCAAACCTTTTTTGATTTTTACCAATTTGCTAAAACACAGAGAACAGCAAGAGGGCTTGATATACTTAGTCTATATCTTATTACTTTATACACGTTAAAGTTCTTACAATTAATCGATAGTGTATATGTTGTTATGGTTGCTTTCCAAAAAGCCTTTTTTGAATACTTTTTACTTTCGTTTATACTTGTCTTTATATTTATTTCAATGTCAATTGTTATGAGCTTTGTATTTGGAAATTACATATTTGAATACAATAACTTTGCTGATTCAATATTGATAAACTTAAAGATATTTATATTTAGTGAAAGTACGGTTGTTACACCGATATTCTTGACCTTTTTCAAAAACTTTTCTATTATTATGATGATCTTATTTATATTCTTTATTAAATACTTCTTATTGATGCTTTATTATCCAATTTTTATTGAATATTATAGAATGGAATATGATAAGATTAACTTTTGTAAGAAAGATTATGATGATTATGAGGATGAACTTAAGAGTTATGAGGAGTTTGGAATTAAAGAAAGTAATAACTTAGTTATTTTAACTAATATTTATCTTATACCATAAACTTATATATACTTATATATACTTATATATACTTATATATACTTAGATAAACTTATATATACTTATATATACTTACATTATAATAGGAATTGAAACTATTCTTTGTAGTTTGAAACTTCTTTTTGCAAAAAAGAAGAAGAAAAAGAAGGAAGAAGATATCGAGATGGAGGAGATAGTATAGAGTATAGGATAATAGAAAAAAATAATCATACCATAAGGATTAATATTATTACTATATAATAATTTATTAATTGACATATACATAATATATATACATATTAATTTATAATATATTATATGTGTGACTATATGGTTTATTTGGCTTTATATTATATATACATCATAAATAATTTTTAATATTAAAAAAACATAATTAAATCCTTTTCTAACAACAAGTTGAAGTTTTTTTCTTTAATTCATTACTTTCTTTTATTTCATTCATTTTTTTAGTTGATATACGTACAGATTTTCGAGATACTTTAGGAGCTATAATATTTTCTTTTAATCTTTTATTGTAAATTTCTAAAACAGAGTTAATAATTATAAATATTTAAACTTATACATTATTTGATTTACCTTTTACTAAGTCTGAAAACACATCATCTATATTTATATTTAACTTAGCACTTGTACTTATATAATGTGAATTGTACTTTTCAGCCAAATTTACTCCTTCATCATATGATATGATTGATTCTTTTAAATCACATTTATTCCCACAAAGAATAGTACATATATTTCCACTAAAAGTTGTTATTTCTTGAAACCATTTATCAATTAATTCAAATGAGGATTTCTTTGTTAAATCAAAAACTAATATTGCTCCGTCAGCGTCTCGGTAAAATATCGGGGCTAACGCATGGTATTTCTCTTCACCTGCAGTATCCTACAATTATCTTATTATTATATTGATTATACCCAAATATTTAAAGTATATGAAACACCGTTTTCTTTAAGTAATTTAGTTGTAGATGTTGCATTAATTGTTCTATTTTTTTGCTCGTAATAATCGTTTTGAGTGTATCTTACAAAGATTGAAGATTTTCCTACTGTGCCTGATATAAATAATTTATATTTTATGTTTAATTTTATTTGTGAGTTTTAAATAAGTTATGTTTTTTACTTTCTCCAATAATTACTATTTTGTAATTTTCATTTTTATCGTAAATCATAAACTACTAAATTTTAATAAATTATATTAATAGCTAATAAGTAAAATTAATAAAAATTAATTTATAATTTTACAAATATATTCATTAATATTAAATACTAAAATACTTTAAAAGTTTTAAAGTAAATGCAAACAAGAAAAATTAACTATAATTATTTATTTATATATACATTTATTAATTATTAAGTTATTATTGTTAAATTTAATTGTTTTTATTATCTTTTAAACTTTAAACAAAATGAATCAAATCATTGTTCATTTAATTCATTTATTCATTCTTTATTTAGTATCAACAAATATCTTTTCCTTTCTTATTATTTACTTTCATAAAACTTATTTTCATTTACTGGTTCTATTTTAATATCATCACTTTGTCTGATAGGTTCATTCGGCTTATTTGAAAAATTTTCAAACTTTCCAGAGGTACTTGAAGGAATATTAGTCGAAATATTATTGTTTATATCTTCTTGACCGACATCATCAAACCTACTTCTTCTTTTTTTAGACACTGCTGGCAGTGCAAATGGCTTTTCAAATTCGTGATTCTTTGAATTGTTATTTGAGGATGGTTGATTAAATCCTGTATTTTCATTTTTAATTGAGAAGTTATTATTAGTATTAGAGAAGGATCCCATTTCAATTCCGCCCATTCCACCCATATTGCCTGAATTATCGTAATTATGGTTTTGATTATGAATAATCTGATTCTGATTATTTTGATGGTTATTCTGATGGTTATTCTGATGAGTATTCTGTGTTTCTTTCTGAAGTTCTTCTTTATAAAATTCTTCATAGAATCGATTAACATCTTCATTAACTTCATTCTTATCATAATCAGTTTTATAAGAATGAGGTTGTTGTTGCCTTTGTTTCTGATTTCCTTTTTGTCTTTTGTTTCCTTGGTTACTGTACATATGTTCAATATATTTATTATAATCATATTTTGAATAATCAATTTGTTGATTATTTTGGTTTGGATTTGTTTGCTCAACTTTAGGTTGTTGATGGATTACTTGACCACTTTGAGTTTCGTCGTTTTGCTTAATTTCTGATAAGTCACCCATTTCAGATCGGATATTATATGGATCAAATGGTTCTTCTGTTTCCTCTTTATGCTCCTCAGGGCGTTGATTCAATCCTTGTTGCATATTCATTCTATAGTAGTTTGAAATGAAGTTTGGATCATAAAGATTGTTTTCTTGGGTCTGGGGGTCTAGTATTCCCATATTAAACAGAACACAAGGCATATTTTGAGATTGAGGTTTATTATCAATTTTATTCTGGTCAAATTCAACTTGTTTTTTAACATAGTCTGACATTTGTGGATACATTTGATATAATGATTGGTAGTAGAGATCGTAGTTTTTTGGGTTGTTGTAATCATTCATGTTGTAGTTTTCTAAATGTAATAATAAATAAAGTTAAGTTAATAATTTAATAAATTAATTTACCTTCGAATTGATTTTGACCAAGTTGACCATATTGTCCATGCTGATTAGTTTGATTATAGTTATTATGCATTCCAGTATCTACCCCATAAGGAATTTGATTATAATTATTTTGTATTTGCATATTTGGATCTCCGTTCATATTTTCAACATATTGTTGTTGAGATCCATCTTGTACTTGAGGAAAATTGTTAATATTATTTATATTGTTTGGGTCCATCGGATCCATTGAATTTATATTCTCCTGGTAGTTTGGCTGCTCATCCGGGTATCCTCCACCAGTCATTGACATACTAAGACCCATGCTGATTTGATTGAAGTTCATTTCATTTGGCATCATTTCATTTTGATTTTGACCTTGTCTTACTGTATTAGGATCAAGACTTGCCATAATATCTGAATCAATAATAGGTAAACCAGTAACTGGGTCAATATAAGGATAGAATAAACTATTCATATAAGGTAATCTTCCATATAAAGCTAAATGAATCATTGAAATAATTTCTCTTTTACACATTTCTACTGATTCTAAAGGTCCACTTAGTTCTAATTCTCTAAAATCTTCTCCTGGTCTTGAATCTTTAGGAATAAAGATAAAGCAATTAGTCTTCTGATGTATTGTTCTAACTGTTTCTCCGTTTTTACCAATAATAAGTCCAACCATCTTGTTTGGAATTCTAAGTGGAGTATGAGGTCCTGGAAAAGGATTGATATCTCCTAAGTGAGAAAAGTTTTGTTTCAAGAATTGTTGCTAAAAATTGTTTAATCAGAATATATAAAATATTTAATGTTTTATAGTTATATATTAAATGTACTAAGTACCTCTGCAATAATTTCTTCTATCAATTTCTTAGCATTTTCATACTTTTCTGGAGGTCCCTCAATGAATACATTTCTGACATCAGTATTTGGAATTTCCTTTTTAGCAATCTGAATTTTACAACCAGTTTCTCTGTGTAATCTTCTTATAGTTTCTCCGTTTTTACCGATGATTAAACCAACACAGTCATTCGGAACTGGTAAGATTCTTGCCTATTAATATGAATTTAATATAAAATAAATAAATTTATATTAAGTTAATATTAATTATTACATTTCTATCTGGAGGACCATAAGGAGTCATTAAAGAATCATCGATTTCTTGTGGAATCGGATTTCCATTTGCGTCTGTTAGTCCAGGTACTAAAATTTATTGAATTAAATTAATTAAATTAATAACTTACGTAAAAATAACTCTGTTCTCATTTCTTGAGATGCTTTAAGCTGTTCATCTCTTATTCTTGTTCGAGTAAATTCATCAGCGTATAGTACTTTTTCTACTAAGTATTGTGCCTTGTTGACGTTTTCTTCAGTTTCTCCGACTATTAGTACATGTTGCTCATCAGTATCATCAGGCTGACTTGGTAATCCATCTTTTTGGGTTCCTCTATTTTATATTTATTAGTTATAAAAAGTTAAATAATAATAAAAATAAATATAATAGAAAATATATAAGCAAAAAGCACAAAATTAATGTTAGAGTTCAAGTTTTAAGAAGTTAAGTTAATATAAAATATATAAATAAGTATTTGAAGGTTTCTTCGTGAAGACTTTAAGACTTCTTTTAGACTTTAACAATGATTTAAAAAAGATAAACTTTTAAAAAGATCTTAAACATAAAAAAGCACATAAAAAGCTCATATATTTTTTATCTATATATAAAAAATAATACTTACTTGCCACGAATAAGGATTTTACAACCAGATTGTAATTCTAATCTCTTTTGATAAGTTCCTCTGGGGCCAATAAGAAGCCCAACATAATTCACTCCTTGAACTTTTGGGATAAATATCTTTCTTTTTATTTTAGAGTTATCATTCAATGTATAAAGAATATTTGGGTTGACAGGGGATGACATTCCGTATGAGGCTTGTTGAACATTCTTGTTTGGATAGTTTAACAAATCTTTATCATATCCACCACCTCCGCCGCCGCCCATGTTCCCGCCTCCTCCTTGTATTTGGCTTATTTCATATCTGTTCCCTCCGCTGTTATTTTCTGGGGCGTCAGACCATCTACTTCCATCTCGAGCTATTAATTTTAATAATTGTTTTAATTTTTATATATATAATTAATATATTATACCTCTTGATGCGCTTATACTAACACTTTTACTTGGTGTCCTTGTGTTTCTGCTTCGTTCTCGATCACGATTTTTATCTTTGTCTCTACTTCTTGATCGATTTCGTTTATCTCGTGAGTCTCTTGAGTCTCTTGAATCTCTTGATGACATTTTTTATTTATAATATAATTAATTTTATTAGATATAAATTAAATTAATTTATCTTATTTAAAATTTAAAAGTGTCAATAAAAGTGTATAAATTAAAATTAGAAATCTATTAACAATTGAAAGTATAAGATTTAGCTAATTATACTTAAAATTTAAATAAATGTTCGTTAATTATCTCGATATAATTAATATTTATTGTAAAAACAAAAATAAAATATAAAACTATTATTAAAACTATTAATAAAAGTATTATTAAAATATTAATAAATTCAGATTAAAATATAAATAACTATTTTAACTTTTATTCACATATTCACTTAACTTTAAATTAATTATTTATCATAACTTAATATAAAATTAATAAAAAATTATAGGAAAATATAATACATATGGGATGTGGTGGAGCTAACGATAGAACTAAATCAAACGAAGAACTAGACGAACTAAAACGACTAGAAAAGCTAGAAAAACTCGAGAACGAAAAGAACAAACAAAAGGAAGCAGAATTAAAAGAGCAATTAAAAAAAGATAAAAAGAAAAAAGCAAACAAAGATTTAGACGACAACAAAGACGATGATAATGAAAATAACATCGACAATAACGATGATAACGAACAGAAAAAAACAGACAATAAAATAAAGAAACAAAAAGAAAAGACACCAGAAGAAATAAAACTCGAAGAAGAAATATTAAACTACATAAAAGAATTTATGGGAGACGACGAAGGTACTCTCGATTTTAGTAAGAAAGAATTTGACCTTGAGAAATTTAAACTTTTTGCTAACTCTGACCATGCCAAAAATATAAAGAGCTTAGTATTCGGTAAAAAAAATAAAATTGGAATAGAAGGACTTAAAGTTATTCTTGACTCTGATAAATTTATTAACCTAACATGTATTGATTTAGAATCGAATAATATAGGAGACGAAGGAATAAAATTACTGGCCGAGTCTCCTAATGCTGAAAAATTAATATCATTAAATCTTGGTGATAATAACATAACAGACATTGGTTTAAAATACTTTGCTCAATCAAAGTACTTAAAAAACTTAGAAAGCTTAAATCTTAGCTGGAATGAGATTACTAAGGTTGGGATAAATGAATTTTCTGTGTCTGACAATGTAAAAAGTGTTATAAGTTTAAATCTCAGAGGAAATAATCTTAAAGATCCGGGAGTACGTATGTTAGTTGTGCCTGGATCTAACTTAATTAATCTAAAACAAATTGATTTGGGTAGGAATAATATAGGAGATGAAGGTGTAAGATCCTTAGCAAAAGCAGCAATATTAGAAAATTTAACAAATTTAGACTTGTATGATAATAGTATTGGAGATCCCGGTATAAGGTATTTGATGGAATCTGAAGATTTGATAAGAATTAAAAGTATTGATGTTAGGAAAAATTATTTGATTGCTGAGAGTGACCAATTAAAAATTGAAGATGTGGAACATGTACTATTTATAGATTAGAATTATTAGTAGGTGATGTATGATTTGTAATTTATATATTAAATTATATTTAAATTAGATAATATTTATTAATTGATTTTTGAGTCTTAATATTATTTATTATGATAAAAATAATGAAGTTAAATTTATATTTGAATTTAATAATTATTTAGAATAATATGTAGGTTTATATTACAATATATGTATAATAATAGGTAATAATAAAACTATAGGAAATTGTTA
>Ga0100378_1004992_pt1 | contig 12238 bp, 8 predicted proteins | sample CryGeymeta201502_FD_81535 | JGI IMG/M metagenome (GOLD analysis project Ga0100378, IMG submission 81535) | Groundwater microbial communities from Crystal Geyser aquifers in Utah, USA - Crystal Geyser metaG 2015-02 | ecosystem: Environmental > Aquatic > Deep subsurface > Groundwater | place: USA...
AGTTGTAAAAAATATGAGTCCATCAGTTTATTCTTAGGATATAAACTCTAGTACAGCCTATTTGTTCCCTTTACCCCTTGAAGAATCATCTAAAAATGCATCACAAAATCCACTTGCTATACAAGCAATGACGGAATAATAAAAACTTATAATATTTGAATCAGCTTAAAGAAAATGTCAATGATTAACAAGCTCACATAGTCAGCCACAACTATGGAAGACCTCTAAAATTACACATAGATGAAACAACTTAGAAGCACTCGCCACATTTAAGCTTCTTCAGATGATGATACCTCAATCCAAGAAAGGGAAAATGTGGAGGCCTCTATCATGAAATGGTTCAAAACAAAGGGAATCGAAAGGGGAGATCCCTCACAACTCAAGTACAATATCAATCAGCTGAGAATCAAGCAGGTAGTGGCCCAGCAGTAATCGAAACATCTTATTTCCTCTTCATTGCTTAACCGACGAATGAAGTGCAAGCTAAACTTAGCTTGATTAATGATATTATTCAAATCCTTCTTATTCTCCCCATCATTTTTCTCTACTGTTTTGTTTTCCATTTGGCGCTAAATTGATCCATGCGAGAGCTGAAATCAACTAAAATGACCGAAGCAGTAACACAGGCACAAACAAGCATTGTTGTATATACCTTTCATTAATTACCCTGTTCATAATTTTTCAGAATCATTTCTATAGAAGTTGGCCTGAGCTCAACAATATGGAGTGGGAAGTTCCTTAAAAAGCTACATGTTGGCTAAAATCAGTCAATAAAGTCAATAGAGATTGTCTTTGTTTTTCCAATCTTTATTTTCTGTTTTTCAGATTTGTCTCGTTTGATCATGCATATTCGAACATCAGGGAAAAATAGTTAGCTCTATCAATTGTTTGGTTAGTCTTCTGGAAGGATATATCAATACTCCTCAGCTGAATTACAAATAACTCAGTTATTCTCCAAATAGTTCCAGATGATTTATGACACATGATCTTAATTCAAAAAAATCATGAACTGACAGCAGTCATCCCTCTTGAATCTTGTTTGTTTTGAGACATACAAAGTAATACAACGACTTAGGAGTAAATATCACTTGAAGGTATAAATGGCAGTTTTGACATATGACTCAAATACTCGAAGATAAGGGATTGAATGAGAGAAAATCGTAAACAAATTTATTCAATAAATATTGTTTTGCCAGCTCAAAGAGTCTAATATTTTTCTTACAAACAAAAGTAAAAGAATAAATATCAAGATTTTTGGAATACTTGTTTGATTGCAATGATGTAAAAGGATTTAAAAAGCTATGCCGAAGGATTTGATAGCTATTCAGGTGAGGTGATTGGCTAAATTCCCCAATTTTCCAATCCTTTCATGTAAATATGGAGCACGATGCATGCATTAAGTATTCGGAGGACGGCTTCTCTGAGAGAATTTGCTGTGCTTGTTGTAGCGCAAAGAAGTTTGCTCAGAAATAATGACCTGATAGTAATTGAAGCAGCTTAAAGCATTTTGGTTGCAAGTTCATTGAAATATTGATAAATCTAGGATAATCCTGGCCTTTTGTTTGTCAACTCTTCTATGAACTATTTACATTCATTCTTGTTGAATGAAGGAGGTTGTTTGAGCAGGAGCATATCATCTTCCCCATTCATTTTAACATTTTTGCGAAATGATTTTTCTATCTTTTTTAATGTCTGCCCCAAGATTTAATTATCAGCAGCAAATCTCGATATTTGTTCTTGCTTGATGGAAGCCACTTCTGAGACATGTTCATAAAAAGATTGGAATAGAAGCATATTGCTGTAGTAAAATTTGAAGAATAGGTAAGCGATCTTATGCCACTAAAAATTGGCTTTAGCTCTGAGAAAAGGAGCTATATCCTAACTATACTTAAATTATTTTGAATGTTGTGAAAAATAAGTGGCCATTTATGCAAGCATGTATAGTGAGTATCGATATCGACTAATGTCCTCGATTGTTTATGGTATTTTTAGGGTTTTTGAATCAGCAGCTGATTGATTTTGATGATGAGATTGAGCACCCTCAATAGACAATTCTATTATTTTTATGGTTGAACCCTCTTTTTACAAAGTTTGTTGTTAGTGTTGTTGTAGCTGTAGCTGTGATTATGGTTCTGGCTTTGTTTGTATCTGCGATTAAGGTTGAGCTTAATTTTATTGAACTTTTTATGGAAAGAGCCTGATTTACTCCAAATCCTCTTATTCTAAAAGCATAGGCTTTTAAAATTTATTGGCAGCTATTTATTTTATTTTTGATTTTTTTGTTTTATTGTGAGGCTTCTTCAAATTTATAGAGTAGGACTAAGTCGGCTTACTAGTTTTTGGAATATTTTTGTCTTAAACCTTTTCCCTTTCCTTCTAAGTAGTAAATTTCACCTATTTGATATCCGTATATTCTATCGTTGCTTAATTTGAATATATATTTTTGATCTTGTTTTGCGTTTTTTGTGATTTATCGATAGCTTATGGAATGTTGTTTTCTTCTTTTTCTTTATCCTGATTCTTTTGTAGAGAAAATGGGAGGTAAATATTTTTTTATTTCTCTTTGGTATGAGTATTGTACTCTTCAAACTTATTTTCCCTTGTTTGTTCATCTTTTAAATCTAGTGATATAGTATCAATAAGGTTGTTAATGGTTGGCTTATTTAACTATATTCGATCATCTCCATGCTCAATAGTTTATCGAGGAGATACTTATATATAGCTCTCTTGCTTTCTGATACGAGAAGGGGATATTTTATAACTTGAATTAGCGATACTTTGATATAGAGAGTTTTCAAATTATTTCTGATGTTCCTTGGGCTCGAGTGAGGAATAGTTATTGTTAAGGAACTATTTCTGTCTTTTGGTCTTGTTTGTTTCAATTATCTAGATTGTTGGCTCTGAATATTCTTATGTTCTATCTATTTTACGATAAACTCTATTTGTCTTCTTCATGATTTTGTTATGGATAGAGTGCGGATCCAGCAGTGGTTGACTTCCTCCTTGAGATTTCCGAAACGAAAGCTTGCGCTTAAAGGTCTTCCTCTCATCATCAGATATCATGGTTTTTTATTTTTGCTTCTGATACTGCTGTTAAGCTTGATTTTGATGAAAGAATTCCCTTTCTTTTTGTTGTAGTGAGATGACCTTTTATGAATAGGTTTGTCTCAAATAATTGTTGTAAGCAACAGCTTTATTAATCGTATCTTTGTTATTTTTCTTTGGCAAAAAAGATTCACCTTCCTCTACGATGTGAGCATTTTTGAATATCCTCCTAAAAGATTTGCTATGACTTCTACTCTACTTGCTATTTTTGCTAGCATTTGTGATGAGAGATGGTTGTTCGTTTGGAAATTATGAGAAAATAGGATCTCTAAGTATGGAACCTTTGATTATATACTGAAGATGACGCCTCATTTTTTTTGTTTGAGTAGTTTGCCGAGCCATGATCATTTTTTATATTGATTGTTATGTTCTCAACATAGTTCGTATATTTTTTGGACTGCTTGTTGCAAACATAATAGTTATATACAAAAAGGTCTTTTGATGCTCAGATATTGTCGTTAATTTCTTGAAAATAGATCAACATGGGTTTATATGTCTGGTGGATGATGAGGTTATTATAGAGATAAACAATGACTGTCAGTAAAGTGTTTAATATAATAAGCGGTAGTTATCCTTTTGAGATAAATTAATACCTGAAACGACATATCTGACTAATAAATTTTATTTATAGCTGAACATGTCGTACTCTTCAAACACCTATCGAAGCAGTCAAAGTGGAGGATTCCAACAAACCTCCTCAAGGATGGTTCAATCAAGGTAAGACTCTCTTTTATTTAGTGAATCAGCAAGGCAAGCTGGCGAAAGCAACATCATTGAATCCAGACTTTCTTATCAACAAACCAACCCTGATCAAATTCTCATTAGAGGCTACTCTGATGTAGACCACCTCAAAAATCTCAAGGACATCTTGCTTACTCTTCAAGGCAACTGGATGCAGGATGGCAATCGATTTGTGATGTCCGGGGATCAGAAGGAGGACTTCAATAAACGATTGATCCTTCTTGAAGGTGAAATTGACGGACTGATGAAGCGAAAAGTGAACGCATCAACTTCTGATTCCACTGGTCGTGTCCTTGACTATGATTTGTTGATGAATGAGAAGGAAAACCAGCTGGTTGAGCTGGAGAAGAAAATTCAAAACCTCGAAGACAAATTGAGAAGATCTACTCAGAGAGAGAAGGAACTTGAAGACTAAGTTGTTAGATTAACTAGTGTAGTTAAGTCAGTAAATAATCCTAACATCTCCAAAACTGACCTTGAAAGACTCTGCATTAACGTAGTCGACTTCGAAAAGCTTAGCGAAAGACACAACAATCTTAAAGGACAACTGCTAAGCTTTGGATCTCTTTTCAGAACTCAACTCGAAAAATTGAAATCTCAAGGTGTCAGATTTGAAAATGAATCAACTCTTGATAACCTTCTCAGAAGTGAAAACATTCAAACCAGCATTGCTAACGGAGTTGTCAATTTAATAGAAACAAGAGATAAAGTCATTGAGGTTCCTATTCAGGATGCCAGGACCAAGCATTTGATCCATCTTTTGGCAGTTCAGATGAAGAAAAATTTTGATAAATATCCCAAACTAAGAGAAGAATGTGATGCCAGACTTTACGAATTTTTCCAACAAGAACTCATTGATGTGATGGAGAGTGACGAACTCGACAGGGTTGTTGAAATCGTGAAATTTGTTCCCGAAATTGTCAAGGTCGAAAACGTCTATGCTTACTCTTCTGAAAAGTCGAGAAAGGTTGAGTTCCATCTGAGAGTCTTGATTAAGGCATTGCTTGAGGAGCTAGAAAAGCTTAAAAGAAGAACTGGAGCCACTCTTTAAATTGACGAAGGTATCATTGGCATGATCAACCAAGAAATCATGGGAGTTGTCAACGTTGACGACATCTTGAAGGTCTTCAGAGTTGTCCCTAAAATTGTCGAAGTTGAAAAAATTGTTGAAAAAATTGTTGACCGTATCGTGGAGGTTCCTCAAATTGTAACTGTCGAAAAAATTGTGGAAAAAATAGTCGAAGTTGAGAAAATTAGGGAAATTGAGAAACAGGTTCCAGTTCCTATTGAGGTACCAATCATTGTCAATACGATCCAGGACAAGGTTGTTCATGTCGAGAGAATCATCTAAAAACCAGTGGAAGTTCCCACCGTCCAAGACAGAATCGTTGAAGTCATTAAGGAGGTTCCCAAGCTTCAAACTGTCTAAAAGATTGTTGAGAAGATTGTTGAAGTCGATCGACCTGTCACTGTTAAGGAGGTCGTCAACCACATCCAAACTGAAATCAAATAAATCTAAGTTTACAAATAAAAGATAATCACTGTTGAAAAAGTTGTATAGAAAATTGTTGAAGTGCCTGTCTATGTCGAAAAAATTGTGGAAAAAATCGTGAAGGTACCCGAAATCATCTAAGTCGAAAAGATTGTTGAGAAAATTGTCAAAGAAGTAGATGTGATAACAGCTAAGGAAGTTGAAAACCATATCGAAGTAAGAAATCAAATTGTCGACAGAATTATTGAAAAACCTGTTGTCATTATCCAGAGATAAGAAAGAATTGTGGAGGTACCTCAGATTGTTGAGAAAATTGTCACTGTGACCAACACTATTGAAATTCCAAAAGAAGTTCAAGTTATTGTTGAAAAGATAGTAACTGTTGACAGAATCAAATAAGTTGAGAAAATTATTACTAAGACTATTGAGGTGATCAAAGAAGTTCCTCAAGAGGTCGAAAGAATTGTGTAGGTGCCTGTCATTCACGAGAGAATAATCAAGGTCGAAGTAATTATCGAAAAGCCCATTATTCAGACCATAGAAAGGCAAGTACCCGTTATCGTGGAAATCAGAAATCCCATCATTGTCAAATAACCTAAGACAATTGAAGTGGAAAAAATCGTCAATCACTACATCGAAGTTCCCAAACCCATCAAATATATTGAAGAAAAGATAGTGGAGGTGTTGAGACATGTCGATCGAATCAAATAAGTCAAGGTTCCAGTTTAAAAAATCATTGAGAAAATGGTTGAAGTTCCCAAAGTCGTTGAAGTTGAAAAGATTGTTGAAAAGGTGGTCGTTGTTCCCAGAGTGGTTGAAAAAATTGTGGAAGTACCCCAAATTGTCGAGAGAGTTGTCCCCAAAATCATTATTGAGGAAAGGATCAAAGAGGTGGAAAGAATTGTTCAAGTTCCTGTTATCCAAGACAGAGTTCAAGAAGTCATTGTTGAGAAGAACATCTACATCGAAGTTGACAGAGTTGTTGAAAAGGTTGTCGACAAGGTCGTTGAGCTCAGGGATGTTGAGGAAAGAGTCGTTCCTCAGGAGGTAATTGTTGAAAGAGTCATCGAAGTTGTCAAGGAAATCCCCAGAGATATTCCTGTGGAAAAGATCGTTTACAGTCAAGTTGAAGTGCCTCGTGTGGTGGAGATCGAGAAACAAGTTATCGTTCCTGTCGAAATACCTATTCCTGTTGACAGAATAGTTGAAAAACTTGTTCCTATGCAGGAAACTATCGAGAAGGTTGTTCAAGTTCCCACTGTCATGGAAAAAATTGTTGTTCAGAACACCATCGAACCTCAGCCTGTTGAAATTGTCAAGATTGAAGAAAAAATTGTCACCGACACTAAAATAAAGGAAGTCATCAAGGAAGTTCCTTATATTAGAACTGAAATCAAGGAGGTCGAAAAATTCATCTAGAAGATCGTCCCAATTCATGATGTTGTCACTGAAATCGTGACTGCCAAGCAGATTGTGGAAAAGGTCGTTGAAAAAACAGTTATCATCCCCAAGGTCTACGAAGTCGAAAGAATCGAATAGAAGATTGTTGAAATTCCAAAGATTGTTGAGGTTGAAAGGATTATTCCTCAGCTCATCAATGTCAACAGATACATACAAAACATTGTTGAGAAGATAGTAGAAGTCCCAGTAATTATGGAGCGAATCAAATAAGTCGTTAAAGAAAACGAAAAGGTTGTTGAGATGAGAAATTAATATGAGACGGTTAAGGAAGTTGAAAGGATTGTTGAAAAAGCAGTTGTCTTCTAGAAATTCAAAGAAGCTGTCAGAGACATCAACCATATCTAAAAAGTCCTCCAAATTGTTGACAGGATTGTCAATGTTCCTGTTGAAATCATTGCTTACGAATAGAGGTTGGTTTAAGTGCCATATATCTTGGAAAAAATAGTTGAAAAGATTGTGGTCATGCCTCAGATCGTTGAGGTTCTCAAGTATGTCCACGAAGTGGTTGAACAATAAACCCTTGGTGTTGCTGTTGGCGTTGATGTTCAGACTCACGAACAAAAATACAAGCTCCTTGTGAAAGACATCAAAGTTCAACTCGATCTCCTTATTACTGATCTCAGAAAGCTTAGAGGTACAAATCCTGCTCTCCAAGGACAAGTTACTGTCATTGAAAAATTCCTTTCAGAACTAGAACAGTTCATCTTATTCCCAAGAATCGTCGAAGTTCCTAAGATTGTCGAAAAGATTGTGGAGGTCGAAAAAGACAGAATTGTGTCTCTTCCGAAAGATGACCGTTCTCTCAAGATGGAGCTTTCTCTTTCTCTTTTGGTTGAAAAGCTGATCTTAGAGTTGAAGAGAATAAAGAAGGATAATCCTAAAATCAATCTCCAATTGGAAGAAGATGTCCGCCTGCTTTTCTTCTCTGAATTAGAAGGCACTGGAGCTAATCTTGATACTGAACTCTCTCATAAACTCAAAAGCTTCTCCGAGTCTGTCAACAGAAAATTCGAATCCCTTGGCCCATGGACTAAGGATCATCAGCTCATGTTGAACAGTTTCCTTCAGGAAAGATTCTTGATGGCCAATGTCGTCAGAAGCGCAAATTCTGAAATTGAGAAGAGCAAATCATCTGGACTTAAATCCATTGAAGGCCTTAGAAGAACTGAAGCTGAAGTTGAAGCATACAGAGGACTATTTGGAAAACTCAAAAATTCTCTTGCAAGTATTGGAGGAGTTGAAGTTGACTCAATTATCAACTCTGTCTTTGTAGAGTTTGAAAAGATTTCCTCTGGCAAAGCTGAGTCACTGGTTAAAGATTTGGGTAGTCTCGCCATTACTGACTCAAGAATCAGCAGTCTGATTCGTGAAAAAGATGCTGAACTAATTAGATTGAGAGAATAATTGACAAGAATGAACAAATTGAAGAGTTCAATCAACAATGAAGCAGCTCACAATAAATCCATGAGCGTCTTGACTGAAGAAAACAACAAACTTAAGAACGAAATCAATTCTCTCAAGGCTGACAGAGGATCGTCTGAGCTCATCAATAGCTACAAACAGCAGATTCAAGCTCTTAATGAAAGAATTCATCAACTTGAACAAGAAAAATCTGACTTGGCTGCTAATATTCTTAACCTTGAAAACTAGTTCAAGGTTAAACTTTCTGTTCAAAACTTCAACGAAAGAGTAGACATCAAGGGAAGCCAAGCCACTAACTTCAGAAGTGACATTCAGAGGAGTGAAGCCAGCAAATTTGCCAGCCCTGTTCAAAAATACGGCAGTCCTAAGGAAGATTAAGGATTCATTAGGATGGTTGACTCAAAGATTGAACAAGAAAACACTAAATCCCCAACCTACCAGCTCACTGAGTCTCAACATTCTCAAAGTTCAGCATCGAGAGAGCAATCCAACTATGGCACTACCATCAAGCAAACTCCTGCTGGATCCTCTATTTCAGGAACATCTGCCTACGGAGCTAGTTCTGAAGTGAGCAGGACCAGTGCTCAAGGTGTTCAGGGAGCCACAACCTCCAGCACTTATCAAGTTGGAGGACAAAGGACTTATCAAACCAGAGAAACTCCCACTTATGAGGCTGCGAAATCAGGATCAGGATCAGGTGTTTATCAATCTGGAACATATCAGGCCGGTACTTCAGGCTCAGGAATCTATCAATCTGGAACCAGTTCATCAGGAATTTATCAAGCTGGCTCAACTTCAGGCTCAGGTATTTACCAGACTCAAGGGGGTGAGAGATCAGGAACTTACCCGGCATCCAATACTTATCAGCCCTACCAAGGAAACTACAGTTATCAAAGCAGCGCATACCGCAGTGGAACCAGCGGAAGTGGAAGTGGAGTCGGACAACCTCAGAGTGGAAACACTGGAGGCAACAGTCAATACAGCTCAAGTTCGACCTACAAGTACGAGAAGAAATGATTGAAATTCATTTATTAAATACCATTATTTTATCTTTTATGAGGACATAAAATAATTCATGATCATTTTGATTTTTTTTTCTCATAGAAGTACATGATGGTGAACATTGTAATAGTTTGCTGATATGTTTCATCTTTCTTGAGAGTTTCAATGAATTTCATGAACTATTCCTTCTCAGGCCCTTCCGGTAATTTCCACTCTCGAGAGTTGGTAAGTGCATGAATAGATTAAAGGCTAGCTTCGATGCTTTTTTACCCATTTCTTAGCCCTTTCAGAGCTTGAATATTTCTTTCTATACTAGCTTTTTTGGGAAGTCCATGATTCTTAGGGTAGACATTTTCTTTATTGGCTTTGCTAGACGTATCTGGCTGGTTAGATTCACTGATTCCTACAATCTAGAAGGATATTTATTCAGGCTCGTGGAGAGATTTTGTATGTGCATGTTTCTGAGATACGGCTCGATGTTTTCCATATGAGTTTTGACTGTGCTGAGGTTGTTCTTGGGAATTGATTGATGGCTTGTAGTGGGGGAGGAAGTATTTCACTTTGGAAAGGTTTCCATACTTATTCCTGGGAATATTGATCATGTCGTTATAACACACTATACTAATTAATACAGTGCCATAGCCAAAAACATATAGATACATACTTTTTCTATCAAATATCAATCGGATTTAATGCTTGTTTTGATGAGAATATCAAATGAGTGGTGATTTTGATAACTTATAGCTAGCTTGATCCTGGTGTTTTTCAACTGTCTGATAATGATAAAAGTATGGATAAATAGTAACCAGAGAGCAGGGAGTTAGCCCAAAAAGAACGTTATTCACATCGGAATAATATGGCAGTCTTTGGAATCCTTCTTATAGTCATACAAATCACCATCAGCATTCTTTACGGAATTTATTGCACCTCACCTCCCAACTTTATCAATATCTCATCTATTGTCATCAACATTTTCCTCGTAATTTTCATAATACTGGGTACTTCTTTCAGTAGCTAGGTTTCGGACTGTATCTTGGCTTCTTTCAATCACTGGTATGGTCAGGGATCGGTTTCGCATTTCTCAACGTCATCCTCACTGTGATAGTCTATCCCCTAGTTAACTTGTTCTGGACCTAGTTCAACGTATTCGACAACCCACGGGTCCCGACAACTTCCAACAGTAAAGGTTTTGACCTGTTTTTGGCTAGCTACGATAATAACCAAAATACAGGAAATGAATTGGCAGGAGCAATGAGATGCGCATTGGCTATCGTTGTGGCTTCCTCAGGGATTATAGGCAGAGGGACCCCCATTGACTATTTGTTACTTTCAGTAGTTGGAACTTTTGCCTTTGAGCTTAACAGACAGCTTGCCGCAAATATTGGTCTTGATCACTTCGGAACTTTCACAATCTTTGGCTTTGGTGGAGCTGTCAGTTTGGGAATGGGAATTTTATTCCTTTCAATGGAGCCTGTAAGAGGAAGGTCAAGGAAAGAGATTGAGAGTTCAAAAACCTCAGTATCACAATCACTGCTGGGCTCAATCGTAATGTTTCTATTCTTTCCCGTTCTGCTCTATCAAGGAGATGGATCGATGGTTAGATAAGTTTTTAGCTCATATACTTCAGCTGCATCTGTTTTGCTTTCAATGTCTTCATCAATGATCACAGGCCTCGCACTAAGCATGTTGATTAACATAAAGCCTCGCATTCGTGAAATACAAAACAATCTTCTAGCCGGGGCTATTGTTGGAGGTAGTGCAAGTTACTTTATCACAAATCCCTCATATTCCATTGTTTGTGGTGTAACAGCTACCTTATTTCAACTGGTCTTTTAATTTTGCATTGAAAGGCCTCTCTACAAAAAAATTGGCTTAGTATGCACCTACTTCCCTTCTGTTTTTCTTCTCCAGAGCATAATTGGTTGCTACTTCATGGCTATTTTCACACAAGGAATCACTAATGGCTTCTCTGATAATTTTAGCTATACGAAAACGGTTTCTGTGAGCTCTGTCTTTAAAGTTTGCTTCATGTCTATTGGAATAGGCCTTGCTGTCGGCCTATTGATCGGCTTATTGTGTCGATTATTCAGACTTTCTAGCTTTCGAGTCATATATATGCATGATCGATAATTTTGGCTCATGCATGACATGATTGGATATAAAAACAAGCCACGAGAGCCTACAGTCAAAATCACTAAAGCTAAGTTGGCTACTAAAGAGTATGAAAAGTATGCCCCTGGAATTGCAGCTTCAATGGCACGAACAAACAGAAATAAATAACATTCTTTAGGGAAGTCCTAGCGCCGATAAGGTTCTGAGCTCCCTTCGAACGTAGGAAGTCATTGGGATGCCGACGATATAGACGACTTGGAGTTGGATTTCGTTGATATGCTTCAGGTTATTGAATGATATATGTTTCAAGTATTATGCAGTTATCAGTTATCTTGGAAGAACCCCGCCAGTAACTTTTGATTTTTCTGAATTTTCAAAGGATCTCTCTCAAAAATAGGCTTGCTTTAACGACTATAGGATTTATCTTTTTCCTTCTCGACAATTCGCTTCTTAAAGTTGATTTTCTTTTTACTTGAAGGTGGAGATATTTCTGACTGGACCATACTTTCTTTCAGTTGAGGAGAGGAACCAGAATTCACATGTTGTGGTTGTGACTTGAAGTCAACTAGAGCCTCGTTGATATGTTCATTGAGGATCGTAGATATGGCCATTCTGGGAACCAGATTTGCTCTATTCTATGCCATTAATCGCTTGAAGGATGATTTACGATGCTCCAGTTGTTTTTGTCTATTTGTGATTTCATTGAAAGAATCAATAGGGCTGTAGTCGGGAGAACCTGGGATAGACTGAACCTATCTCCCTAAACTTATTTGCTGATTTGTGGTCTGAGAGTAGTAGATGGGTCGAGGCTATCCTTCACTTTTGTGGAGGACATCTGACTTTCTTTGAATAGGATCCACGTGATCAGCAATTTCATCTCTGAACTAAGAACCCTAGTCTGTG
>Ga0100378_1004993_pt1 | contig 12236 bp, 14 predicted proteins | sample CryGeymeta201502_FD_81535 | JGI IMG/M metagenome (GOLD analysis project Ga0100378, IMG submission 81535) | Groundwater microbial communities from Crystal Geyser aquifers in Utah, USA - Crystal Geyser metaG 2015-02 | ecosystem: Environmental > Aquatic > Deep subsurface > Groundwater | place: USA...
ATTTGCGTGAGTATCTAAACCCTCAAAGATTAGGTATTGCTTCTGGTAATTTAGTATGTCCTCAGGTATACTGAATGTGGTCTAGTAAGTTGCATCTTTTGTTTAGTAGTTGTAAAAAGCAAGAAAGTTGTCTCGGTAGTACGGATCCTTAATCAATCCATTGTCAACCAAATCAAGGGATAGAGATGAAGGAATAGTGGCTGAATACTTTTGAGTGTCCTCACCAATAGTGAAGGTCCACTTGGTGAGAGAGTCAGTATACCTGCTTTCAGACCACTTCACTACACCAATCAAAAGAATGAGAAGAACGAATAACTTTTCTTTCATTTGAATAGATATATGATAGGATATTGATAGATTTATAATGTCAAAAGAATATATCTAAACGGCTATCAATCATTTCTTAATTTTGTTTTCCTTAAGAGCAATTCCATTATTGGTGGTCATGATGATCTTGGAGGGGTTGTTGTAGTAGAAGTCAGCTTGGAGCAACTTTCCATCTGTTTTCGAAATCATATAGGTTTTGTCTCCTTGGACCACTTTTCCCATGTTCCAAATCACAGTGTACTCTCCAAAGCCACTGATTATGAATCTTTCCAATCCTTCCTTACTTTCATCAAATTTAGCAGGTAAAAAGCTAAATTCTTTCATACTGTATTGCTGAAGATCTTCCAATGAAATTTCAAGTCTGATAGGATGAGGCCTGTTTTCATATGGCATTTTTTTGCTGTAAAGGGACTCTTCTTGATTGTTTTCAGTGGGAATAAGTCTGAGATATGTTCTGAAGGTTGCAAGTACCCAATTTCCATCCTTCGTCGTATCAAGATGTAGAACTGGTTCACCTGAAGAAGTGAACTTGTTGTTAGCATTCTTTCCGATCTATTTGTAGAACCTAATTTATCCATTCTTTGAGCCTGTTGCGAATCTGCCATCTCCAGTTGCGCTGATGGTTGTAAACTGAGGATTTCCACTGTATTATTTCATGTTTCCCAAGCCATCCTTGATTCTGGGATCTATCTCATAAATAGCATTCTAGCTCAGGGCCTTGAATGTTTTTGAGTTTGTAGCTTCAGCAAGCTTAAACTCGGGACATATTTTGACCACTCCTTTCTTAGGACTTGGAATCTAGATAAAACAATGAGTACGTATTCTTGAATAAGTTTTGATTTTTCGAGATCCTGATAGTAAAGTTTACCATTTTTGCCCTGGAATAAACCTTTTGTATCCTGGTCATGAAGAATGATATCATCTATATCAACTTCTCTGGAATCTTTGTCAAACAATCTCCTTTTATCTTTTGCTTCGATATGGTTGTCTTCACTGATGCTTAGGGTTTCCATAAGAGATCCAAGGGCAGCTATTGAAAAATCTTTGATCTTAGCTTGACAAAAATTGGCATAAAGATGGCCATACTTTAGTTAGTCATCCTTATAGAGATAGTCTTTTCCATTCACGTTTTCCATCTCATCTTTGTGTTTGTAAATTTGGACAACTTTTTGCTCCTCTTTGACATCTTAAGGTTTTTCTTCATCTATTTTCTTCAAGTAGGCAATTTCTTCAGGAGAAGCAATCTCATCAAGCTTTCGATGTTCCCTCAACTCATACATAACTTCCAACATGTTGTATTTCAAGCTCAGAGCAGCATCTCTTTTACCATCAAAGTTAACTTCAACAATAATACAATCTTTGTCGAGATCTATCCAGCGAATGTAACCATATTGAAGGTTTATCTAGTAGTTCAAGTTACTGTCAACAATTCTTTTGTAGAAAGTGTAGCCAGTAGCATTGATCAGACTGAATTAGTATTCGTAGTTGGGAAATGACTTGAGGACAAAGATTGCATATTCCTGAACCAATTTTCTGTCTCTTTGATAAATATGATAAAGTGAGCAGGTGTGAACCATTTTGTTTTCATCTTTCTGAGCTTCCTTGATCAAGATTTCATTTAAATTTACCCTTTATTGACTCATAACACTGCTGCTGACATTGCTGTTGGTGCTTTTGTCAGCGCTTTTGTAAACTGGGACTCCATTGAGCTCTTTGCAAAAGACTAGAGGGTCTTTGATATGCTAGTCATTGGCCTGTTGATGTAATATGTTGCATAGGATCTATCTGAATTCATTCTTGTTTTCAGGGTCCATGTAGCAACCGACATGTTCTGTTTCTTTTTCAAGTTGCCATTCAAAGCAGCTCTGAGGCTTGCCATTTCGATTGATCACAAAAACAACGGCATTCATGTTAAGATGAATCGGAAGTTGGAACTCTTCCCCCTTCTGGCCCAAAAAGTTGATACAGTAGTTATCGTTTTCTTTACCAAATGATATCATGCAGTCAGTTAATCTAAGTAGAAAGCTTCTTACTTCAGGTTCCGAGTCTGCTTGACAACTTCGAAGAGCGTGCCTTTTGCTTTGAAGTTTTTGATGCGGTCTTCGAGACCTGCACCAAAGCCCAGCATTTTCTTGAAAAAGTTCATGATATATATTTGAGAATAAGGAGGTTAATTTGTCTCTGCTTTTATAACTTGATGTAAGTAAGCTCTGATCAATGGTTGGGAGTCCGTCAGTCAGTCCTCGCAAGTGTCTTTCTTTCATATCTGGTAAATCACCCACTTAAATAGTTAAATTTTACTCTTCAATGGATGGCGAGACAGACTCAGTAGGCCAAGATAGTTTATCGGATCAGAAATTTGCACTTCAAAGCATTCATACATGGCTTTTGTGGTAACAAAATCATTATAAAGCTCTATTCTGCTGTAATTTAATTCAAGGAGGGGTTTATGAAGGTCTAATGTGTTGGGGAGTCTTTATTAGCTTAGGCATCCTCCACTATTTGAATTTCAAAGATACAGACGCCAAGAAAAGAGCATTGGGAGATTGCATCTTTTATGCCATTTTATTAGGATGGCTAGTCGGAACTTTAGTTCATTATGCTTTTAGTTATTGATTGTTTTTGCCATGAAAAATCATCATTTCTTGAAGCTAGGAACATATCTCAATTGAGAGTAGGGAACATTGGACAGTTTTCTTCCCACTCCACTTGCTACTTTCTTTAACTCTTTCTCATACTGAAGTAAAAGGCCTTTGCTTGAGTTTTAAGTGTGAAGATGTATTTTTTATCGTGATTGCCTTACTCTAGACTACCTTGAACCTGCTCTTGTCCTTGATTATTTAGATTATCTTGCCTTGGGGGTCAAAGCTGGTACTGGTGGGCCTTACTTTAAGAAATTCCACTCTTCTGATTTGTTGATTCTGCTCTTCTTTGGATGAAACTTTTCACCTGAAACTTTAAGCTTGATATCATCTTCGGTTGATTGATCAAATTTGTTGGCCCTGGAATTTTTGAGGTGTTGATTCCATTCTATTTATTATTCATTAACCTGAGTTTACGCGTTTTTCCTATTGATCAATCCTATAATACATCTCAATTTTTCAATCTGCTCAGTATCTCTTTGGTGTATTTTCTGATACATTTTCACCTATTCCTTCAATCTATCATGTTCCATGTTCCTCAGTCGTGCCTTCTCAAGCAACTCCTTGTATTTTGACTCAAGATCGAGGTATCTTTGCTGTAGTTGGAGCATTTCGTTTTGAGAATGTTCAACCTCTATCTTATGGGTTGGAGAAATGTGCATGCATCTGCTCTGAGGGTTGTTGTGTTATTATCGAGGCTTTGATTTTGGCCTTATTGAATCGAGATATTCCTTGAAATGAAGCACTTTTTGAGATGTGTAGCCAGAACTGGGACGATTCATCATTTTATTTAAATGATATTAGCGGATGACCAAATTACCACAATCGCATCGTTACAAGTCAATACTACCAAATATAAAAAATAGCCATTTGATAGTTACAATGAGACTAAGAACGATGAATGTAGATAATCATAGTATTTATTTACCTTTATGTTTAAGCTTGTATGCCAGCTTATGTTAGTTGATCTCGAAGCGACTCAAATGAATGCTGTACATTCCATCGAAAAAAGAGTCTATCTTTGATTCGATGAGTTCATCGTAATTTTTGAGTTATTCGACGATCACTTCAACCTGATTCATTTTTTTCAGAGCGTGTTTCTTCATCTTGAGAACCTGGAGAGCCACTCGATATATAACTTTTTAACCTGGATCAACACATAAATACCTTATAAGAGGAGGCACTCAAGGATACGAAATGCATAGGAGGCTGGAAAACAGTTGCAATAGAGTGTGATGAACCACGATGAAGCATAGAGAATAGGATCGACTTCATAGTTCCTTAGATGCTTCCATAGTTGAGGATACTGTTTCTTGACAAGTTCTTCATTATTAAAGATTTACTATCTAATGCGTACAATTTTTAGTGAATGAGATCCAAATTGGTCAGTAATTTTTAATGGCCCTACCAGTGAAATATATGATAGGCCATGTTGAAGGCTTCTTAATCTTAAACTCTAAGCAGCATTGTGCCCACAATAAAGTTCATTCCTAACTTATGCCAAAAGTACCTTGACAGTAACCTACTTCTGGGATAGCATAGGCAAGAGCATTCAGGACAACCTTCATCCTCTCACATAATTTTTTTGTGTCTTTACTGTTGGGAAAGGTCCTTTACAAATCGAGATTTATATCTTTAAGCTCACACTTGTCTTTGCACTACTTATAGTACTTTAGAGGTTTCTGGATCAGCTGAGGCCATATCTTGTGCCTCAAAGAATCCTCCACTCCTTTTCGTACCTCATTTATCAACCTCCTTTCTGCTGTCTTACCTCCATTCTTGAGCTAAGGAAGCTGCGGAAGCAGTTACTGCCATCGAGAAAGTCTTTATTATTCAACATCAGAGTCTATGAGATATTTGATCGCATGCTCGTCTTGAGTAGTGTCAATGAGAGTTTTCTTTTCGAGACTCTGAGAAGTCCAAGGTGATAGGTCCATGTCGATAGATATTTAATAAAGTACGTCTAAAATAAATTGGTGCAGTATAGTATTGAATAATAATAAAAAAGTGAGGGCGACGGGATTTGAACCCGCAACCGTTGGATTTGGAGTCCAACGCTCTACCGTTGGAGCTACGCCCTCTTACGATAATAGATCTCTTCTCGAGTGGGCTAGTTCAGTGAGGTTCTTGATTAACCACGGCTATATTTTATTCCCTCTCGGCACTTTCATCCAAATAACATTTATACGATCACTTCCCATTATACCCATATTTGATAAATATCATGCTTCTGATTGAAAACAATCTTATACTTTGGTCAAAAGTCGTGGCAGACCTTTGGTTGCTACTTTTGGCATGATGGGAGGCAAGACTGACTACTATTGTTATTAAATATATGTTTTTTGGTTCTTAATTCCTGCTAACTACAGATACTTGCCATTATAGGTCAGGAAATTTAAAATATTAGAATGCTATGCTTAAAGAGTATCCTTAAAGAAAGTACGATAGTATTCGATACCGATTATTATCTTCTGCTTGATTTTACCCATATCAGCAGACACAGTGAAATTGCTATTTTCAATGTAAGTTCTGATAGGAATGACTACTTTGTCACAAACTAGACTTCCCTCAAAGAATATCTTCAATATCATCCGAGGACTTTTAGAAGGATTGATTTTGTCTTGAGCTTTCAGCAAATGATGTACACTTTTGCTGGCAGGTTCGAACTTTCTAGCTGGAATAGAGTTGCTTTGAGCTGAATGAAAAGTAATTTATTGATTCTCTGTGATGGTCCTTTTGCGATTGTCGATATGTCCTCCTGACCTTTTGGCTATTCTTTGTATTTTTTACAGCAGTATTCTGTTTGACCTTTCTATCTAAGTATTCTTTTGCTCTTCAATCATATACTTCTTCTCTTTATTCAACCCCACCTTCGAATAGTTATAGTGATCTCCAAACAACCTCTTCTGCATTGCTCTACGCTGCTCTCTTAAAGTATTTTTTGTCTTGAAGGAATTTATCTTGGACTGCCTGCTCTCAATGTGGTCTCCTGATGTGTACTAATCAATCTCGCTAATAAGTTTACTGTCCATTTATATTTATTTTATAAAGAATCAGCATCATAGAAGCAGGCGATTTTAGCTACGGTCTACCCATTTGTTAGACTGCATTATTTGACCTACGTAATCCCCTATTCCTTTCAGTTGGAGATTGTCTAAGTTTCTTTCTATTTGCTCACGAACTTCTCTTTCTGGATTGTGAATCTATTTTTTGGCTCTTCTTTCTTTCAGGTCAGCATTGTTTCCTTCAATCGTTTCAACAAACTTGTGGGCTGGTTCAACAGGAATCTAGTCAAGATTTTATTCATCGCTATCGCCCATATCAATCGTATCTTCATGAGAAGGCTCTTCAATGAATCGAGGCAAACCTTGCCCAAGCGTGGCTTCAGGGGGGAGAGGGTTTCTTTCCGTCGAAAAGTTAAAGCCACTGAAGGTGGTATAAGGGCATCCAACATTTCTTGAAAACTTATACTTAAGAATTTCAAATTATCCTCCTGTCCATCCTTCAAATTAATCCTGGATCGGTCCACTTTCCTCTAATATTATTTCAGGATCTTTCTCATCGTAACAGTTGTAATTTTGATATATTTTGATCTTCTGATCGTCATAAATGAAGTAATGAGCTGGAACTTTGATTGGTAAGGAATAGACTGAAGTCAAGCTATCAGGATTATATGAATCTAATGCTGAAGTCTTATAGTAAAGCTCTTCTTATCCCGACTGCCTTCCTTCAGGAATCTTGGAACTATGATAGAAGTGATCAGCAGGATATTGCATTGGAGTTAGGTTGAATTTATCAACTCTATGTGCTTCCACCTATTTTAGTTCTGTTAGATCATCGAAACTGGTTTTTCCTTCCGGCTTTAGCTGAATCTTGATTTATTTCTGATTGCTATCTTCAAACTGCAATTCGAAGTAGCTTGGCTGAATGCTGTTCATTCCAAAATCGAGAGCAAACTCATCAGACAAAGATATACCCTGTTGTTGATCTAAAGCCTTAGCATGGCTCTCATCAACAAGCTTTTTAACCTCTTGCCTTGTAGTTCTATCACCAATTAATTCTTTAATTTTTTACAGTCTCTTCAAAAGTCGATATTTGAGAATGACTTTGGTTCCCGCATTCATGAACCTTGTCAAAGCTTTCCTACGATTGAGATGCTCATCATTTTGTTTGTCGTCCCAGGTCACTGTTTTTTGAGGAACAATCTTTAATTCAACATCAACATCTGAACTGTGTTCAGGGTTGTACCTTTAGACACAAATCTTTTCCATGGCTTTCATCCTGATCTTTTCGATTTCCTCCACAATCTATTTTTCATTTTGGATTTCTTCTTAAGTCATTGCTCTATCTCCCAAATATTAGGAAAATTTGATCTATTTTTCCTTATCTAGCTACTGAACTCTTGTGAAACGATTCAAGTATTACCTCTATGCTATCTTCGCAGGGTTCAAAGGTTTGCTTTCCTACTCAACCTTCTTAGTGCTCACCAACTTTCTGATTAGAGTCTTCTTCATCGTGACTGTCCCGGATGGGTTGGGATTGATTGTCCCTGTAGCGGCAAATTGTTGCTGCGTTGCAGACATGCTTCCTGATTATCTTCTTTTTAAAAGAAGCTGGGGAGTCTTTTTGCTTTACTCTCCATCTTTAAGTGGAGCTAGTCTTGATGATTTGATTCTTTTTGATTGATTGAGAACATTTTTTTGCATTCCTGATCCGATGATTTTGATGGGAAGAGGTTGAAAGTCAAATTGCTGAATTTGTAAGTAAACCTCAGCTGAGGAGGTAGATTTGGCTAAAGGAACAAATGTAATTTATACAGTCAGGGTTTAATTGGCAGGAATGACACCCTTGAGAGGATTGATGCTGATCTCTGGGCTTTCCTTCTGATAGATAAATTCAAATTAGAAGTTGAGAGGAACCGAGTTCACGATAGGATAATACTAAGTAGCTTTATTTGTACATATGTAGCAGGTTCTTTACACTACACTGCTCCGAAATCTATCATCTTTGGGAAGATAGCTCTGAGATCAGGTAGAGTTGGATAAGCATACAAAGGAATGACGAAATTCTATGTTTCGGTGCGAATGCTTATTACATCAGTTTGATATCTGTTTTTAAACTATATGTACTTATAATCGTTGCTCCTGAACAGTACAGTAATGGTTTCTGACATGCCAGCAGCGATGGACCCCTTTTTGTTGGTTCTGATGGCAAAAGATTGACTTTCAGGTGGAATTATAGCGATACGCTGAGGGATGGGTGCTCGATTGATGATTCTTACTGTAGAAGTGTAGCTTTTGTCCAGTTAATATCCTGCATATTTGATTTCAGGTGGGTCGATTGTGATGAATGCATTTCCGGTGGTTTTTTAAAATTCATCTGCATGATGCTGCGAGTTACATTTTTGTGTGAGGGAAGCGTTAAGTTTGTTGTGACTTTTGCGTAAGAGGGAGCTTGGCAGAAAGGTGTTATTGAGCTCTTTGCCGAGGTTAGGAATTTGTTCTGCCATTGTTTTTTATAACTTCGTAAATTGTATAAAAGCAGCTATCGTTCCTAGAATCCTGACTGCTAATGATAAAAGACAAAGAAGATTCTTTTGAATTGACGTTAATAATGGGTGCTCTGATTATAGTTACAATATTTATGAGTAAACTATCAGTCCAACCTGATACCAGTCCAAGCAAAGGTCTCAAACCAACAGCTTTCCCCATGACCAACATCAGTCAATTCTCGATCAGCCAGTCCTCTATTCACTCCAACAGTCCGAGCCGAACTTTCCCTGACCACAGCGATGTTAAATTTCAGAGCACCACAATAAGTAAACTACCCAATCTATTCCATTACAATGATCGGACTAAACTAACATTCAGCAGCGATGAGGAAGACAATTTTTCTCCAATATCTGTTCAAAAGCCAATATCTTTAGCATAAAGTGTAAAGTAAAAATGTGTCCGGGAGCAAGCATAAAGAGATGAAATAGAAAAACAGAATCGATAGATCGAACAGATTAAAGAGGAACGAAGAAAATAAAAATAAGCTGAGTAGCGGGTACGACAATAACAGGCAGCAATATAGAGGGAGGAGTCGTTAAAAAAACTAAAGATAACTGAAGGTCAGGTCAACATCAAAATCCTTTAAGAGCAGAAAAAGAACAAGCATAATGGACGATCAAAGAAGTTAAATGTTGAATCCAAAACATTCTCAAAAACAATAAAAATGGACATCGATCTTGAAGATGATGAAAATCACAACTCCTCAGTTGAACAAATATCTATCCATGAGACCCCAACAAATAGCAAAATTATTGAACAAAAAATACCGACACACCCTTCGCCAAGCTCAAGAATGCAGATGGATACATCTTCTCTTGAAATAATTGAAGGTGTGCCCGCTCTAAAGCATCTATAATAGCTTGTTGACAGAAAAATACCTGCATAAGCGTCTATAATTCAATCCAAAGAAGAGCAAGCACCAGTCACACCTACTCGAAGGAAAAGACATAGGATATTCGATCAGAGCAGCAAGAGAAACTACAACTACATAAACACGGAAAGAGAAAAAACTCCAAGAGCAGTACAAACTGAATAAAAATTAAAAAAGGAGGATGAGTCTTCATTTTCAAATGGAAGAAATTACTCGAATACTCCTCAGGTCAAAGCCCTCAATATTTTGGACAAACTTGTAGATCAAATAGGCAATAACAATACGACATGTTTGAGCATGAAATGTGAAGAACCCATAGATAATTCTTTTTATAAAAGATTGTCCTAGTTTAATCAGGCATGTCTGGAGGAATTGACGGAAGTTGAGAATATTCGGAGCATAAGTACTTTACGAGAAAGTGATCTTCAGAACCGGCTATCCAATTTATTTGAAAGGTCTCTGAAATGGAGATAAAGTATCAATGGAGAAATACTGAACTTATCGTTTAGCAACACGATAGAGTATGAGATTGTTAAAAAATTTGAAAAATTGAATTAAGGTACTGAAACTTACAGCAAGTTAGCAAGTGACTATTCGTAAACAGTGGAAAGACTGGAATAGGTTCAATAAAAAATGGAATAATACGTTCTTATCATGCAGAATAAAGATTCAAAAGGGTTGTACAGGCTAATGAACTGGCTCAACACTGAGCTGGAAAGAATGAAGCAACTAAAGGTAGGGTGTGGAAAATCAAGGCCCTAAAGAATGTTCAGTGAGTATCTCAGAAGAGAGATAAGTCAACTTGAATAAATCAAGCAGGATATTGATGACAATTTCATGGGGAACTTTCCTAAGTTACTATATTGATGTTTATATTGATGATGGTGAGAAAGAAATTGATAATGTATATCAATAACCTTTGTAAGCTCCCACACAGTCCAACAATCTTCTTGGACTGTCTGGTGAATCTCTTCTTAGCCTACAGCGGTCAGGATCAATGGTTAATTTAGGTCTTATTCTGGCGTTTTCTTCTTTGCGGTTCAAGACTCGGCTAGTCTTCAAGCCTAGCAGATCATCTTCTGGGATTCTCTTCTTTGGGAGAGTCGGAGTTCTTTTGATAGGTTCTAACTTGAAGAGAGAATTTTTCTTTTCTTTTTTGTATTCATCAAGCTTTTCACAAGTTGTATGTCGATGAGTATGCTGTTAATTTTTCAGTGTAAGGTAGTAAAGAGCATGGAATCTATCTAATCTGCAATTTTTCACACTGTCGTTGACTCTTTCAGGGTTGATTCTGTAACTTTTGCCAAGAACGTCAACAATTTAATTTTCGAGGACAATGCTTTCCCTTTTGAAATCGATGTATTCAGGCCTGCTGGCTTCATAAGTAAGACTGAACTCTCCATTTTTGAGATCTATCAGTCTAGGTCTCGATTTTGCATCAACAAAAATGCTGCTGAGCAATCTCTGAGCTCTTGAAGAGAGAAGAGGATGAGAGTGATATCTACAAGACAAAATATTAGCTTTCTTTTTCTAATTTGTCTCTCCTTCGAAGGGCAGAGTTCCAGTTAGCATAGCATAGAGCGTCACTCCAAGTGACCACACATCGGCCAATTAAGCATCGTAGCTGACTTTTCGGATGATTTCTGGAGAAATATATGAAGGAGTGCCACAAACAGTCCTCCTCAAGCTTTAAGCTTGACAACTGAAGCCAAAATCAATGAGCTTAACATTCCAATTTTAGTCGAAGAGAACATTTTCTGGCTTGATGTCTCGGTGGCTGATGCCATTTTCCTTGAGATATAGAAGGGCTGATAAAATCTGATTAAAAACTCTACCAGCTTCCTTCTCCGGGAGAGGCCCTGATCCATTGATTCTATCAAAAAGCTCCCCATTTCTGCAATACTCCATGAAGATATAGATTTTGGTATCTCGTTTAATCACTTCATATATTTTAGCAATGTTTTCGTGCATCAGATTTTTTTGAAGTTGCACCTCCTTCTAGATAGCCCGACGATTCTCTTCATCCGATCTATCCACGCAGCAGATCTTTACCGCCACTTTCTCTCCTGTGAGTTTGTGAATACCTTTCTTAACCTTTCCGAACCCTCCTGAGCCAATAGTTTACTCTGAATAAATTAAGTGTTACTTAGTTAATAGTCCTAAAGTTCCATTCTTTTTTGAATGTTCCTCAGTTGGAAGCTTCTTCCTCGCGTTTTAGGATCTGCTGAGCTTCTTAAATCCAAGGGGTTTTGCATATTTAACATGTTTGATTTATATTATACGACATTTCATTGTTGTCGCCTAAAAAAGCATTGCATTCTCTGTAATTTCTCATCAGGGACTGAGATGGACTTACATTCTTTGCAGTTAAACTTGATCTGCTCAGAAAATAGTCGTGAAACAGAACTATCTATGTAAGCCTTGAATTCTTTTCTTTTCTGAAAAAATAATATGAGCAAGTAAAAGTCGAAGTGTAATATATATTTATTAGCAGTTGTTTCAAGGGTATCTTTTTTGAGAGAAAACGTTTTTTTATCAATAAAGGTAAAGCTTTAGATGGATATTTTTTTCAAACTGAGAACATTTTTGTTTAAACTGAGATTCATTAGATATCAGTTCTCTTAATATACAAAACGGAGTTTCAGGCAAGAAAAGTCAAAGGACGGCAATAGTAACGATGAAACATATGTATTATGTGACGCTGAGAACATCTCTATTGTTGAACTGATTATAATCATTTAGTAGTATACTGCTGATGAAATCATGTAAACAAAGATTCATTAGTTAAAGTATGTAACACCAAAATAAAATGTTGTTTCCTTCTGGATTCCATGATAAGAAGCA
>Ga0100378_1004998_pt1 | contig 12227 bp, 12 predicted proteins | sample CryGeymeta201502_FD_81535 | JGI IMG/M metagenome (GOLD analysis project Ga0100378, IMG submission 81535) | Groundwater microbial communities from Crystal Geyser aquifers in Utah, USA - Crystal Geyser metaG 2015-02 | ecosystem: Environmental > Aquatic > Deep subsurface > Groundwater | place: USA...
GGATTGGGGATTGGGGATTGGGCCCAATCCCCAATCCCCAATCCCCAACTTATATAAAACTAATAAAACTAATAAAACTAATATAACTTAATTTGAGAAAGTATGAATATTATTACATATTAATAATAATCAATTATTTATTTAATTATTTATTTATTACGTTAATTAAAAATAATAATATTTATAAATGCCATTTTCCCAAGTATAAAAGAAGTCAAAATCTAGCTTTATAATATAAATGACAACACAATTTACTACATTAATTTTTGTTCTTTTAACTTTTATGTCAGCAGAATGCAGACTATCCTACAATAAAAATCGACAATTGGTCTTTACTCAAATATCATCTAGATTTATACCTACAAATAGTAATTTAGAAATTCTAGGCAAAGCAGCTGGATATTCAGTCTTAGCTGGTTCAAGAACACTTAACGAAGGAGAAACAACTTTAACAGGCTCGCTTGGAGTTTACCCAGGTACAGAAATTATTGGAGCAGATATTAAAATTATTGATGGAGGATTCCATGTTGCAGATACTTCTAGCGGGGATGCTCAAGCTGACTCTACTGCTGCCTACATTAAACTTTCTGATATGACTGGAGCACTAGATATGACTGGTACAGATCTTGGAGGACTTACAGTTGCTCCAGGAGATTATCATTATACCTCATCATGCCTTTTATCAGAAGGAATTCTAACCCTCGATGCAAAAGGTGATGCAAATGCCAAATGGGTTTTCAAAATTGTTTCAACTCTTATTACTGGAACAAATACTAAAGTTGTTATGATTAATGGAGGAGATCCCCTAAATGTTTATTGGATTGTCGGTAGTTCTGCTACTATGAAAGCAGGAACTGAAATGGTTGGAAATATTCTAGCTTATGCAAGTATTTCTTTCGGAAAATATGTTTCGTTAAGAGGAAGAGCACTTGCAAGAACTGCTGCAGTATCAATGCTTTCAAATACAATTAAAATGGATGCATAGGAATTAGAAAGGTTGATGTTTAGTTAAATTCATATTATTAATATTAATTTAACCAATTAATTTATATTTTACTTTTAATAAATTTAATAAATTATGAATAAGTAATTATTGACTTATTATTAACTTATTATTAAGAACTTATAAACAACTAATTAATATTAGATTCATTGTTAATTTTATGTTATTTGCTTAAAAAATAAAAAGAAGTTTCTTCAGCTATAAGTATATTGGTAATTTATTTATACATCTATATTTACTTAGTTAATTATTTAGTTAATTAATTAGTTAACTAATTATCAATCTTATCAACTTTATTTTTTATATAAATAGATAAATATAATATAGTCTATAATTATATATAATCAATATATTTTTCAATTTCTAATACTTTAATACACAACTCTAAACTCTTCTGAGTCATCAAAATCTATATTTACTCTTTCTTCATACTCAAATATCACATTCGTATTTTCTGATGTAATTTTATTATAATATTTCTTTTCATCTAAAGGGTCAATACCAAACCCAGTTAACAAACAAAATAGAATCTTTGAATGTTTCATTAAAGCAGTAGACAACTTTTCAAACAGCTCTTTATCCGGTAAGCTGCTCTCAAGACCGATATACCTTGAATGAGAATTAGTAAAGCCTTCAAGAATTTCATCATTAAGATAAATGTTTCTGAAGTGTAGTCCTAACATGTTATGCTTTCCCATTATCTTTTTGAGACTATAATAAGTTTCATTAGTGAGTTTACATTTAAGTGCATCTCTGCATACAAATATAAAGCTTTTTATTGTTCTATGGTTTGCTATTTCTTCTAGTATTATAGGTAAATCGGCTAGTTCTTTTTCGTCTTTATTTTCAAATACTATCTCAATTACTATTGTTAATAGATAAGTTTGATTTTCTATCAAGTTTGCAATCTCTAAGAAGTTACTTTGTTTGCCACAAAAGCTTTTACTTATCTTAACAATTAAAAATTGTAAGTTTTGAAATCTTTGGTGAAATATTAAATTTTTAACCAAAACTTGAAATTTTATATTATGTTCATGTATGGATTCGATAGTTATTTCAGGTCCAATTTGTTCGTAGGGAAAATCCTTTGTGTGTGTTTTTAAATAGTCGTATATTATTTTTCGTTTATCTTTACTAATATTAAGGCATTGTTGTATTACTCTATGAACAAAACTTACAGATTTTCTATGTGTAAAGTTAACACATTCACTCTCTAAAATATATTTACATGCTCTTTGATCTATTATCAAACTTTCAATAGTAGCTGCAATACCCATATTTTTAAAGCCGTATTTACTTAATACCGTAGAATATTTAACAACAAATTCTCTAATTTCATCTTTAATATCATATGTTGTAAGATTAACAATGGTATTATAATCATCTCTTAATATTTCATTTTCACGACAAGCCATTTCTATCTTACTTAGCATACTATCATATGTTTCTCTAAATTCTCCGCCATGCTGACCAATATCATGTGATGAAGAGCAACCCATTTAAATTCAAAAATTATATTAAATTATTTAGAAGTTATATTAAATTAATTAGAAGTTATATTAAATAATAAATTATTTATCATGAATTTGAAATTAAGTTATAAATAAACTATTACTAATATTTAAATAATAATATTTATATTAAGGTTTTATTGTACAGTATATAATTTATTGCATGATATTTTTGATGAAATTCATTTATATAATCTCTATATGATTCAAAATTATATTTTATACATAATATTAACAATATCTATTTAGTTATACTTTTTCATGCTTATTTTATTAATCTATTTTTATAATATTCAAAATCTAACCACTGAATAACACATCAAAATTAGTACTATTAATTTTATTCGACTTAAGCACTGAATATGTTTGTGTATGACTAAGTTTCGTCGTCAAGATCTAAAATAAAATATAAATTAACATCTATATAAACTATATAAACTATATAACATATAAACTATATAACATATAAACTATATAAACTACATAATATATATTACCTTATGCTCGTATTTTAATCTTGATATTTCATGATGAGCTTGGTCTTCTCCTACTAAAGCTGAAAAAAGCTTTTTTTGACTAACTAAAAAGCGTCTTTCGTAGTCATTTACTAAAAACTCTGTACACATCCTTGCTAATTCTCTATCTTTTAAAACATTTAGTTCTTTCTTAATAGAATCTCTTGTTTCTTGTAATTGACTTAGAGTATTATAATTGTTCTTTGTTTCTGAATCTAAGTCTGTTTTTCTGTCTAGAACGTCTCTTATTAGTTTTGACCTGTTCATTTCGGTTACTTTTCTGCACCAGCCACCTCCGAATAATTTTTTAGGGCTAGAATTTTTATCATAGCTAATTAGTAATTTGTGATAGTATGAAACGTAGTCTTGAATAATTTTTGGGTCTTCTAATTCTTTGTCGTTTTCTATATTCTAAAATAAGGAAATTAATGTTAATTTTATTATGATTTTATTTATGTTATTTTGTGTTAGTTTGTTAGTTTGTTAGTTGTTAGTTGTTTGTTAGTTAGTTTTTAGTTGTTTGTTAGTTTTTTTATGTTTAAGATGAATAGTAATAGCAATATATTAATATATTTGGTTTTATTAACAATATATTCGTAAATATTAGTTTATTAATCTTACTTTAAAAGTAATTGTTGACATTGATCCTTTTTTATCAACAACTTTATATTCAGATATATTAATTTCTGTTGTCATTCTTTGTGGAGTCTGATTCAGATTTAAAATCATCCCCATTTTATTTGGTGACTTAATTGGTGACTTACTCGGTGATTTATTTGGAGTTACGAAATTATTTGTAATTTTAATAGAAGGTGAAAAACTCGAAAGCTTAGACTGATTTGAACTGATTTTTATGTTAGGTATCAACTTTTTCGAAAACAATTTACCTAACTTTAAATTTGTAGTAATAGTCTGAATTTGATTTTTATTCTTAATAGCAAGACTGCACTTAAGCGTCTCGCAAGTTTTCTTCATAATATCATATTGAAGGCTATAATTCGAGTACTAAATTATAAACAATAATTACATAAAAAACTATTACATATATATTAATACACATTCAATTTAATATACACTTTATTATACTACATACCTTTATTAAGAAGAAAATCGAATCTTTATCAAGAAAGTTAGGCATTCTACTCATTTTAACATCATAGCCTAAATTCCATATTGCTTTAATAATCCATGATAAGCCTTCTTTTCTTGTTTCTTTACCTTCTGAAAGAAGATTTTCATAATGTGATAGTAATAATTCTTTTATTTCTGAATTCTCTATCTCGATTGGCTGAATTTCAACATCGTAATTTTCTATTATTGATTTATATATATTTATTTGGTCTCTTAAGTCTTCTATTTCGTCTTTTTTGGATATAACTAGTTGATCTTTTTTTAATTTTTCTTTCTATTTATATAGAATTATATTACTTGAATTAATGAATGTCTTTCGAGTGCGTTTGGAATTTTCAGGTCAGCGGCAGTGATTTTATTGTAGAAAGCACCTTTAGAATTAAATTAAGTTAGTGAATTATTTGCTGATAATAAATTATAGTTATTAATTATTAAGTGTTATTACTGTGATTTTTTATTAGAAATTCACTTGTACTAAACGTATGAGCTTTTCTTCTCAAATTCGCTGTTGGGTTTTTTTCATTTATTGCAAACGCATTAATCGTTTGCACATTATTAAATGCTATATTTTCAACGATATCAATTTCTTGTATATAATTCGAAATCTTATCCTGTAGCGAAACTATTTTACTGATATAAATCTTCTTTTGTTTTTTTAATTCAGATAATTTTGTCTCTAATTGTAAACGTCTTTTTTCATTAAGAACTTCATCAGTAATTTTCTTTTTTTCTATTTTATCAGGAGTGTTATCGTCAAAGTGTTGAGGAAATTCTATTAAATTATTTATAAGTAATTTGATATAATTATTAATTATTTGTTATAGTTATAGTAATAGTAATAATGTAATATTACTTACTTTCTGTAAATGATTGCAACATTTTAGTTGATATATCAAAGTTTGTTGTTTGTGTGTCGTTTGCTTCTATTAAACTTTTTGTCGTGTTTTTAATATTTGGGTCTGTTAGTTTTAAATTATTAACGTATTCCATATCTTCAGTAAAGAACATTGTTTTTGTGTTTGAGCAGTTAGGGCGTATTTTGTTCTTACGAGTTAAATATATTTTTTTATCAATATCTAATTCATTTATAACTTTAATATTATTATTGCTATTGCTATCATAACTGTTGTTATTATGACCAATTTTCGGAAGCCGCTCAGCTGAATGATGCAAATTCAAATTTAAAACTTTTAAAACTGAATTCATTTTTATTAATTATAAATAACAATTTATATCATTTAATCATTTAATCTAATATTAAGTTATATATATTTTCATATAATTGTTAATTAAGTTTAAATAATTAACTTAATAACTTATGATAATATTCTTAGTAATTCCAAACCTTTATTGTTTTATCGGAGCTTACACTTACAAGTTGAAAGTCGTTTAGTTTGGCTATTGAGAGGACAAAATTTGTGTGACCTGTAAGCGTTAATATATTTTCTGAATTGTAAAGATTCCATATTCTTACTGTTTTATCTTTGGAGGCACTTGCTATTCTGCCGTTGCTTAGGACACTGATACCTCTTATTTCATCTTTATGGCCAGAAAGAGTACCTATACATGAACTTTCTAATTTGTCCCAAACTTTTATTAACTTATCTTCACCTGCACTAATAAATTGAGAATCATTCAATTTAGCTAATGATACGACATCCTTCGTATGCCCAATTAAAGTATTAACACATAAATCATTACTCATATTCCAAATCTTAATAGTCTTATCAGAACTAGAACTTACAAGCTCATTAACTCCTAACTCTATTAAAGCAAACACTGCACCTCCATGTCCTTGTAAGGTTTTAATGCAGTTAAAACTTCCTAATTCCCATACTTTAATAAGCATATCCCTACCTCCACTAGCAATTTTATCATTTCCCAATTTCGATAAGCATAATACACTTTTAACATGTCCAGACAATATGCCTACACTAGTACATGTGCTTAAGTTCCATATAATAATCGTTGAATCATCGCTAGCGCTTGCAATATATGTATCGTTTAGTTTTAATAAAGCAAAGACATAACTTTTATGACCTTCTAATGTAAATATACAAACAGATTTTACTAAATCCCATATTTTAATTAAGTTGTCACCCCCTGTTGCAATACTTGTTTCACTCAACTTAATAATAGAACAAACAATATTAGAATGACCCAATAATGTTTGTTCCTTAACTGTTGTCGTTGACGAATTAGACTTATCATATCTTACCTTATATCTATCTAACACTTTGTTTTGGTCACAATTTAAATCTCTACATGTTTCTGAAATACATATAAAGTAATTACACTCAGTACAAATATATCCTTCTTTTTCTTTATAGCATCTATTGCATTCTTGTTTCTCTTGTTTCCATTTTAACCCATGTTTTTTAGGGCAAATATGTGTACTAAACCTAAAATCAGAACAATCAATACATTGGTTATAATTTAAACATTTTTCACATTTAAATCCATACTTTTTTAATTTAAGACATTTAAAACAAGAGAATAGCTTGTCATTCCAACTCAATAAATGACCTAACAAACAAAAGTCATTAGAGAATTTCACTTTATCAACTAAACATTTCTCTAAACAAAGGAAATAATTATCTTTAATACATCCTAACAATTGTTTAAAATTTTGGCCATGTAAAGTACATGCTTTTTCTTGGTTGATCCACTGAAGCTCATGATTATTAGGACATTTAGGAATAGTAGTAATAGTTTTATCCTTTGATAAGTCTCTCATCTTTAATTCGTTCATAACCAAATTATTTCTTAATGGCTTAACTAATTTATTTATTTCTCCGTCGAATGGACATCTATTTGTATTAGACATTAAATTATAATAACAGTTTAAGCAGACAGTATCCCCGCACGAAAGAATAACAGCGTAATTTTTGTCTGAGTAATATTCATTACTGTTTTGGCATTCAAATACAGGAACACATTCTATAATTACTTTTTCAATTTGTATAATAGGAATTTCTTTTATTAAGCGATTATTGTTGTTTGTATTATTTAGGTTTATATTATTTGTGTTGGTTGTACTGTTAAGAGAAGTGTTTGAGTTTAGTGAGGGTTTAGAATGTTTGGATTTCCCTGATGAGTTGGCTACTCCCATAATTAATTTTATTTTTAATATAGTATTTATTTATATTATTTTATTTTGTTTATATTGTTTTATTTTGTTTATATTGTTTTAATAAGTGATTATATTAGTAGAAGTGATTAAATATATAATCAAATAAATGTAATCAAATAAATATAATGTTAATATATCAATTAATAAGTTAAATAAGTAATTATGTTATTATTAATATTAAACTTTTATTTATAGCTCTTTATTACATATAATTAGATATATATTTCTTTATTTCCGTAATTGTTTCTTTATTATTACTTTATCTAATTTAATTTTAATGTAAGGAAACAACTTGTTTTTTAATTTCATTTACAACAGCTTTAACTGTTCCTTTATCAAGATTTACTAAACTTTTATAATCAGATGGTCTAGTTCTAAATCCTTCAATTTCTTTTATAAGTTTTGACTTTAATTCATTTTTCACTTCTACTCTATCAACTAATTTTAAATGAGCTAATTTAAGTTTCTTTAGTCTCTCTTCATATTGTTTCAAAATAAGATTTAAACTAATACTTGCCCTACAATAATAAAATTAATCAACATGGTATTGAAAATATAATTACCCTTTTGCATTTATTAATGAATCTGTTTGCGCCTTAAGTCCCTTTTTAACAATAGTTACTTCTTTTTTTAGTTCACTCTTTGCTTTTAATACTATATTGGTGTTAGTATATTTTAAAATTTTATTTTTACATGTGTTTAATTTCTTTAACTTCTCTTTTTCTTTAAGAATTCTTAAGTTATTCTTGATTGTTTTGGCATCTAATTTTTTAAGTTTAGTATTAATTAGTAAGTTTATTTATGTAAGTTAATTCATGTAAGTTAATTTTAGTTAATTCTTGAAAGTTAATTTAATTTAGGTTTAAGTATTTGTAAGTAATTTTACCTAACTGAGATGGTTTTACAACAACATTAGAAATAGGTTGTGTGTTAGTTAGCATTGGGTTTTTTTCTGCGTTAGTAAGAGTGATTAATGCAAATATTAGTATTATAAACTTTATCTTCATTTATTTAATAATTTATTTATAATATAATCAAATCCCTTACAAAATTTTAATAACCTTGTTTTGTTTCTTATTTTAATATAATAATATTTAAAATTTAAAAAATTAATGATTTGTATGTTTATAATATAAATATTAAATTATGATTTAAAGGTAAATAAATGACTGATGAAATTGACTCTAAAATACAATTCCTAAAAGAAGAAATTTTAAAAGAAATTAGAAATAGTGAAATGAAAAATAATAATATACAAATGCAATTACAACAAGATATGGAAGATAAATTTTACTCTATGGATAAATACATGGATGAAAATAAGTCAAGATTCGAAAACATTCAAGACAAAGATGCAACTTTTAAAATTAAAATAATGGAGAATTTCCCAGATTTAGTAAAAAAGGCCGAAAATAATGCCGAAGATATCTTTACCCAAAATTTAAGAATAACAAAATTAGAAAATGAACTAACATCTACGATAAAGAAATACGACAAGATTATTTCAGAAAACTTATTTGTACCTGGAGTTATTGGAGACTATTGCCAATTTAAGAATTTAAAAGAATATATTGAGGTAATTATAATAATAACTTATGATGTATTACCTAATACTAAACAATATTAATATTATCTAATTATATTCTTACTAACATTCTTTTTAGAACAACTCCGCAACAGTAGCCGATCTTAAAAAATATAAAGAAAATAATGCATTAGATTTAGCAGGCTATAAAGACTCTCAAGAGAAGTTGATTAAACAATTTAATTTCCAGATGTCTTCTAATGAAAATAATTTTAAAGAATTTTCCAAAAAGACTCTTAGTCAATTTGAACATCTGTTAAAAGATGACATAAAAGGCTTTAATGATAAAATTAATGATGTAAAAATAGAAAATGGGAAGTATAACTTAGAACTAATGAAGAAAAATAAAGAAATGAAAGAAAAAATTGAGGAAATAGAAAGGGTAAAGGAAAGTTTAGGTCAATTTTGGGAGGATGAAATGGAAAAGATAAAAAAGTTTCATTTTGTTAAGTTCGAAGATCTCAACCATTCAATACATGAGTTAAATGAAAAATTGAAAATGGCTTCGCATGCACTTAATGTAAGAAATTATTTAATTTTGTAATATTTTTTGTTTGTTAAAAATAAATTTATACATAAACATATATTAACTAATTAACTAATAAATAGGATCATAAATTGATTTCATCAGACATCAATAAAAGCGTTAAAAAATTACAAGACAACACAAAAAGTGACATAAAGATTATTACAAATCAAACAAACGAAAATACTTTAAGTATAGAAAACGTATATCAATTTTTAAGAGCTCAAATAAATAATAATCCTAATAGCAATACTCTTATTTTTAAAAGTAATTATAATAATACATATCAAATATCATACATATCATTAACATAGACGACAAAACTCCTCCCCAACAGCGTAACCTCGATAAAGGTATGGAGCGTAGGGCTACTCTTCAAACTGAGAGTTTTAAACCATTCAAGGAGAATGTATTTGAATTAAGTATTCCAGGCAATAGCAATAATAACCCAAAAGTTAATTCTAATTCTGGCCATTTTACTAGTGATGATTTTAAAAGAGTAGATGTAAGGCACTTTACTATTGAGCCTACCTCTGGGAAAATAAAGCTTTCTGATAATAAGATAAAGATTAGGGAATCAAGTAAGAGATATTTATTAATATATAATTTATATTATATTTATTATTTAGGAGAAGAAGTAGATGCGCATAGTGATGAAGATATATTAAATCAATTTAATAGTAATTATTTAAATACAGAAATTCCAGAAGAAAGAGAAGAGAAGATTTTTAACTTTGATAACTCTATGACTCCTAAAACTAACAACAATGTTAACTTTATCAACCTTACTAATGACGAAAGTAAAATAAATTTACATAAAAAATTAATAACTTAATATATAATCCTTAGAAATAATCAACACTTCAAAAAACAATAATACAAAAAGCAAATTTGAAGGATTTAAAACATCATCTAACCTCAATCCAAAACTAAAGCCTTTTACTGAAATTTCTGTTAGCGGAGGAACCCAGAAAATTGTTAAATTTCCCAAAAAAAGTAATTTTCCAACAAAGAATAACGCATCAAAGTCAACAAAAAATGTTCCTTTGATGAGTATTATAAACTTTAATAATAATACAACGAAGAATACAGAATATAGAAGTAAGTATTGATTATAAATAAATGCTTAAATTTCTTCTTATTTCTTCTTATGTTTTCTATATTTTCTTATATAAATTATATTTAGATTTAGATAATCAAGAAGCAAAATATTATCAGAAGATTTAGAAGATTATTAATATTAATACATCATTTTGATTTATTTTATTTATGTTTAGTTATTGCCTTTTAATATAATAAGGAATTATTAATTATTTTATTAATAATATGTTTATTATTAGGTTAGTTTATAAATTATTTTATTAATAAAGCTTGATTAATAGGCTTATTTATTTTTTTAAATACTTTAAACCCTTCTATTTTGTAAGACTGAGTCTTACATTTGCTAGATAATTTATTTATGTATTTTTCTTTAATTCTTCTTGTAGCTTTTGTTTTAATTCTTTGTTAAGATAAGCCCATAAGGAATTGTCAAAATGATCCAAACTATCTAAGTTATCTAAGTTGTTTAAGTTGTTAAAATTATTCTCAGAAATAAACTCTCTGTTCAATTTCTTATTTTTCAAATATTCTATTAGGTTTAATATGTTTTCTTTTTCTTTAAGTTCATTATTTTTTTCCTCTTTATCATCATCTTCAAGCTTCTCTTTATTATCATTCGTACTATATATTTTTTCATTATCTTCTTCCTTAAAAATTTCTACAATAACCTTCACACCTTTATTTTTAAGCATGAAACATTGATTTTCATTCAAAAATATTTTCTTTAAAACATTAAACTGTTCAATTACTTTCCATAATTCTAATATTTCTGATTTAGAATCAATTAACTTATCTGCAGTTGTCAACATTTTCTTTTTAATATATCTTTCTTTTAAACTAGTTTCATTGTTAGAAAAATAAGACAGCGGGAAGAATAATATGGAAAATCTGTTCAACAATGAGATTTCAACACTGGTTCTTTTCTTTGATTTATGTCTTATTATCTGCTTGAAATTATTGTTATAATATTTTTTTTCACTACTTTCACTACTTTTAGGGTTAGAAACAATATTGTCACTCCTAGAACTTTTAAACTCAATTACGTTGTTAACGTTTTTCATATTACCAGCATCATTATTCTCGTTAATATAGTTTCTGTTGAATGTCGCTTTAGTATTATCTTTAGTGTTATCCTTATTAACCACCGTATTATCTAAATAATTGCCAATTTTCTCATTCTCAGCTTTATTTACATTATTATTAATTTCATTGTTGTATTCCAAATTATTTATATTGTTTAATTCACTTTCTTTAATTTCAGTTTTTGTGATATTATTATTCTCCTTTGAATTATTGATATTATCATTAATATTTTGCTTTATTGTGTTTATTACGTTTAATTCATTATCCTGTGAATCAATTTGGAAATTAAATAATTTATTATAAAGATATACAGAATACTCATTATCTAAATAAAAATTATGAAAAAAGAGAACTATCATCATTAGTAAATCCATAAAAGACCCAACATTTGCTATAACATCTTGTAATCTAATATAAGTCCTCGAATAATATGTAATATTTTTTGAAATTAAAATAGATACTGCCATTAAATATTCGCCATACAAATTAGTATATGAATTATCATAGTTGGTATAATCTAATTCTAGAAAACTTTCAGTTTTTGGATCTTCAAATATTAGTCCTGAGTCTGTTGTTACATTACCTTCTTTGTAAACGAATTCATAATTATAATGATTATTTAATTGTAAATTTATATTA
>Ga0100378_1004999_pt1 | contig 12227 bp, 19 predicted proteins | sample CryGeymeta201502_FD_81535 | JGI IMG/M metagenome (GOLD analysis project Ga0100378, IMG submission 81535) | Groundwater microbial communities from Crystal Geyser aquifers in Utah, USA - Crystal Geyser metaG 2015-02 | ecosystem: Environmental > Aquatic > Deep subsurface > Groundwater | place: USA...
GTCGCGATGTCCGCGGTGTTGCAAGCTGGAACATCCGCTTCTAACGGGACTAAATATCGCCGGGGAGGAGACTCTCCGGCGATAAAAATTCAAAACAAGTCATTTTTCGCTTTCCATTCTAAAAGAAGTTTGTGGTATTATACAAAATACAAACTCAGAAGGACCGGAAAATGGAAAATCGTTACATTGAAAACTTCCGCATCCTCGTAGATGAGGCGCATGTAGAGAATCACAGCAAGCGCTGGAACGCTGCCGTGAAAGATCTCTCTGCTATCCATCCTGATCTGCCGGATGTCGCAATTCTTGCAGCCAGAAAACTGCCTGCTTCCAATCCAGACATGCTTGCTGCGCGACTGTCCAATACAGCGCCAAGAGAGATTGCTGGCATTGGGAAAGAATCGTTCGGTGATGCCGATCTTGTTCTGGCTGTAAGACGCACTCACAGAAATATAACAATGCAGGAATCTGCAGAACAAATCATCAGCGAAAAAGAAGGCATCTCTAAAGCAGGTGATTTCATGTCACTGAAGAACGCCATCGAGAGCAACAAGCAGGAAACTTCCGGTATGGTTGCTATCGAGGCTCTCAAGCGTCAAGGAATTGATGCACGCAGACTTCTCGAAAGCCTCAAGCCCAATGAACTGAAAGCAGTTTCTGTCGGTGCTTATGATCGTATCAGCGAAGAAAACAGAAGCAAGTTCAATGCTGCTCTGGAAATAGAGGTGCAACAGCCTGAAGTTTCTGCCGAAAGAACCACCGTGGCGCCAACAATGCGTCCACCGCGCAATCAGTTCGCTACTCCAACCCGTCTTGGAAGTTTTGGCAAAAGGATCGAAACAAACAAGGCGCTGGCTGGACAGGCAATGGCTCGACAAAGCGTAGCCATATAAACTCATAAGAAAATTTGGATAAAGATGGCCTCCGTCCTAAAAAGGGATTGGAGGCTTTCTTTATGTCAAAAATCAAAAAATATACCGCAGCTTCTCTGTTTGCATTAGCTTTCATTTCTTCGCCTTTAATGGCACAAGATGAAAGCTATTATGCGGCACCAGCTGATGATAACGCTACAGATATAGTGGAAGATTTGACACTCAAGAATTGGCGACTGCTTGATATAAGAGAACGACAGGCAACGGTTCTGGCGGCAGTTGAATCACTCTTTCTCGCCGGCGTTTCAGATCCAAGAATCGCAGCACTGACAACAGATAAGTGTCTGCAAAACATAACGCCTCTCGACATAGAAAAGAAAATCTTCAAGCAGTCTGAAAAGTATCCCGACAAGACTTTCTCTTCGGCATTGCTCGAGATAATAACTTGCTCAGGGAAAAATTGATAAACTCAAAATTCATTTTGGTTATGTCCTTTGCTGCGATGCTTGTTTCATTCGAAACAAGTTCAAGAGCAGATGAAATCAAGGATCAAAGTTCTGTTACTGCCCCGATGGCAAGGTCAGAATGGAGAAAGATGAGTGGGATGGGGAAAATCATCTACGCTCAGATCATATCCGAAAACCTTCGAAAATCAGAAAAGTATGCAACTTGCCTGCCACAGGATGCATCACTGATTGCGGAGGCTATCGATCAGCAACTGGAAGAAAACCCAGATGAAGGTCCGCTGCTTATGGATGTTGCTGTCGCAGTATCGAAATTTTGTCCGATCTGATAAATTTGGACAAATGTTTAGCCTATCCTAAAAAAACTTTGCCAAATTTTATCGGGCATTATCGAAAGTGAAAATCTATGCCGCATCATATTCCTGTTCCCGCCAAGGTGAGAGTATCGCTTTACGGCAAAAGCTATGGGCATTTTGAAATCTTTCCGGAAGCCAAGCGAGGTGGAGACGGATTGGAAATCATTGGGTGGACAGCAAAGGATCAGGAAGGAATGGACAGGCAGCTGTTCGATGTTCTTGCTCAGACTGTTCTGCCCAAATCACTGATGAATGAAGTTTGCCGGCAAACATTCGAAAGGCCTCATACTCCTTCGGTTCCGGTGATGTTCGAGATGGGTGGAGAGCACTGGTTCATGCCCATGAGAGCCATCGAGAAAGAGTGGGAAACGGTCCACTATGAAATCGAAATCAATGGCGAATGGATGGAAATGATCGATACCTTTGTTGGCGACATCATCGATGAAGACTTCTTTGTCTTTGCGGAAAATGAAGTCCGTCCAAGTGTCGATTTTGGCAACGAAGATGAAGTCTTTGCTCAGATGGGATAAGCATAAATGTCAATCAGTAGACTGAATGCTCTTCGTGAGATGGGTGAAATTTCAGAAGACATCCAACTTCAATTCATCCAGGAATCTTTTCCTGATAAAATTCAAAACAAGTATGATCGGAATGCTGCATTTATTAAATGGTCTGCAGAGGAAGCTGAACGATATATCCCTGAAGAACAAGAAAAACCCGATGAAAAAGAGATCGACGAACTAGCAGAAGAAATCGATTTCTAAAGAGGCTAAAAATATTCATATATCGCTTTCGATTTAAAGGGTGATCAACCTATAACCCTAACATGACAAACGAATATGGAAACTCTGACAATGGGGAAAAGCGGACTATCTCTGATAGCCTTGGACACCTTGTCGACATACGTCTGAGTGGAAATATAATTTGCCTTGAAGAGGGCCTGAGAGACAAGCAGTTCCAGTTCAACAAGCAGGAAACCGAAATCCTGCATGCTTTTCTCGCAGTGTGCTTGAGAATGCCGCGAAACGGTGGCAGAAGAGAATACCTGGAAAATGGGAAGGTTCTCGAACTGCTAGACCCCGAAAACCCAAGGATAACAATATCCGAAGGTGACGACAGCATGGAAATACATCCTGCGTCATGGGAGCTTGTTTTGTGCGAGTTGTCTCTCTTGCTACCAAGGATGAACCCCAGTTATGACTAAGTTCGATTTCACCACGGCAACGAGGCAAGAGCTTTCGGTTGTCTGGAGAGCAATCGCAGAAGAAATGGGAGATGACCGTTTCTTCACGACAAAGGAACTTGATCACCTTCCGCGGATACTTGACGAACAGGAGCAGGTTCTCGCGTTTTCATCCGGATTGCATAAGGGCAACACGTGGTTGATTGTCCTGACGGATCAAAGAATACTCTTCCTTGATAAGGGACTCATTTACGGCCTAAAGACAAGCTCCATAGAGTTGGAGAGAGTCAACAATTTCGACTATCAAAAAGGTATTATGTTCGGCAATCTGTCGATCGGATCAAATGCCGAAATATACGAAATCACCAACGTCTGGAAAAAGACGATCGAACCATTCACGAAAAAACTCAGGCAGGCAATGAAATCCAAGCTGGATGGGATAGAACTTTATGCTCCAGGGACTGAAAGTCTTTTTGAACCAAAGGAAGGTCCTCCGGAAATAAGGACTGAAGAAGCACAAAGTCAGATCAGATATGATTTTGAGCCAAAGCCAACACAAGACGAGATTCGTGATGAAGCGCCAGAATCACAAGAGGATCCTGTGCAAATCGCCTCATACGAGAGAATGAAAAGAGCTGGACTGGTCTGATGGATCCGTTCTGGATCATAGTCATTGTATTAGTCGTTCTATCACCCATTTTGTGGTTCATTGGCGGTTTCCTGTTTAAGGTTCTCTGGTCATTATGGCCCTTGCCTGTCTTGCTTGGAATAGCCGGCGTCATACTGTGGAAAAACGGTATGGAAGCATTCATCGTTATTCCGCTCTCCCTCATACTCGGAATACTGGCTACGTGGATGTGGCAAAGAACTCGACTATTTCTAAGGGTCGATGATCTCATCGGCCGAGCAACAATGCTCGATTAAATAAAACACCCAATCTAAAAAATCAGGAGAAAATCCATGGCTTATGCTGTGTGCATACGTGCACGTCTTATCGAGGCTGAAAGATGGCGCGATAATTCGATGACAGGCGTCCTTAAAATTTCAGGGACCAACTACAGATTTAAAACACGAAGCCATCTCACAAAGGCAATCAATTCCCAATATAGTGAAATTTCGTGGAAACCTTCACCCGGGGATGAATTGATTTTTGATGGTGAAATCTTCAAGGATCAGGCAATCATCGACCATGTCGAGCTCTGGCGACCGCAAGACTTCTTTCCTTTGGGCCGCCATGTGGAATTTGCCAAGCGAATCCACAATCAGATCCCATCTCTTCCCTCAATGTCAAAATTGCTGAGACATTCGCTTCACGACGATGAGGGTTTCGAAATCAGATTCGTGAGATGGATGAAGCGCGTCGATTATATTGATGGCCGAAAGAAGATCCCTGCAATTCTGTCAGCTATCTGTGCCGACAATGAGATCCGGTTTTGTGCAAAAACAAAATCAGAAGGAAAAATGTGCGACCTGGACAAGGTCATTCTGCTGCCAATTATCGCTGAGACCCTGCAGATTCCACGAGCTGAAATCCAGGCTGATGAGCCACTCGGTGTCCCGGAAAAAGCAGTCAAAACTTCATCGAACAATCCCAACAAGTGGATACCCGGGCAGCCATATCGTCCAATCGGAATGCCGGAAGTGGATCCTTTCGATGAGAACGCGCCTGCTCTCGAGTCTTATTCGGACATCCCTTTTTAAATACACCTCAAGACAGGAGCATAAAAATGAAGCTCACAAGAACACAAAGACAGGATCATCAAAAAGCGATCGATATTCTGAATTCTGGCAGAGCGCATATGTATGACGAGAGAAGAGCTGTTATCGAAAGATACCATGAAGGCGCCAATCATAATAACGCGGCTGCCAGCGCATTCTTCACCCCGTTCGACATGGCATTCCATCTTGCTCTCAATGTCGAGAATGGAGGCAAGCTCCTCGATCTTTGCAGCGGCATAGGAGCGCTGACCGTCGGCATCCTCAGTCATGGTCAGGACTTCGACGAGATCGTCATGGTTGAAATCAACCCCGACTATTGTGATGTAGCTCGAAAACTGGTCCCACAAGCCGAAGTGATTCAAGGGTCGATCTACGATGCTGTGCTGATCGACGAACTTCGGAGCAGAGGATTCCGGACTGTTGTCTCCAATCCGCCTTTTGGGACTATATCCAAACCAAAGGGTGCCCAAGGGCCCCGATACAAGGGCGAGGTTCATTACGAGACAATCGATATCGCAAGCGACCTTGCTGATTACGGAGCCTTCATATTGCCTCAAACAGCATGTCCCTTCACCTATTCCGGCAGACAGGAATATCGGGAGACAGAGAATCTCAAATATGAAGCATTCCGGAAGGCAACCGGTATAAGTCTCGAAATTGGAATTTCCGTTGATACAAGTGTTCTAGGGAAATTCAGAAATACCCCAATTACGGTTGAACTTGTTACTTCTGACTTCAAGGAAGCACAAAGTCTCAGGGCTCCAAAACAAGCTGAATTGGACCTTGCTGCATAAAGATATTCTCCTGAGCTAGCTTTGAAGCTTGAACCTTCCTAAAAGGCATAGACGTGAATGTAACAATCTTCAGTGATGCCTCGCTTTGTCCTGAAACAAGGGTAGGGGGATGGGCCGGATGGATAAAGAGCGACCGCGGCGTTCTTGCCATCGATGGCGAATTCAGAGATCTCCTTATCGATACGACGATTGCCGAAGCAATGGCTGCCATCAACTCGATTTGCTATGCGATTTCAAGAAACCAGATTGAACCCGGAGATACACTGGTTCTAGCAACCGATAATAACAGCGTCATGAATGTGCTCGAGGGAAGATCAAAAAGAAAGTTCAGATGGAAAGATGCGAGGCGTCGCGGATGGACCATGAAAGAACACCGCATCTATATTAATAAAAGCAATTCACAGCTCAATCAGATAGCCTCTATATACAAGACCAAAGTGATTGACGCCGGCATTGCTCTTCGATGGAATCACGTAAAAGGACACCGTGGGAATATAGATAAGCGAAGCGCCGTTAATCACGGATGCGATCGCCGTGCCAAAACCGCCATGAGAAATGCCAGAAAGAGATCCAAAAAAGAGGCCGCCAGCGAAGGCTGACAGCCTCTTTTTTCCATGTGGTTTGTTATAAGAACGTTATATAGGCATTAGCCCTTACGCTGTGCCTTGATGTTTGAATGCATCCGGAAAACAGTGATCAAGAAAAGAGCCTGCGACAATCCTGCTTCATCAAGACCAACCTTGTCAGCAAGGCGGCGCCAGTCTTCCCACTTCAGCATTTGAGGGTTTTTCTTCTCAAGAGTCGTCATTCCGCTGATGAGCGCCTTGAACTGTGCCATCCAGTCACCCTGGAGATACTCTTTCACGATCGAGTATAGCGCAAGATTCTTCTTCTTGGACAGGAACTCTTCGATGAAGGCCTTGTCTCCAGAAACAGGATCAATCATCGATGCTGCTTCAGCTATGCCGTCGACATCAAATGGAGCACGATTTTCCGAGATCTTCTGAACAAGCTTTTTGCTGTCCATCTCCACCTGAAGCAGTTGAGATTCAGCGCGCTTCTGTTCTTTTGCCGCACGCTTAGCTGCCAGCTTTTCTTTTAGACTCATAAAAATACATGCTCCTGTAAACATAAAAAGAGAAACCTCTTTCTAGGACAGAAGAGAGGTCAAGCAAACCAGCTTAACCTCAAATTTTCTCTCTGAAGGAATGTGTCCGGTATCTTAGTGAAACGGAAAGGAAAAAACATGAAAACTCTCATGGTAATCAAGAACATTCTCCCGATGCTGTCGGCTATTCAGCAGGGAGGAGCATTCTCCGAACCCGTGCGCCTAATTGCCAGCAATTGGGCAAAAGACCTTACAGTTTCGGCAAAAGATGACCAGATCGACATCTCAGATGTAATCAAGACCATCGAGGCAATCAGCGCTGCCGATGATTTTGAAAATCAGCAAGACGAAATGTATAGCGCCATCGCTCTCCTCGATCAGCTGCTTGAAGATATTCCGGCCGGAAAAACAAAGCCTCTGCCACATGAAGCTGAAGGCATTGAAGCACTCAAGCCCAGGATCAATGATTCAATCCTCAAAGCGATCGATAGCTATAGCCTAAACCCCGACGCTATGGAAAATATGAGGAAAGACGCAGCAGCTTTGAATGCAGCGGTGCTTGGAGCTTACGCAGAAGGCTCCGAAGAGCTGAGCAACGCTGATATGGCTTACGATCTCATTGATCGCTCAATCGCATGCAATTTCCATCAGCGCCGGCAAAATCTTCTTCAGGCCCGTGAATATATCACAAGGATCGCTGCATGACAGACAACGCAAATAAACAAAGCAACGCGCAATGGCCACCATTCGAAGATCTGGAAGCTTATTTTTTCCCTGAATGGCTCAAGAGCTCGGTGTTGGACTTCACTGGAAAATACAGCGACAAATTAATCGGTATTTATATCGGTCTGTATGCCACTGCATATTACGATGACAACAATAACATCGCTTGCAAGGGAAATGCGTGGATAAACTTCAGTGGGACCAAGCCTACAGAAGATGAACTCGATTTTGTCCCAGGCATGCGCCGAATCGAACGACGCGCAGAAGATATGTGGGATTATCTTCCCATAGATGCAGATGAAGAAGGCAATCTTAACGGGGAATTTTCCTACGGAATATCACAGAGCGGAATTTATTACTGCTATGATGAATCCGAAATGTGTGGAGAAGCCACTTATACAGCAGAAGCTAAGTTCGAAGACAATGCCTGGAAATATGAAGAGAGAATAACAATTCCGTCAGACATCAGCGAAACTGCTCTGGCTGCCTTGGATGTCGAATCTATTCTGAATCAAATCAACCCTGGTGACTATGGATTCAAAGAGTGGCCGCACCATGATCTGGTGACAATTCAATATAATGAAGAAGAAGAGGTTCTGGATATTATCGTGAAAGGTGGTGGCCTCTTTGTAAATTACGAAAGAAAAGTCGCATGAACGATAGTGACCTGCAAAATCTGCTGGAAACATGGGTAAAGGCAGAGATCTCTGGCAATGGCGGCGAAATCAATCATCTTGGACTCGACCTATCCAATGGAAACATTTGCATACATTTTGAAGCAGATCAGAATCCCTTTGAGGCCTCGCCATTCACAGATGACAAAACCTGCATCTACGAACAAGCAGTAAGTCTTAGCCACGAGGATGGAAAATACCGTTCTCTCATAAAAGGAACAAAAATCCTCGAAGAGCATGGCGTTAAAATCGTCTGGCTCACCAGCCTTAAGGATTACGGTCAATATACCGATTTACCCGATGAGCACACAATGAGTGCATGGATAAGCAAGGCAGATAACTTTGAAGTAGCTGTCACAGCACGAGACAAAGCCTTTCAGGATTTGCTCGTCACGGAAATAGACAACGATCTTCGAAAAATCGTAGAAATGACAACCTATCTGCAAGCTCCGATTTCACTGGATGTCAAATCATACATCAGCAATCACATCAAGAATATAGCAAGGAACACCCTATGCTTATAAATGAAGAATTCTTCAAAAGCATGATTGAAAAATGCATGCAGGAAGATTTAGGACAGGTGGATATTCAAAGCTTCAGAGAAATCGATCCGGAACGATATATAGCTTATTTCGAGATTGAGTCTGCTCCAAGAGAACTTAGCGACCTCTTGTGTTATGGCGACAATGAATTCAACATCGATGTAATAACCGGATATTCAACTGAAGATAATGCTCCTTCAAACTCAATCGTAAGAATGGGTTTCACCGTCGACAAAGAAACAATGGAGGAGGAAATCCCTCCTCTTCATGAATACCTCAAGAATCTCGAATATGAAAAAATTACATTCATAATTTCTGCTGATATGAACATGCCTTCATATTGCGACGATGAATGTGACGCCAGACTTTATGGAACTCTATATTTCCAAATAGACGGTAGCGAATGGGCCATCCAGGAATCATTGAAGGAAGCCATTCTTGATATTGAAAAGGATATTTCATCCTTGATCGGCGCCGCCATCAATCAGATCAAGAATATTCGGCAGATCGGGGGAAAGGACCAGATATCGAAAAATGAAATATCAAAGCTGGTCAGAGAGGCATTGATGCCATGACAACTTTTAAGGGTAACCATCCTTGGTTCGATGAAGACCCGATCGTCAGAATACGAGAAATCTGCCTTGAAAACGGATTCGATTATATCGACGCCGGCCGTAATAGAATAACGCTGATGAACGATGCAAAAGTCGTCAAAAACGAAAACGGCATAGCAAAGATGCATGGGCCCAGGAAAGCCACGCATCAAGAAAAAGTTCAAAAAAATGTCGAAATGTTATTCTCGGAATGGATAGGCACGAACAACAGGAAATCCTTGTTCGGTATCTATAACGGGGACATCAATTTTACCATTGGTTCAAGACGCAACTCAATCAGATTGCACCAGCAAAAAGCCACCTTTCTTGTGGCTTCTGAACCTGTATCCGATTCGGACTGGCATCATATAAACAGCATGATCTTCCTTGACGGAGGAATTCATACGGAGACTGAAATAGCTTTAGCCGGCGGCTTTGAAGCAATGCTCGAAATGAAATTCAAGAGCCATCCCATATTCCAGATTTTCAGATCCTACGAAATCGCTGAAGCAAATCAAACCGACTTGCGAAGCGAATCGCTGATTTTACGAACCTTCGATCTTAAAGAGGCCTGAAAGGCGGTGCCTGAAATGAATGATAAAATAGAACGTATCAGAACACTTCTGATCGCTAAAATCAAAAGCTGCGTATCAGACGGCGTTCTTACTCATGAAAGCCACGAAGAAATGGCGCAAATCATCGGCTGCAATCCAGATGATGTCAAAATCTGGGGACTAAACATCGATGATTACCAAGCTGGACAGGCAGTCATCATGACCGCGGCTGGTCGATTTGTTATTGATGCCAATCCCGGAGAAACGGCGTTCTACGAAACCTTTAAAGGAAGAGATGTTCAACTCTCTTCAGAAACAGAGGCCATTATTTTCGAGTCTGATCACGAATCTGCAATCAATGCAGCATTTGGATCCGATAGCAACGAGATCATCAAATTATGCCAAAGCCTTGGTGTTGAAATCAAAAGAGATATCAAAATCACCCCTTATCGAACAAGTATGACTTTCAATAAAAACGACCTCCTTGCTGTGTAGAATTCCCGACAATACGTCATGGGTTGTGACACGGTTTCAAAAGGAAAAGGATTCAATAATGTATAATACAAACGCAATTACACTGGAACAGGCAAAGAAGGTCGCCATCGCTTATATCAAGGCTGGCATCATTCCCTTGCTTGTATCGCCTCCCGGTATCGGCAAGAGCACTATTGTGGGAGATATTGCGCGAGAGCTGAACGCAGAACTTCGCCATCTGCGCCTTAACAGCATGCCCCCTGAAGAGGCCATCGGCCTGCAGTTTCTTGATCATAAGACAAAGAGAACAATCCGCTATGCTCCATCCTGGCTCCCTTCTGAAGATGGAACCGACGGAAACGTCGTAGTCTTCATCGATGAAATGATGCAGGCTCCGGATGAATATCGCAAAGGCATCATGAGCGCTCTTCTTGAACGCTACCTTGGGCAACACAAGATTCCCCAAAACTGCATGTTTATCGCTGCAGGAAACAGCATTGAAGATGGCTCACAGGTCTATGAACTTGATCGGGCAACGGCCGATCGCTTCGGCATCATTCTTATTCGCCCGGATTTTGAAAGCTGGGCAAATGACTATGCATTCGAAAACAATGTTTCGACAGCTTTGGTTGGGTATCTGCGTCACAGGCCTGATCACTTCGAACTGACAGATCCCGATGCCGTGGATAATCCTGATATCGTAATCAAGCCAAGTCCTCGCAGCTGGGTTGCACTTTCGCGGTTTCTCGATGCTGCCAAGATCGAGGGACTGAACGATGAAGAAATCAAGGCCGGCATAAATGGTAAGGTTGGTGAAACCATTGGAGCTTGTGTGTGGCAGTTGCTTGGTGTCCTGAAGGATATGCCGAGTCTTCAGGAAATTCTGAAAATGAACTCCAAGGACCGCAAGAAGGCGACTCCAACACAAATGGAGGTTCTGTGGTCATACGGACAATCAATGATCTGGCATGCCACAAACGCCCGGGCAACACTCCAGGTTATGGAGTTGTTCAACGATTTCGATGGGGAAGTGGATATCCCGATGATCGAATGCAGAACAAACGTCATAGAAACAATCCTGAAGAGAGCACGCAAGGTTCATAATTTCAGTGTGGCAGAAGAACCCAGAATCAAGGAGATTCTCTTGTCATGGGAATCGGAGAAAAAGCTCCTTTCTTCAAATGATACTTCGCAAGATCAAGAAAGCACCGAATTCAAGAGAGCAGCATGAGAAATCCTGCAGCTGCAAACAGCTCAAAGATACTCGAATGCTTCCCGATGATAGGTTCAACTGCCCTTTTCATGAAGCATAGTCGCGGCAACGCAGACATTGCCATGACAAACGGGAAAGAAGTGATTTTTGGGGAAAGATTTTTCGGATTCAGCGACCCTGAAAAGAATGGCATAGTTCTGCATGAATATTTGCACTGTGTCCTGTCTCATCCTCAGCGAGCAGGATTGATGAAAATTCAAGAGCGTGAAGATTTTTCCCCAACAGGATTCAATATCGCAGCAGACGCCCTTATCAACTACACGATAAGAAAAGAAGGCGCCAACCGTAACCTCATCAGGTTGCCAGACGGTGCGATCGATATCGATGAAATCCGTGGTCATCTTCACAACCTGAATCTTGTAGAAAAGGAGGATCTCCAGCCTAGCAAGACCAATGTGGAAGAAATCTACAAGCTTCTTATGCAGGCCAAGAACATGACGGATATTCCACAGGATTCTGATGGAATCGTCAGCAATAGCAGAAAAAGCGAAATGGCAAGTCAGTCTCTCGCAAAGATCAAGGCAATGTTCGAAGAGGAATCTGACCTGTTGCCGGCGCCTGGCAGCGTCGAGGAACTGAAGGACGAAATCAGATCCCAAACAGGCAGAAACAAGGCAAGTTCAGGAATCTATGGCAATGATCATGGTAATATTCTGGAACGGATATCGGGTGATATACCAAGAGCTAAGGTTCCATGGGAATCAGCCTTCCGCACAGTGACTGCAAAATATCTTTCACGTGACCGTGTCAAAAATAACAGCAAGCCCAGCGGATCGATGCTTAGTCACGAGTCAATGGGAGGCGCCAGATTCTGGGAAGCAGGAAGGTCACGAACCCCGCGGCCTATAGCCATGATCATCGCTGATACGTCTGGTTCTGTATCGATGAGCGATTATGTCAA
>Ga0100378_1005010_pt1 | contig 12214 bp, 9 predicted proteins | sample CryGeymeta201502_FD_81535 | JGI IMG/M metagenome (GOLD analysis project Ga0100378, IMG submission 81535) | Groundwater microbial communities from Crystal Geyser aquifers in Utah, USA - Crystal Geyser metaG 2015-02 | ecosystem: Environmental > Aquatic > Deep subsurface > Groundwater | place: USA...
CAAACCTTCCATGTCCAAACTGTTCTTTGTCTAGACATCTGCATCACTAGAATACATGACTGCATGTCAGTTAAAATAACATTTAGTCCTTTTGATATCATGACTTCCTACAGATAGTATCGTAATACTCCGAATAGTCATTGTTCGCTGCTCAGCAGCAGCCCTGGCCAGCAGGTTTCGTAGGCAACTTTAGCGGGACGTTCATTGTCGCCGCAAAATGAAGCGAAATCGAGACGCACATAGAACAGTTAGGTGATCAACAACACTACTGCCACCACCAGCCACCACCAACACGATGATTTGGAGGATATTCTCAAAGAAACTGATTCCTTTTCCTCTGGCATTTCATCGCAAGACTCTAACCAATCAAATGTCAAATTGCAACAACCAATGCTTCGTCGAAGCTGCCAAGAAGTTGACTGCATTGACAAAGGGTTCCAGGCGATATTTTCACACTGCATACTGGAACATCCTCTTCCGCGCAGTCGTCTGTGGAAGTGTTGCAAATTCGAACAGCAATGGAAGAGCTATCAGCGGTGAACCTAGTAGTACCAGGTATCAGGTACTAATGACTGGTACTACTAGTAGTACGGTAAGGCATCACCGAGCCCTCTCAAGCTACAGTACGACGACAATAATGTCGCGAATCCGACAAAGCAATGATGATGATGACGTAATCCTTCCGTCACTAATGCAATTGTGAATGGCTACGGGACTCTGCTAGCTAGTACTCGAGCAGATAGTACTCGAGCAGATAGCAGGAATAGTAAACTACTGAGGGTACTGCGTAGAGTACCACTGTAGTAGCCTACTAGAGTAGTACTAGTATACTAGTAGTAGTACTAGCAGTACTACTAGTACATCAGTAGTACAGTAGTACCACCAGTAGTGCTACTGGTACTCCTGCTATTGTTATTATTCATTTGTTAGATACCGTAGTACTCTCTACTCTACTACTTCAGTAGAGAGTAGGTCTACTAGTACTAGCTACGACCTCCTGGTAATAGTAGTACCCTGGTACGTAGACTGCTGCCTGTGCTACTATTTTATTAGTAGTACTACAGTAATACTTCGATGTATTCTTTACCTGGTAAATACTTGTGGACGAAGAACGACGACTACTCATCAGCAACAATTATTTACAACCAATCGCAAACGCAAAATCGGGAGCCAGTTCCAGACAAATTGGCAACTCTCTGAAGACGGCAAAGGGGAAATATAAAAAAATAACAGCATAGAACGCCAGTAGTAGTGGTGGACATCATAGCTACACTTCGATTATTATAGTACTAGTAGTAGTATTCAGAGTATCTTTATTTCATAATTTAAAAAGAAAGTGTTCAAAAAGCGGCCTAAAATAAATCACAACAGAACGAACGTCACGGAGAGAAACGATGGAAGAGAATGAAGGCAACGATAACCTACCGCGTGACCCACAACAACAACAACAGCAGCAGCAGCAGCAGCAGCGAGCGGCAGTAATTGCTGCGTTCAATGACGAACGCATGTTGAGCAGTCTCCGGGAACGCATCAACGTTCGGATGATCATCTCCGAAGAGGAAGGCCGCCATGCACTTGCCATTAAGGCAGCAATTCAAGCAGACTCCACGATTGAACCTTTGTCAGATTTTATGTTAGCCCAAGTTGCTCTGCTGGATGGCAATGATCTTGGTCAGGCAATGAAGCGGATTCGTCATCTCCAGATCTTTCGGCACGAGTATAAAATCAAGAATGACTTCAACCAAGCCAAAGAAGTTTCGCATCGATTTTTGAAGACTTATCCAGGTCATATGTTATCCATAGCCTACGATACCAATGTGGGGAATTACGTTGTGGTTTATGATCAAGCAAGATTGGATGCCAACAAATTAAAATCTGACCAGGACTGGGAACTTTTCTTCAATTATGGCTGGTATTTGTACCACGCCCTGTGTCCAGACATTCACGCCATACGGTAGGAACAATCATCGATTGCCACTCGTATTGTCGAATTTTGTCGTGAAAATGATGCGCGCCATTGAAACCTTACACGCAAGCCCCCCAATGTGTCTGTGATGTACGCGTTCCCAAAAACGGCAGACAGGGAGTCACTATTATTGCAGAATGTGAAGGATTGGATTGGAAGTTCTGCGATATTGGAACGATTCAGCGTATCTGGTCGGAAATGCTCGTTATGTTTCCGGTCCAATTCCGTGAGCTCAAATTCTTTCACAGCGGTGTTTTTGCCAACTTGACGGCGGCACTCATGAAAAAATTTACCCCCGAGCGCATTCACGGAAAAATCAATCTCGGATGTCAATTTGATGGACGATTGAACACCTACTATCGCATTCCTACCGACGAAGCAGCGGATAGTAGACTGCAGGCGGAACTGGAGACATACCTGATGCTGCGATTTGAGAATGAGAGAACTTTTAGGTTGGAATGATTAGCAGGGAGATGATGATTTTTATTTTGCAGACCAGGAGCTATACATTTGCTATAATATAGACTACAAGCTACAATAGCGGCATTGAGCGTCTTCCTACTCCGTAAAGGAGCAACGCGTTTCCAGATATTTGGCAGATCCGTCTCGCAGCCAGCCATCCAACTGTGCGACGTCCTTTAACTGAGCTCCACGTTCGCGCGGGACGACAAAGAATTGGCAGTCCACTTCATCGAGCGCAGTCATATCAGACCAAAGCTTCTCAAATTGCGCAGTAGGAAAGACATCCTCTTGCCCATTGCCCCAGCGCTTCTTGACTTCTTTCAATGCCACATAAGTCGGCAGCCGTTCAGAGAACCCGTGAACAGCATCCTTGACTTTGATAGAGTCAGAGAGATCAGGCCGTGTCATTCCGAACACATGAAGCAATTTGTCGATGTCGATCCATGTTGTCATGGAATTGTAGTAGATAAACTTAAACTCGTCCTCTTCTCGCGGCAAGGCCAATCCTTCCACAAGTCTCGTCTTTCCGTCAACCCGGGCAAGTCCTCCACCAACATCTTCGATCTTGCGAGGAATCACTTCAAAGCTCAGAGTCGAGTCGTTTGAGGCAAACAGACCTAGCAAGCCGGGGTCCACATCAGCCCCAACCGTATCGATATTTGAAAGCATCAAATACTTTAATTGAGGCCGATCGTTCAGCATTTTCTTCAATGTTCCGTTCATGAGGAGATTTGGAACTTCGTACCAGTGCCCAACAGGATGCAGACATTGAAGTGGAATATTGTCTCTGTAGTCAGAGGCGGGGCCACAGGATTCCACCCATCCCAAAAGGGCTTTTTGACCACTCTCGCGAACCTTTTGAGCTTGTTCGTCTAGTCGCGACTGCTGTTGCCAAGAGAACTTCAAGTCGTTTACAGTTGGTACCAGGCGGAGACCCATAGACTTCCCCTGCGAAATGTATAGTGGACCTTCGTAGCCGTGATTTTCCACACGACCCAAATACGTTTCCAAAGCCGCATTAGTCATGTGACTAGTTGTGACAACATGAGGTAGGATGCACCCTGCCAATTGTGAAATGCGTCGGCTTTTGGCGAGATGAATTTCCAAGAAAGACCGATGCCGTCCGTTGATTTTGCAAAATGGATGGATCGCTTTGACACAGCCAGCGCCGTTCGTCCAACGACTTCCGACTCCGGCGGCCAAAGTAACAACCCCTACCGTGCCCTTTTGTAATTCCTCCAGTCCTCGATCATAGATTTCGGGTGTGATTGCTTGGCTTGATACGATAACATCGTCAGGTAGAATATTCTCTAGAATCGTCTGCATCGGCAGACGATTGTGCTGTAGTCCGATGCGTCCATTTTTATAATTTTGCTGCACCTTAACATGATCTGTGAGGTCAACCTCTAGCTCTTTCAGGAGCTCATCTAGCCCTTGGTTTTCACCGGCATCCTCGTTGGATGCTTGAGTCGCAACTTCCCATGTGGGCAGAGCTGATTCGCTGCACCATTGTGCCTTGGTTCCGTATTCATTTATCTTAAAGTCGTAGACGACTGGGTTCATAGCAAAAGGTAATGCACTTTCCATCTCACGCTTTGTTGAAAGCATCAAATCCGTAAGCTCGTTCAGAGCTCGCGACTTGGCTTCTGGTTTGAACATAAAACCCATGCCACCACCGCTGGCTCCGCCGAGCATCCAAAAGCCTAGAAAATCTTCTCCAAATTGCTCTTTCGTTCGTGAAATAAGTGTTTCGGTGTACAAATTGGAAGCCCATGGGATTATCGTCTGCAGCGGTTCGAAAAAGTTGCGAGTTGTCAGTTTGGCAAGCTCCGGAATATCGCTAGTCTTGAATACTTTCAAAATGTCATCTAAAATATCCAGAGCGCTTTGCCTTGCCTCCCATTCTTCTGCTTCTCGGAGAAGGTACTTTTCTGTTACCATTTCAAGAATCGGTCCGACATTTTGAGCCATACCTCCATGTACCAGAACTAAGTGGTCTTGCAAGGCCTGAGCCAATTCGGCAGGAGCCTCAATGTCGTTCAATTGTCGATGATGCGGCAACAAACGTCCCCGGCTAACCCCATGCTCCGGGTGGCCAGGCTCTGCTGCGACACCTTGAATCAATTTGATGCCAGGCCACACACCTCCCGAATCTTGCCATCCACCTCCACTTCCACCTAACCATTCTCCTAGAATGGCTCGTGCCGCCACCAGGCGACGCTCTTCTTCCGAGAGGCATCCAGTCAATTGTTGTGTTTGTCCAGTGGCTCTCATTCCCAAAGAAATGATGCTGCTTAATAAATTGGTTGAGACTGCAAGTCGACTTCCTTTGGGAATATCATTGACACGTGTGGTCAGATGCAATCCTTTGTTCGGTCCAATCATGGTTTGAAAGAGTTCCGACAATGTTGCTCTTGAATGTTCCAATCCCAAGGGCACAATGCCCGAAGCAATGATACCGGCACGCAACAATCCCAGATAATCTTGACAAAAATCAAAGACTTGGGAAACATGTGTAAGAGTTACGGCACACTTCAAATCAACACTCGTTAACTTTAAAACGGGTTCGTCAATGATTTGTAAGAAGCAGTCGATCGGTGGTACGGGTTCATCGTGTCGTCCTCGCACTGCCAAATCGATCGATACATTCAAGACTCGAGCACCTTCGGGAAAATCCATGCCGAGAAAGAAAATATCTGACCAACCACAATGGCTGAAAGAGGGAGCGAGGAAGCGCATGTCGGTTGGTCGCAATTCGCAATGATAAAGTTAGAGCATAGTAGTAATAGTATTTACGAAGAGGCAAAGGTGTAATCTCAATTTGTGGACCTTACCTTAAATCCATTCGGACAGGTGTTTGTTCCTGAAGGACTTTATTGGGAGGCAAGATTACCTTCTTTGGGTGTTCATTTGCCAAATCGACTTGATACATCCACAAATTTCCAGGATAGTGCTTTACGCTCAACCGGACTTGATCCGCCAAGGTTTGAAATCCCAAATGATAGTAAGCTTTGGCAAGGGCACTCGAAATAGCTTGAGACGGTTGCGGTGTATGAATCAATAAAAATGCATCAATGGCTTTTTGAAAGTTTCGTTGTTGAAGGTACTGATATCCCTCAAAAGGAATTTCACCAGTAGGAGGTAAATGAGAAACCAAGTGATACCGATGAATAGCGTAGAGAAAAAAACATGATCTCACTTTTTCGTACAGGTTGGAAGACGATCGTCGAAAGGTATCCAGTGATTCACATTCTCTCAATAGAGTCGCCTTGTCTAGGTTGGAGCATAAATTAGCCAAGGAACGGTTTCGTACTTCTGGATCTTTGGATACGATTATATCCACTGTCGACAGGGAAGTCTTTGCAGCAGCATTGGGACATGGTACCATGGTGAATTGAGGCCTCAGTGCGCTGTGTTCTCGAGGTTTGTATTGTAGTAGTCTCTGTTTCAAGAAGGAAAGCAGCTTATTATTAGAGGTGCGCTTGTTTTTGTCGCTGGCGTTGGTCATCCATAAGGAATATGACTGCTCGGGTGGAATTTATTCTGGCGCTTTCGCGCTCTGTCATCTCGCAGAGCACAAGTCTACTACTACTATCTACTGGGAATTAGTAGAGTACAAGGTAGGCTACTACTAGCTAGCTAGCTAGTAGAGTAGTAGTACTCTACTACTCTAGTACTACTGTAGCTAGTACTCTACTACTCTAGTACTGTAGCTACTACTCCTAATAGTATTAGTACTCCTAGTGAATACGTGCTTGATTTTCTTAGCAATACCTGGTAGATACCATGTTAGCCAGCTAGCGCCTTGAGCCAAGTTCTAGGTTGTACTACTACTCAAGTACGAGTTCAGAAAAAGCTCGTCGACTTGCCGGCATTCATTGGAAGGCGCGCCAAGCCTGAGCATTGGGTATCTATCAATTCTATCTGAACGTTTTCATTGACTCGGAAGTTTGCGGAAGCCATTTATTCCCTCTTTACGTTTATTGGTTGACAACAGCAGACCTTGGGGGCCCCAAAAGGATCATATTTCTTTCAATGCCCCAATGAGCTGGGATACCCAGGATTTTTTGGGTTTCAATAGCTTATCCAACCAGTTGTAGAGATGTTTTAAGTGTTCAAGCCCAGGTGGAGGCATTCCGTCTTCGCACCATCTAAGACGAGTAATTTCCTTTCGCGTCACATCAACGCCAATAAATTTCATGTAATCGTCAAGAGAGCGGACCGTACCCATGGAATAGTCTTCGATAGATGATAAGATCTCTTTGGGAACCGCGTCTTTCGCTGCTTCTGGGAATCCCAACTGATGGTTGATTCGTGATACTACCAATTCCTCTAAGAGTTCATGAGCACTCGGGGCAATCAAATGATGCATGGATTCCCAAAATCGCGGTTCATTTTGTCGCTGATAATTGTGTCCAATGACAGCTTGCTGGGGAGAGAAAAAATCGTACCCGGATGTCCATAGCCGCGACGAGAGTATAATTTCTTCTCCAATAAAAATCCACGGTAAGAAGGGATCAAAGGGTACGTCCTTTAATATGGAGGATGGTGCTGCCAAGAATCCAGCACCGACCACGGGAGAAAATCGTGGAGTATCTACTTGCTGTATATCCCAATTCTTTGTTTGCAGTCCGATAATAGAAACCACAAAAGACGGAGCATTAGCAATAGACTCGTTATACTCCTACGAGAAACACAATACTGATAATTCGATCAGAGCACTTGTACATACCTTGCTGTATACCAGCCGTATTGTTTTGGGGCTGAACATGAGGTCACATATTCTCGCAGGAGGATCGGCTGCATTTGCATTCAAGTCAACAGTATGTGCTGGTGGATAGTGACTAAGTACCGGCTTTTCGGATGGAGCATTGGCCAAACCCTTCAGTGTTATAGCATCCCAATGCTCCGCAAATGTCATGTGAGCATCAATCTGTATGTACCATTCCTCTCCGTACCATAATTTGGAAGCAAAGTATCGTGCCATGTGCGGTCCTAAGCTCTCGGATTCATCGATCTGTAAGACCCGTACTTGTTGGTTCTCGCAGTACGGTTGGCCAATTGCACTGTTGCAAAATTTGGCATAACAATCGGGATCACCCGTCATTGAAAAACGAGAAGGCTTTCGCTCTGGGCCCATGAAACCGCTGTAGCAATTCTTTTGACAATTCTGTTGTACCAATCCTACGTGCAGCTTTTCCGGATGTTTCGCGTTTCGGTACGCTTCTTGGAGCGTATCGAAACAGAATCGATCTCGGTAGGTTGCCACACTCAAAAAGATACTACCGTCATGACGACGAGATGGCATGCGCTTCAAATATTCCTGATCCCAGGGGTGTAGTTGCTGTACAGTGAGATTGTGATAGACCTGCCATATATCTTCAACGGAGACTGTGGATGGATCATCTCGGTTTTTCATAATCGCGGCAAGATCTTCGTTGTGAAGTTGTGCAATCCAGGAAGTTAGGAAGGTAGTCACATCTTCTAGTGCCACTGGGCTCTTCGAATTGGCTGCTGTCTCTTCCGACATAATTCTCGCGAACATGGAACTTACTCCTGACATTCTGTTGTTGTGAGTTTCAGCACAAGCAATAGCAATTATGGCCACCAACCAAACAAGGAGAATGGCGCCCAACCAAACGATGAACAGGGTACCGTAGCGGCCATTTCTTTTACCTCTTCTTTGGCTGTCATAGGGTGTCATCTTGATTTTTGTGACCGTCCTTTCATTAATTTGTGGGTATGCTGCTGTAGATGAGACATTTTTCATTTTATTCATCCATCAATTTTATCACCAGTGAGAAAAAACCTACAGTAGTACGGAGTAGTAATATTATTATTGTAAACTTCAAGTGGACGATGCGAAGCTACTGGAACAAAAGTACGAATGTATGTAAACTCTAACTCTAAACATTTTACAATTACAATACAGTCCTCCGCTTCTTACTACCATGGTATGAATAACTAATGAAGATGTGCCGGAATAACAAATAATTGTCGACACGATAGTAGTGAACCATTCGAGTAACTCTCGTAGTAGCTTTTCGTGCGGTCACCCTGGGTTAAACTAGTGCAGCCCAGCCCACTTCCTCAAACTGTTTGATTGATACTCACGAAAGTCCTACACTGACCTTGCGATAGCCACAAAAGTTATATCCCGGAATCTGCAGAGCCGATGGTGATGCAAGATTGACGCTGCGTGTACTTTTCTTCATGGTATGGCCTTCCTTTGGCACTTCAAAATCCACAAAATCTCCCCGTTCTAAAATGTTTTCTTCAAAAATGTGCCACCCTGTCATTTTTGCCACACTTCCCTCGACACTCTTGTCCGACGCCATGCAAACGGTTGTCGAATTCATCCGGTCTTCCCACGTTGGTTCCAGCTCTAAATCATCTTCCTTGGCCTGATGACGAAACGTCAAACCATCAGTGGGGGACGAGTACACAAAAGCCGATGTAGTTACGACCTTTCCAATGCGTTGGAGTTGGTCTGAGGCACCAATGCTCTCCGGAGTAGGTGCTGCGTAGATATCAAACAGATGAGTACCCGCTGGAACATAGCGTGGAATATCATCTATAAAGGTATCAAAGGGAACCTCCTTTTCATTGTCACTGTTCGTGTAGTTGTTGCCATTGTCGTCGTTGCTACTGGCCCTGCTACTACTGCTGCTGCTGCTGCTGCTGTTGTTGTTCGCCAACACCAGGGCCGACCAATCGACTACAGGTAACAAACACAGAGCAAATGGAAACGTATGCTCGTTTGTATCTGCTTCGTCACCATTGACATTGTACTTACAAACTTCGGACAAGCCTAAACTTAGTGGATATTTGGAATATCGACTAAATCGTCGCAAAAATGGTATTCCCAAAGAGGGAATTTTTTCCGTTACGGCCGTACAGAGGGCATGTTCGAAAAAGTTGCGCGAGGCCTGTCCAATTTTGGATCCCATAAACAACATATTGCCCGATGGTTGGTGATTGTTACGAAACACTTTTAACGCCGCGGCTGGTAGTATTTGACTGGCAGCCAATTTCGGTCCAAAAGTTCTTCGGGCCACAATTTTGGCCCACGAACCACCACCGTGATCTACCGGTCGAAGTGCCGATGAGAGTCGTATCAGACCATATTCTACAGTCGTTCCAGGAGACAACAATCCCGTGTACGGACGAGCATTGGTATTATTAGTCGTGTCGTCACTAAAATCAAAAAATTCCAATCGAACTTGGGCTACTACACCATGAGGACACAACTGTTTGGTCTTGTTGTTGTTGTTGTTGTTGTTGTTGTTGGTCGCTGAAGTATGCAAATCGATCGTACTGTTCAAAATTTCGTGGTAATCGGCGATCAATACGTGGGCCGATACTTGATCGTAGGTTGGCCATGATCTTTGTTGTTGAATCGTTTCAATATTATTATTGCTCCTATCGTCGTCCGCATCGTCCTCAGCATCGTGTGCAAGTGTGTCGTTGTCGACGACGACGACGTCGTCAGTAGCGTTCACACCGATAACAGAATCTGTATCTGTATCGGAAGAAGGTCCATCGTGGAGACTACTGTAGGACTGAACTAGTCTGGGACAACGTCCTCGTGAGGAATCTGGTTGTTGTTGTTGTTGTTGTTGTTGATAATTCGTTAAGATATTTCTATTTTTTGTGCTGTCAACAGTGATCATATTATTATTGCTAGTATGTCCATTACGTTCGAGCAGGGTTTGCCAAAGGTTGGCCTGTTGCTCTTTGGGCGACAATAATGGTGGCGACGACAGTGATGATGATGATGATGATGACGACGACGACGAGAAAGAAGACGAGGAAGAAGGACATGTTCCCACTTGACCCGTGATGGGACATCGAGCCATCGGTTTTGTTGTCATGATATTATAGTGTGCTTTGTAAATTGATACGATTTTCTTGGTTGATCAGGAAAAGTATAATTATATACTCGAGTACGAGTACGTTATTTTTTTTGGTATCTGATATTATTATGATGCTAAAACTGATTGAAAGTGTTCATTCATGATTTATCCAAAAAGTTCTCTGGCAGTGTGTATTATCCACGTACTTTGTCTCTTGGTTGTGCTATAGAACATAATACGATACAATCGGCATGGTTGTTGCTCGAGCAGCATACGCTAGTGTGTTGAGTTGGTCTTATTATGATGATGATGATGAATATTGAAAGAGGGAAAATATGAATCTCGTCGAATACGAGCAAAGAGCATAAAAAAGCCTGGGCAGTTTTTCTTGCTTTCGAACCCTTGAATGCCTTAGCCCTAATTCGAGTCGGTAATAATGTTAAGGTTAAGGGTATAGAGACACGTAGACCCTACTACTAGAACTAATAGGTAGGAGTACCTGGTACTGTATCTGGTAGTAGGCAGGTCTAATAGAGTACTACTAGTAGTGTCGTTATACACAGCTTTGACGAATGCAGCAACACACCAGCGTGGGCACGGTACGGACTAGCTAGTAGCTTCTGTGGAAGGTTGCAATGTACAATAATGATAACATTTTGTTAGAGCAATTATCTTATAACTTAGTTTTGCAAACGGAACCTCTCTCGCCAGACGATGGTTTTTACGCGAAACCGACAACAACAACTTTCGTTTTTTGGTTCCACGATCGTGAAGAACCCAAGATCCAGCACGTTTTTCGGTCAGACAAATTCCACGTGACAACAAAAAATATACCGCATCTCATTTTCGTTCGTTTCATTCATCCATTTTCGATGAAACGATATTCATCATTCATTACAAACAACAGCACATTATTATTAATATTTCTACGTACGAAACAATGTTCTTTCCCATCATCTTGTGCTGCTCTTTTTGTTGCTCCAGCAACAACGACGGCAACGACGCTGTAACCACGGTATCAACAACGTATCGTAGCATGAGTTCTACCGATGAACCATTCGAACGAAAAGATTTGCCCTTGCCGTCAAAGGTTCGTCGACATTCATTGGTACATCGGTTTCAATACTTTCTCTATCGTCGTCGTATTGGTCGCAAAATGAAACAATTTGTCAAGGTATCCAAGGCTACTAACAAGAACAAAAAGGCGGAACAGTTGGTGGCTTTGGATCGTCACGATATTCATTACAAAGACAACGATGATCGTGTTTCCTCTACCCAACGATTTCGATTGCAACGCGAGATAGAGACGCTTGCTTTTGAGATCATGCCAGCCGTTTCCAGTAAGAATGTGCATATTGGACCCGTCGTTGTTGTTCCGGATCATGACGAGGACGAAGTGCAGCAACTACGCGATAGTCATTGGATTGGTCCGTACGTGATGGATCACGTCCTTGGACAGGGTGCATTCGGTACTGTCCATGCGGGACACACGTACGTTACCAACCGTACGGTTGCCATCAAGGTCATCGAAAAGGAACAACTCTTTTGTTCCTGGACGATGCAAAAGCGATTGAATGCTGAAATTGGACTCTTGCGGCATCATGGACATCATTCCAACATTATTTCCTTGTATGATGTCTGTCGAATAGTCCTAAAACTAACACAAAGACTAGGTAAAACTAGAAAGTCTTTTCAACTTTATTTCTTATGTATTGTGAGCTTATTAGCTATCCTAAACATGTATCTTTACAGGGTATGCTATGGCCGTCAAGATCCATATCTTTTGACAACCATGTCGGCCCTGACACCTATAGTCCATTTGTTTGGTTCCTAACCTATCTAGACTATAGACTTCTTCTTGTAGGGGGTACAGACCTAATGCCATGGTCTGTGCATCGTCCGTAGTTCATGGATCCGGAACAACTCGACA
>Ga0100378_1005011_pt1 | contig 12213 bp, 9 predicted proteins | sample CryGeymeta201502_FD_81535 | JGI IMG/M metagenome (GOLD analysis project Ga0100378, IMG submission 81535) | Groundwater microbial communities from Crystal Geyser aquifers in Utah, USA - Crystal Geyser metaG 2015-02 | ecosystem: Environmental > Aquatic > Deep subsurface > Groundwater | place: USA...
AATTGAGCTTTTTAGAGAGATCAATGCTGACTAGTCAAGGCAAGGACAAGTATCAGGCCATGCATTTGAAAAGCCAGCTGACATTGAATGAATCTAAAAAAATGAGAGAGTACTACTACATGCGACCAATGATAATTTCTTCGATGCTCAAGAAAAAAAAATAAAGCAAGGAGAAAAAATAAATTATGGAGAAGCAAATGGTTGAAAGCGCTATGTCTTCATTGCCTGCCTTTGTGTTTAATAAAGGAAAAATCACTCCAATGGATGCCGATACACCATCTGTACTTGTATCCCCTTCAAACGAAGTATAGTTCAGCAATATCGAAGGTCGTAGTCAGGCCTCTCACTCGACAGTTAACTTCACGCGAAAAACCAGAATGCACATTACCGATAAACGTTCACATTTATCTTAGGAAGAACACTGGGGAGATGAAATATAATTGCCCTAACTTTTCGGCAATATGAAATAATTATGGAAGATGGCGCTTAATGGTGATGAGGAAAGCTTAGATTTATGGAATGCTATGGACGTTGATGTCCGGTTGATTCTGGAGAAAAAGTTAGATAAAGAATTAGATGCAGATTTTGTGGTGGAGAGGTCGGTCTCCAATAACAACGAAGAGTATAAATTGTAGTGATTAATAATTATCATTTTAAAAAATAATCTATACTATTACATTTAAATAGGGAAGGATAGATCAATCAGTTGATCAGTATTTGATCCCTTCAGCCTCGATTTGCATAGCTATCTTTTTATTTTGTGTGCTTTCCCAGGCAAGGTTACTCCCTAATGGCAAATTTCGAACCCTTTCTTTTTCCTACTAGCTTGGATTAGCATAAGTTAAGTAGAGCCTTCGACTGTATTGTAGCATATCCAGATACATCTCACTATACCAAGGGAGTTGTCTGTTTTTGATCAGTTTGGTGAATACCAGCTAAGCTTTGTGGAAACCAAGCTCGGTTCCGTCGTCATAGAGTAAACATTGAATTATGAGTTGCTACAGTTCAATTTTGAGAAGGTCGTTGTGTTCCTTCTTCTCAACAAGGCCCCAGAAAGTATGCCTCAGAAATTACTACTTTACTTCAGGGCGCTCAAAAAATTACTGAACTGCTGCTAGATCAAATTTTCTTGGTTTTTTTGCTTTGATGCTGTGAAAGAGAGCATACCTATATTCGAAATTTCTTATTAGAAACTTGATTTTCTCTTAATTTTTCATCCTCGTGTGGAACTGATCGTCCAACCTGTATGTACTCGCATGATTTATCACAAACTGGAAGATGTATCTGCCAATTGTAGGCATTTTGTCATCATTAGACAGCTTCATTGTTTTCGTGCATTTGAGATTAAACTGGAAGATGAGAGGAAGGACATGTTTATCAATTATGATGTATCCATTGTCGCTCTTGATGGGTCGACCAGGAGATTTGTCCTTTGAATTGTACCAGCTTTCTGGTTTTAATTATTTTCCAGAAATAGAGCAGCAAGGTTTGTTTTATAACATGGGAGAGTGATAGTTATTGAGATCAACTGTCTGCGTATACGAGGGAAAATATATAAAATTAATCTTATTAGGACAACTTCTAGGCCTCTATAAACTAGACTCAGTTTATATCTCATCGTTTGACTTCACATACAGATCACTGAAGCTGTTCCAACCATTTGTTCCATCTCTCATTGAATGTCTTCATCATCCTTATCTTGTTTCCTTCCGAACAAATTGAATAATTGATGCTGTGGATGGCAATCAGTTTGAAGTGTTTGAGGGTCCAGTTGAAGGAAACCCCAGCACAGAAGTAGTCAACAGTTGTATCTTCATATCCGAATTTTCCTGGATCGTCAGGGCTGATTGATACTGGAATTCCTAAGCCTAACAAAATGGGAGCTGTTGACAATCTGAGGTCAAGTCTGGCAGAGGAAGCTGTAATCACATTGGAGACGGGGCATAGTTCAAAGCAAGTCTTAGTGCAAAGAGGAATTATTTCTGAGTGGTGAACGATGTTCAAACCATGTCCAATTCTAACCGCTCCAGCCTTCAGTGCCACCTTGATATTATCATTTTTGTGGTTTCTGGTGTCTCCAGCATGATAACATTTTTTTATGCTCTGCTCAGGAAATTATTCCAAAACACGATCTGCGACCTTATCGTAAGGAGCTAGTGAACCATGTGGTTCTTCTTCTTGAACGAAATCAACTCCGACAGTCAGTCTCCAATTCAAACTGAGAACCTTCTTGAGCATTGTGTAGTTCTGCTCCTAATTCCAATCTAACAAACCGAAGAAAATAAATCCAACAGTCAAGTAAGGGAACTCCTTCCTCACCTACTCATAGACCTGATCAAAAGCTTCAGTAAATGATCTTTCTTCATGCTCCTTGACGAGGTTTCCTTCATTGTCGTATTACTTGAGACCAACTAAGAGAGCCCTGAATTCAAGGCGTTCATAGCCGTTGCTGAGATATTTTCTGAGAAGGTGATCGCAGTATTTGACGAAAATGTGCTTGTTGATTAGCAAGTTGTCAAACATCATGATTTTTTACTCAAAAGGAGGCCAAAATTTAGGTCCATTGCCTGCTACATCCAACATCTCCTCATGGGTAAAGCTAGTCAAAGAGTACAAATAGCTTGCCAGTTGCTAGTCACTCTTGTGTTCTTCTCTCAGCTTCTGCCAGGATAGCCAGCCTTGCTCTTCGGCTTGCTTGGCAGTGCCTACTTTAAATTCTTTTCTGTCTTTACTCAGATAGATCCTCGAATCTGTGATCACATGCTTTTGGTACTAAGTTAAGAAATAAGTTTACAAACTCGACGTCATCGTTGCAATCGAAATGGAGATGGTGCATGCTGCCTTTTGGGATGGTCTTCATGAGGGAGAAGAGTTTCTGTTAGCGCATGAATTTCAAGTGTGAAAGCATTTTTTCTAAGAATAAGAAAGACAAATACCTTGATGGAAATTTTCAGGTAGAGAGTCAATTGTACCATCAGCAAGTTTCACAAAATTCTCAGAAGCTTTAGCCTCCTTCTCACTCCAGCTCCATCCTCTAACATTGCTGAAAATATCAGGCTCCTGCCATCTATGAGTCACCTTGATATGTTCCTTCCCAACAAAATTTACAACCCACTCGTTCCATCTTTTTTCGAATTGCTTCAGACACACATTTCTCGTATGTTAATCGCAAATGGCATGATTGATTGAGTGATAAGCAATCAACTTGAGATCTCTCAGGGTCCAGTTGTATGAAATTGCTGCAAGGAAATAATCAATGGTTGAGTCATCAACTCCAAATTTACCAGGATCATCAGGGTTGATAGTGACAGCATAGCCCATGCCGAGAAGAACAGGAGCTGATCCTTCTCTCACATCTTCGTTGTAACCCAAAATAATGTTACTGAGAGGATTTTTCTCAAAACATATATTTTTGCAATGTGGCAAAAACTATATTCTTTGCAAAATATTGAACCCATGCCCTATTCTAACTGAGCCTGCCTTGATAGCTATGTCCATGTTGTGAGTCTTATGGTTTTTTGTCTCACCTGCATGATAAACCTTTTTGTAGTCTAGGTGAGGATATTTTGCAAGGACCTTGTCAATGATGGGATCGTAGAGTTAAAGAGAGCCGAACATATCTTCTTGTTGGACGAAGTCGAGGCCGATTGTTTTGTCCCAGTTCAGTTGGCATATCTTATCGAAAAGAGCAAAATTTTGTTATTAGTTGAACACTTTCAATCCAAAAAAGACAAAGCCAGCACTGAAAGTAGGATTCTCCTTCCTCACCTCATTATAAACCTCATCAAAGGCATCCATAAACATCTTCTCATCATGATCTTTCACAATATTTCCTTCTTGATCATATTCCTTTAATTGAGCCAAAAAGGCTCTAAACTCAATTCTGTCGTAGCCATTTCTGATATATTTTAGCAACATGTGTTTGGTATATTTTTTGAAAATGTGGAGAGCGAATATAATTGAGAAAAAATTACTTATTTTCCCTTCAAATCTTTCCCACATTTCTTTCTGCTTGAAGGACATGCTCTGAAATTATTCAGTTTTGAACATAGTAATCGTTGATACAAATTCGGCCATAGCAAGATCAGAAGAATGGTTTTTCCTCTCCTCAGCCATTGAAATCCATTTGTTTGTCTCAGCTTCCTTTTTAGTACCCATAATCATTTGCTTCCTGTCGGGGGTCAACCACACAGTCGGGTCATTGATGATGTATTGTTGATACTAGCTATTATTAGTCATACAAATTCGACGTCTTCGCAGCAATCGAAATGCAAATGATGCAAAACAGCTTTGGGTAACGTCTGCAGGACGGGATATAGTGGACTCTTCTTCATGAAATCCAGATGTGTGATGGTCTGATCTACAAATAGTTCAGGTTTTACAATGATAAAAATTCTAAGGAGCTTGTTTGCGTGTCTGCTCTTCCATTTAGCTAAACTTTTCTTCAGCCTGATGGTCCAGTTCTGTAAACTTCCAATTTTTGGTGCTATTGTAGATGTCCAAATCCATCAACTATTAATATTAAAATAATATCCTCTTATCCATTATGTTTCAAGTATGAGCTTTTATCTGTATTACGTCAACAATTTAATACTATAGTATCGCAGATATTGAAGTCTCAACTGTCGCACTATGCTACCTGAGTGATACAAGTATTCTTTTTCTATCAAGCACAGTATAAATTGTGGACATTTATGACCTCCTGAGGCGATAGTTAAGTCGCCATGTGATTAAAAATTGCTTTGGAGTATAATAAATGTGCTTTTCATTTTTTGAATGATAAGATGATATGACATGATTTATAATCATCACTAAAATCCAGCACAATAAAAGCGGAAGTCATCAGACACAATAATTCTATAACTTAAACAATCAGATATGACCGACAACCATCCCTAAAACTTTAGTTAGCTTGATAATATCTCTCACCCTTCTTGATCATGTTTTGTTTTGTCTTCACTTCTCTCCATAACACCCACCTTTGTCCTTTGCTTCAGGTTTATAGTACTCTGAATCGAACTTGCATTTTGCCATTGGCTTTCCTCGTCAAAATTGATGAGCCTCAGTAACTACCGAAAATACGATAGATTTCCCTAAACCGTTCCATTTACAGTCAAAATAGTAATTGATACTCATCATGGCTTAACAAAGGGGTAGGCAGAAAGATCTTTCCTTTAGACTGTCATTGGCCCTATTTTTTAAAATGTGATAATTGAAATAGCAGTGATTTCTTGTAGTTTGTATAATAAAATTCAAAGTAAGCATCAACATGTTCACCTTCCAACAAGTAACATCTTTATTGACTCAGAATCTCAACAACAACCCACTAGATTGTGGCAAGAACAAAAACATAACACAAGGGAATCTTATCGGGTTCAGACCGATTTTCGGGAATGGAATGCCTTCAGGAGGACTCTGGATCAATTCTAATATGGGATACTATGTTCCGAACTTTTTGGGATTTCCTGTCATGGCCTCTCAACCCATGGAGCCTTGCCTCACTGCTCAGGATAGCCCATCGCATCATTCTGATGGATGGAGTTTCAACTATCTCAACTGTATGAACAATGGTCATCACAATTCACTTCCTCTTCATGATGCCCTTAACTAGGAATAATAAAATGTCATGGTGAAGGAAGAAGACAAAAATAACTATGAAACCGTAAATCACTCGAACCACGAAGCTAAAATCTTGCATTTAATAAAGTAAGAAGTGGTCAAACAACAAAAAAAGCCCAAACGCAAACCTATCGACAAAGATTACATGCCTCACCGTTCCCAAAAAAAGCAACCCAGGAAACGCCTCCATTAGAACTAAAACAGGAATGTAATCCCCAACGAAATCAATCAAATCATATCTTTCCTCCAAAAAAAGACAAAATCTTAGCATGTCCTAGCTAAGATCTGGCAAAGATATCCAGCTGACGAGAAGTACTCAATCAGCAGGTTTTATCTCTACCAGAATATTCTCAAGGAAAAGAGTGGCCACTACAGTAATGAAAAACAACTGGGTCTACTCAGCGATCTTTACGAACCTGAATGCAAAATATGGTCATATGACTAGCAAAGGCACTATATTACACTTAGCCGAGTGCTAGTCGGCCATTTTTTGCGTGAAGATTCGATCCCCATCATCCTCACCAGCAAACGAATGAGGAGCTAGAAAAAATTATAACATCTCAAAGCCCGTAGAGAAGTCATTAAAAGAGTTCTCAAGCTTATGGATAGACAAGCACAGTGACCTGAGATGCTACTGCATGAACCACATACAGTAGCATCAGTCGGTCGGCTGTATATACCTTAAATTATACATTATGGTACTGTATATTTCATGTCATTTCATCCTCACTATAAAAATACTTGAGCATATACAAAATTGAAGTTTTAGAAGGCAAACAAAATACTAAAAATGATTTTGCCTCTCATAATATTTCTAAAATATCGTGAGTTAAAATGAACAGCTATAAATATGGAGATATGGTGTTTGCAAAATGCCAGAACTACCCCTACTGGCCAGGAAAAGTCATATCGGTTCTGAACGGTGGCTTATCCTATAAAGTATTGTTCTATGGATAAAAAAGCGAAGCAACCATAAACTAAAATCATATTGTACCTTTCAATATGGATACTCATAAAAAGTTTGCACAATAACCGATAGCCAAATCTAACAAAGCGTTGAAATTTTCCATGAAAGTTGCAATGAACAGATACACCAAAAGAAAGAAAGGAGCCAACTCTTAGAGTGATCAGGAAGAAATATACGAATCATCTGAATACAAAAAAGAAGAGCCTACTCGCAAGAGTAAAATTATTGCGGTTGCCAAACAGCCCTAAGATCCTTGTCTTTAATTGAGCAATCTTCTGGATTTGCTGGCGAGTGAAGCCTCTAGCTACAAAGAGGAACCCAGAAAAATGACAACTGAACAGTAAAATCGGCTAAAAGAACTCATCAACAACGGAGCTGGTATGATGTTGGCTGAACTCATAGACCGCAGAATCATGGACAGATACATTGTGGTCTTGAAATAACTTGATTTATGGGGAGTTAAGGGCAGTTTATCTGAATTGCATCATCTCATCAGCCAAAAACTAGAAGAATATAGGAGTATTATTCTCGGACCTTAGTTTGCCTCTATTCCAATGAGAGAAGCCAAAAGAGAAAGAATTATGCAAAAGTTTGCACAAAATAAAGCCGTCCTATGATTGAATTTATCTTTCATCAAAAATAATGATCATTTTGATAGCACCTCCAATATTGTCTGATTTAGAGGGTGTTAGCCTTGGAATTTTACCAGGTGGAGCCCGTTGATGCCTTGAACTGATTCTATGCTTAGTTGCATGCCTCCACTCATCAAGGCAAAAGCTTCAGGCTCAGTGTAGCGCATATTCATCTTGAGGAGGACATTCGTAATTTTTTCTAGAAGGGCTCTTGGAGGCTACATGAAAATGCATTGAGCGTTAAAGGGCCCAGAGTGAATCTTTGGATGTCTGTGCTCCCGGACACCTCCTCTAGAAGAAATGCCTCCATCACGAGAGTTGTTGAGGTTATCACGTGGGGTCATAACTTCTCGATGAGTTGACTTGACCATACTTGAATTGTTGTCTTGGGCCTTGTTTCTGGAAGCTGAAGAGACAGCTTGAGTTGGAATCGATTATCTTTTTTTCAGTGAGGAGCTGTTTGAAGGGGTGACATTTTGTCTGCGAAGTTCATTGATTTCCTGATCGATTTTGAATGAAATTTGCCTAAGTTGTTCTGACAATTATTGTCTCTTTTTGTTAAGCCCTTCCTATGCTTTTTGGGCAGAATTATGCAGGTGGTATGATTTAGGTTCAGATCTATCAGATCTATCCATTCTTTCCTTCTCCAACCTTTCCAATCTTTCCTGTCTTTCCTGTTTTTCTCTTTATATAGCTTTCTATTTGCTGACCTCATAGCTTCGGTCCTATCCTCTTACTCGAGGTTCATAAATACTGCTGTTTTTCTTGTTCGGAAACAGCTTAAATTCTTACAATTTATCAAAGTTGTTTTATTTCTTTGCGCCACCGAATCGCATTCCTCCGTTAACTAATTTGCCTTTGTTGGCCTCGACAAGAGATGAAATGATATTGCTGACGTTTAGAGAATCGTTTCGGGAGTTGTCTTTAGTCTCACGCTATCTGCGTGGCTTGGCAGGCATGTAATAGGATGCTTTTGCACTATCAGGTCTATAAATTAAAGGACTTTCCTATCTTTTTTATTTTTATTTGGGTTCGTCTGCCAAGAAAGTAGGGTCTCTTTAAGCTTTTACCTTCAGTAAATAGTACAAAGCTGTAGCTTGATTATGTCTATTGTTTTCCACAAAATTCTTCGCCTGATGCATATCCACTCCAAGCTTGACCATTCTCTTCAATATTTTTTAGTCAGCTTCTATTTTATCTTTGCCTACTATTATCCCCTGCTGTATATATTTTTTGTCCAGCAAACCATACCATTTGCTTTATCGGATGTCCTTTATATTGAATCTCTTCTCAGGATTTACATTTAAAATACCTTTGAGTATATCTTTGCTATCTGCTGTCAAAATTCGAGGAGTTTAATACTCACCAGCCATGATCTTTTTGTATAATTTACTTGTGTTTGGATCCTAGAAGGGAAGGTAGCCGCACAACATGGCGTAGAGGATGATGCCACAGCTCCATATATCAGCCCCCAGACATTCATAGCGCTTGCCTGCGATCATTTAAGGAGCAGCATAGCAAGGGCTGCCACAAGCTGTCTTCAATTTTTATCCAGGTTTGTACTGATTACTCAATCCAAAATCGACAATTTTGATGTTACCGTTATGATCCAACAACAAATTTTCAGGTTTGAGGTCACGATGAACAATTCCGTTCTTGTGAATGTACTATATCCCTGATAATATTTGCTGCATGAAGAATATGGCCTCCTTCTCATCTAATCTTTTCTTCTTGACAATATGATCAAAAAGCTACCCACCTTCTGCATATTCCATTATCAAGTGTATATCTGTTTTTGTCTCGATGATCTAACTATTAAGGACTGTCTACCTCATACAGCTGAATAATGTTGGGATGTCTCAATATTTTCAAAATGCAAATTTCCCTTGTCACTCTTTCAATATCAGATTGTTCAACTATTTTCTATTTTTGTAGGGTCTTCACCGCTACTTTTTCATTTGTTGGAATATGAGTAGCCAGCCTCACTTTTCCGAAGGTCCCCTCCCCGATTGATTTTCCTACCTTAGCAGAAATATACCTATTCTGTACTGGCCAAGCACGAATTCGTTGTTCATGAAGTGTAAGTTAAAATTAGATAGTTATAGGCTAATTTGAATAGGATGGTTGTACTTATTAAAAGGGTGTATAAAGATTTTGATCCATCATGGATATTTTGGCAAATTAGGATGGAATGAAGCTATACCAACTAGCTATTTCTCAGCTCGTTATTGGAGGGTCATGGGGATTCTGAAATCTTTTAGGAAATTGTAACATTCCTTTGCCATGCATTTGAAATCATCTTCATGAACCGAATGACCCACATTGTGAATTACGACTACTTTGAATTTACCCTGCATCTGAGCAATCGTCAGCTCCTTGTCCATTCTTTCCTTCTCAGCAGTCACCAATATCTTGGGAATATGGATGCCCAAAAATATTTTTGATAGACCTTTGAACCACCCCATCCAATATTTTTCAGTACTCTTCAGGTCGATCTTCCAAGTGTAGTACTTATTGTTGTTCTTTTCGATCTCGGTTAGTTGACCAGGCATACTGACTCTGGCGGATTAGAGTTTGCGGATTGTGCAGGTATTGTAACACCATTTGATACCGTTGTGTAGTGAATCGAAGTGCTTAGGTCTTTCTGCTATGATCTGGTTCATGAAAGGCAGTGCTTCGATAGCTGTACCTTCCACTACGTCAATAATAATGACTCCAGCAATTTTCTCGTTCTTTTCGACGTTTGTCAGAGTATCAACTATGCGACATGCTATTGATCCACCCAAGGAATGGCCAATTATCACTACGTTCTTCTCGGGGTATTTTTGCATCAACTCTTTGAGGACCTCGATCGCTTCTGCATTGAGGGTTTATATGGAAAAATCACCATCTCCAACTGCCTTCTTTGAAAAACCGTGACCTTTAAGATCGTAAGCAAAGAGAGATCCAAATTGCTTAACCTATCTTGCAAGAGTAGCAAATGATAGGGCTGAATGACCTGCTCCATGAATGCAGAAAAACATAGCACCAGCATCACCAGCTCTCAAAACTGAAGTTCCCTTTGATAAGTAAAGAGCATACATCACCTAGGTAGAGAAGCTCGTCGAAATAATTTTCCCAAGGAAGGGGATCAAAATTTTTGTGAGTGGTAGCATGTCCTTCAGGTCCATGAGCACCATGACCAGGATGAGGTGGGAATCTGGTCACTCTAGATGATATGATAGTTACGGGTCGAAGTTATCAGGATCATTGGGGTCTTATCCTCCTCCTTTCATAAGCTATTCAAATATTATCAAATAATCAAATCCAAATAACCTAAACTATTAAATAAAGCAATTTTTATTCTCCTGAGAGTAAACCTTTAAAACTGCTCTTCGGCTGAGATTATCGCTTTAGTTTGAACAAGGTGTCAGTCAGAGTAATTTTATTTCTTGCCTTATAAAAAAGATATAGTCATACAGGAATGAATCAAAAGCGGTAGTTAACTAAAACTAAAATAACAGCACATATCCTTTCAGCTTCGACCAATATCAAGTTCAAGTGTCTCTTCACATTGCTCTGGAGAACCACCGACAAATCTCTTCAAGCATAAACCACACCTGTGGAACCTCAAAATGGCAGTGCTCAGTTTAACCAGTCCCTCACTCTCGAAACACAGACCTACTACGATAGTGTCAGAAAAGAATATTCAGGAGTTGAGACTGAACTTTTGTTGAGACTCATATCGAAGAATAAGCAAGGTGAGGCCAAATTAATAGGAAGAGTCACCTATGATTTGGGGAAAATACTGAATGGAGAAGTCGCAGCTTTTGAGAAAACATAGCTAAAGCTTGAGTTTTGCTCCGTCAATGGAAAAATAACAGTCATGTTCGAAGTAGGTGAACAGTAAACTGTATAAATTGAGTCCAATGAGGAAAAAGATGGAGCTCAGAAAGAAGAGATTCAGAAATAAGTTGTGAGATTCAAGCGATAGAGCCCTCAGAAAGCCACTAGAGTTGGGTCAGCAGCTCCTAAAAGTCCACCTTCTTTTCCTCCAATAAAAAAGTAGGAGCAAAAGTCATCACTCACAGATATTGCTTTAGATAGGCCGTAATCTTCAGCATCAATCTCATCACCAGTTCAGCCTTCCCCCCAGCCACGCTCGAGCTCCCGCCCTCAACTCTAACAACCCCTTGATGCCTCCCTAAGACATCAATCGACTGAGCGTAGTCAATAGATCAACAACAGCGTCGATCATATTCGTTTTAAAACTTTAGAGGATGATTTCAAACGTGAATCCTCAAAGCATATCCATGAAAACTAGTTAATGGCTATAGCATTGAAGCAGAAAGAGTAACTGCTGATTGAGAGTGATTAGTAACTGAAGAAAGTGATGAAAGAGTTGAGAAGAGATCGTGAAGAATTAGGTAAAAAGATGAAAGAAAATGTGGAACTCTAGTTGCTTGTTGCTGGGCTGAAAGGATAGAATAGCAGGATGGCTGGTGATATCGCTCAAGCCGCAAGAAGCTATGCTAAGTTAAAAGATTTGATGGGCTAGCTTGAAAAAGAAGGATAGATCATGAGAAAAGAAATGACTGACCAAATCACATCTTTATAAACAAAAAATAATGTCCTCACTTAAAAATGCAGTCAACTAGCTCAAGGTCTATCGATATCACAGTCCACCGCCCATTAAGTCCACTCTCAGTTCACAGCCCTCCAAACAAAATACACCTCTTAAGCCCAACAGCACCAGAAACAGCACCATTTCCATCATTAATAGCTCAAAAAGCAGCATCAGGAACTCTAAAAAATGGCCACTACTGTTGAGGAACAAAAATCACATATTAAGAAGTTAATTGAACAGGCGACTACTGCCACCAAAGAATACAGTGACAATATGACTAACAAAAATAAAGAAATCAAAAACTGGAAGGAATAGACCAGGATTGCTCTGTCAAAGAATGAATAACTTGAGGAAAGAATCAGAGAGCTGGAGAGTACAGTGATAAGGGT
>Ga0100378_1005012_pt1 | contig 12211 bp, 8 predicted proteins | sample CryGeymeta201502_FD_81535 | JGI IMG/M metagenome (GOLD analysis project Ga0100378, IMG submission 81535) | Groundwater microbial communities from Crystal Geyser aquifers in Utah, USA - Crystal Geyser metaG 2015-02 | ecosystem: Environmental > Aquatic > Deep subsurface > Groundwater | place: USA...
ACAGATCAACGACCTTAGTTATTCCTACCGAAAACCGAGTTATATACTCTTGTTATATTTTCTTCCTGCCTTGCTGTTAAATGCTCAACTCTATTGAATTTCAGACTTCCTAAGGCCCTACCTTCTCTTAAACATTCAATAATTGTCTTTGCCTCTGCTTTTGAAAGACGCTTCTCTATTTTTATAATCAATCTGACTGTTTTCCTGTTTCGCATTTTATTTTCTTCTTCTTAGGACTTTTACTCTGCTTCTGGAGCCCATTTGTTGCGCATTTTGCCTGGTTTGACTAATTTGAGGGTTTATTGGTTTAATATTTTTTGGAATTACAGAGTTTTCTGATTCACTTATTCAATCTCATTCTGCTTCCCTTCAAGCTCTCTTCTTAAATTCGCGTTCTCCGATGTTAGATGCGTCAAGGCACTCAAATAATTAACTGTATTCATGGCCATTGAATTATTCCTTATTTACTATTGATATAGTAATAAATTTATTTCTTAAAACTGCAACTAAATTTGTCATTGACATATGAAAGTATAAAATACAGAAGATAGTGAATTCATCTTTTTCTTTGGAAATTGTTCAGGAATGATGTACTATTCTCCACTTCCAGTTCATAATTTGGACGCAATGGCTCAGCTTCAACAGTGTGCAAAGCATTTCGATACTTGTCACCCACAAACTGATTCAGAACTCCTCTCGCTTGCTAGATAGGTCTATAGTCATAAGAACTATGGTAGCGGTTAGCATTATTGCTAATATTCTGCCACTGCTGAAGAGTTGTAGTTCCCTAAATTACCTTTTCCTCGAAAGTCCTGTTCTGTTGTTGGTACTCTCTCAATCCTTACTTTTTCTTTTCCAAGCTAATCAATGCCTTATAAGTTTTATGTTTATCTTTTTGACGGTCGACTGCCTCAAGGTAGCCTTCTTCTGCCTATTTTTTCTGGATGTAGAACTCTTTTTTGAGCTCAATGTCTGCCAGGTCAGAATTAACTTTGATGACATTGTCCCAGAACTCTTTCTTTTGGTTGTAGGTTTGCTTGATTTTACGAATGGTGAGGTCTGAGGCAGTCAAGACACGATCGAATGTGCTTTCAAAAGCCTGGCTCACTAATCCTTTGTTGTAATCATTGGCATTTTCTGTTTCTTCGAACTGCTATGTTTATTGCAGCAAAAAGCTAAATCAAGGATGAAGGTACTCTTTGAACTGATTCATGCATTGCCTGTACTTTATGTTCCTCTCGGTTCGATTGTTCTGAATATAGTTGATCTCGTCATCTCTTGTTTATGAAAGGCAATACATAGAATTGATGAGTTATTGGGGTTCTGACTGCTGAGTCATTTGAATTTTATAGAACCTATTGAATAAATATGACTGGAATCAATAATTACAGCTGACAAAATGGAATAGATAGAAAAAAATAAGTTTTCATGAAGATGAAAGAAACACAGAGAGTTTAATGAGTGTTGGACAAAATACCGTTTTACAGTAGTGATCAGAATAGAATAATAAAGTTATAGCACAGTGGATGGGAGCGAAACAGAGTCACAACTCTCCTCATTATGGCCGTTTCAGTCTCGATTAGTGGCAGGAAAGTCCCCTCACACCCTACACAAACATCCAAGATCCTTCTTACGGCAGCAATTTTTCACTCTATGCCAACCGCCTCAACCCATCTCTCTAACTCGAGAAATATGATCTTTTCTTCAACAGCTATCCCTAGTTGCTTGCTTATAGGTAGTTAGCAAACTGGCGCAATACAATTCGTCATGTGGTACAGGTCAATCACATTTAATAACCAGGGAAAAAATAATTTTGTGGAGCCTTTCATCACGCTCAAGCCTTTTTGTAACGGTCACCAATTAGGCTTGTATAAATTCAAGACATTTCATTAGAGGAAGGGCTCTGCATTATTTACTGTGCGTTTCTGGGCTTTGAATAACTATACAGTAAATTTGGCTACTTTGAACCTCAAGCTGAGCTAATTTGCTTCAACCGAGAAGGCTTTGTTAAAGTTTGGGTGAACCAGAATTTATCAAAAAACCATCCTGAAAACATTTACGTATAGAGCAAAAACAAAAACTACAAGTACTTTGTTCAGCAACTGCTAATTTTGCTTGAAAAACTGATAGACTTCGAGGGACAAAAAAGTATATCAGAGTTTATTGCAACTGGTAAAATTTCTGATCCCTATCAGCAAATGGTGACCGTGTTGGAACTCTACTCCAAATAACGGCAGATCTCAGTGCCCAGATACCTCAACAGTATCAGAAACATATGTATGGGAAGGAAAAGAAAAAACCAACAAAATGGGAGGGATAAGCCAAGAAGCAAAATTCAGAACAGGCCAAGCATCAGTTCCAAGAATAGTAATAAGTTACAGCTGGATGAGCAATTCTTTAGCTATCCTAATCATCATACGATGCGGTAGCCTCTAGAAGAGCTCAGATTTAAAAAGGTAGCATCTTTCAATGAAAATTATCGACACCTCAGCCAGACCTCTAGACCTTCCCCACCTGTTCGCTTTCATTATAATCGAACTAGCCCAGGAAGCCCCATCAATATGAACGATGCCTCAATGAGCTTTCTGAGCAAAGGTAACAGTCCTTTCACCTCTCCCGAAAAATATAACGAAAACAAACGTCCAGTTAGCTTCCTGAAAACAAAGAGATCCCTCAAGGGGTAGCCCCGTGGAATTGACGCTTAACTAGCTGCAAATATGACACTAGATAATTGATGTTTTTTTCATAACTCGATATCAATGTCCTATTTATTTATTGGTAGGGACCTTATGCTCCTATTCCTTTTTCTTGGATTTCATCGAGTACATCGGTGGAAGCAGCTTTATCTTTTTGAAATAAGACATCTTCATCAGCTCTTCGGGAGTTGCTCGGAGTTCAGGGTCAGGCTCCAGCATTCTTCTGAATATTTCAATCAGATCAGGAGTATAAGCCTCGGCTCCGGCTTCTGGCTTGATATCTTTGAGATCTTTGGGTGGAAATTTGTGAGGCTCCCGCTCGATTTAAGTTAGTATATTGAGATTTGCGATATTGTTGTAACGATATTTTTTGTACATTTGTAGGAGTTTCTATCCTCCTACAAAAGAAAGAATGGCTCTAAAATTGTTTGTTTTGCAATTGAAACTGAAAGGCTTTCTGTCAGTGTAGTAAATATACATCACAACTCCCAAGGCCCATACATCAATAGCGGGGGTGATATGATAACTAAGGAATAATTGCTCAGGTGAGTAGTAACAGACTGTGCCTCTCTTATTGCTGATGTCCACTCCTGTATAATAAAAACTAGCCAGGTTCCAATCAATCAGCTGCACCTCGTAAAATTTGAAATTTGGACCTACTGAGTTGACCATAATGTTTCCCATTTTGATATCGTTGTGGATTATCCCTGCCTTATGGGCCTAATGAAGGGCCTTCAATATTTTGTAGAATATCAGAGGAGCCTAGTGAGAATCGAACTATAGCTTTCTGAGAATTATGCTTTATTTGTGGGGAAAAATAGATAAGGTACTAAAATGAGTCTAGTTTGCTTAGCAAATATGATCGCCACAATCTTTGGCCCATTCAATACTTTGCCCAACTTTGTGCATTATGTAGTTTTATCTTTTGAACTCCAGGGGCTTTTATTTGAAATACCTTTTCACAACTTTGCCAATACCAGAATGTTCCTACTCAACCAGGTACACTTCTCCTGACCCTCCTGCATCGATATATTCAATAAAAAAGTAGTCAAATGGTTGATAGTTAAGTTACATCTATGGGTTTGGAACTGCTATGTTAGGATGACTGCTATAGTAGTTGCTCAGTCTTTAAACTTACAGTTGTTCCAGAGGAAGGGCATTTGAGTCGATACGAGAGTGGTTGACTCTACAACGTTGGTAGTAAGGGGAGTAAATGGAGCAGACGATCGTGATGATGAATGCAATACACCTATATTTCATATTATCTATAAAATGAAAGTCCTTCTTTTGATTAAACACTAAAAATCATATAAAATTTGTTTTACTTGTAGCTATGGAGGAAGACAAGAGACAAGAATAGTAAGAAGACGAGTTTGAGATTCTACCAGAGTTGAGCCCAGAAGAGAGTAAAAAGTTAGAGGAGGAGTATAGGGCTGGATTAAGCAAATTTTACGATGAATCAAAAAAGTACCAGATTGAATATTGGTATGAAGAACTCAAAGATCACACAGCACAATCGGATTGGTTGGAGCTTACCAACCTAGAAGCCTATCTTCTCAATCAGATCTATCAGGAAGAACATCAAAAGATTAAACTACCTGTTCTTAAAGAAGCCAAGTAAAAGCTGGTCCTAAAAGTGGATAAATTCATTAAGAAGAATTTTCCACAAGGATGCTTTTTCAAACTATCAACCAGAAGCCCCAAAGATTACAGTTGGCGGTACGACATCAAATAATAACAAGAGGCACAAATCACCATACTGTCTCACAAGCTGTCATAAATCAAATTGCCATTCGGAAAAGACCTCATCAACCTCATATATCGCTATTTCCTGGAAGAGAGCAAAACGAGAGTAAGGATAAACTGTGCTGAATAATTCATAGATACTTTCAGCCATAGCGAAAGAATTCAGATCGATATCACTGATTTGATGTACATCAAGGGAAGGGTGGCAAATCAGATGGATGAAGGTGATTACAGTCGAGGAGAATAAGCCTTGCTGAAGGTTTGGGGGAGGAAGTGGGTCAATTGTGAATGGATGGAATAGTTTAGGTTGTTTTATCACCATTTAACACCCACCGCCATCTCTCAGTATGATCAACGATGCTACTTTCCATAAATAGAGCAAAAAGCATAAATAATCAAGCAGAAGATAGTGGACTTCTTTGAAACTATCAAGCCAAAGCTCGCTAAATTGTAGATGCCTTCAGGAGCGATGGACATCATTGTCAGATTCAGGGATGAAGATGTAGGAGTTGAGCTGATCTAAATCAATGTATTCAGCCACAACAGCAGGGGAAGTCTGTTTTCTTGGAAGACAGAATAGCATCTTCTTGAAAATGGTCCTTTAGAGATACGCTTTCACAAGTCACCCATTTAGATATCAAAGTGGGAATTGACAAAGATGATGGGCATGATTGAGAGAGGTATTGACCCAATTGTAACAGCAGTGATGGAAAGGATAGGGTATGGGGAGGAATGGAAGAAAATGCAATGATTGATAGACTATTCCAAGCTACATCTCTTTCTATGTCGTATTTAATAGACAAAAATATAAATATCACTGTAGGCTATTTCATAAAGCCAGGGCCAAATACTATTGGCCATCAAAGCCAGTACCTTTCCTCACCAAAAATCCCAGCAACAAAAACATGAGTACAAGCGCTAGCATTAGACAATAACCGAATTTCTTGCGTGCTTTAACTTTTAGAGCTTATTGATGTAAAAATTAAAGCTGCATACGTCTATCCTCTATCTGCTTTATGATATTCTCTAGCTATAATTTGGTTCTAAGTTCGTTGTCCTCCTGTCCTCTCGCGAAATACTGGGCTATTTTTGATTGCCGGAGTTGGCTTTTTTTATTGTTATCTACTGGTTGCCCCAAAATAGTCGAGTTTGCAGTTGACATAGAAGTTGTGGTTCTCGATATGACCTAAAGTTTGCTGAAGTTTGTATCTCTGAGTTTTTGAATTTCTTTCTTGTATTTTCTGAATGCGGATAGAATTACATTGCAACCTTGAATATTTTGTAAAATGGAGCCTTTCCTTCCACTTTGATCTCAATTTTGAAACGGTCAAGTAGGCACTGCTCAAGGGAGTAATTTTAGTTGATGATGATATCGATGTAGAGGTGATTTTGATGTTCGAAAAGGGTTCCTTTTGAAGATGAGACGAGATAGGCACGCCTGTGGGTATTTTTTAGGGAATATCTGATGACTGCTTTGGACTGAGGGTTTCGGAATAGAGTGATCGTAGCAGCTGCCTGGAACTCATTTCGATGGAAGGTGAGCACATTTTAGGGCATCACCCTCACATCCTATTCTCCCATCTGCATAAACAATTAATAATATTATCAAACTACCAGCTGACCTTCACTATGTTTCATCTCTTCAATAATTATTACATCCATCAACAATGAATACTTTTGGTATCTCCCTCTTTAAAGAACCAGAACAGTTTGTCGCAGCTAAATTAGCATTGTAACACTAACAAAAGAGTTTCCTTACCTTTCTGGGCCACTGTATCGCAAGGAGCAAAAGCCCTCCTCTTGCTCTGACATACACCTACCTCTTCCTACAGCCACAGTCATAATAACAACTTAGTCTCAACCTCATCAGGTTTGTATCGCAACTGGCAGACCTTTCCCCTGGAGTGTCTATGTCAGGATCTCTTCAGGGGATTCTGAGTGAAAGCGCCTTCCTGACAGAGTTGCGACACAACTTAACCCATAAGAATATTGTCAAGGGAGCCATCTTAACCCTTGCGAGAGAGATGATCCTCCAGGAACTAGAAGATAAATACTGGAAATCTACCTGTGACAAAGTGATCTCAACTTACCGTCTAGACCCTTCCCTAATCGAACATCACTATCAGCTAATATGTGGACATTCCTTCGATGGTGATCTTTCACAGTACGTTGTGAGACACCCTCTACAGTACTTCATTGATTGCAGTAACTACGAGTTCAAAGAGCATATCGTGACAGTCATCAAGGACTTTAAGGTGTGCAAAGTGAATGCTCAAAGCATTTGGTAACATTACAAGGAAGTGTCAAGCAGCAAACAGATCATCTTTGTGGTTCTAGTGCTTCAAGAGTATTTGGAAGGAGAGCAACAACAGGATCATTTTACCCACTTTGTTCTAAAACTCGTCAATAGTCTAAGCTTGGAATCCTTGAATAATGAATTCGTTCAGAGATAGCTTCTGAAGGCTGACTTCATGAAATATCTCAGTCACGCAAACAAGTTAGTACAGAACTTGCCATAGAAGACAAAAGAGCAACTGAAGACTTACTGGACAACAGCAAAAATCTAACTTTACAACGAGTGATATTAATTGACTCTATAGAAATTTAATAAATCATGGGCTCCTTTTGAAGTAGATTCTCATGTTTTTGAAGTTGTTCTTAGGCTCGTAATAGTTACATACTTTTGAAATAACAACATCTTCTCTCACAAAATATTCTGATATGAGAAGGATCGTCACTACCAGCATTCCCAATATATATATTGCTAAGACACTAGCCATGACTGTCATTCCAGCTGATCGACTGAGAAAATCGCTCAAAGGCATACCTTAGTTCGATTTACTGGAAGCCACCAAAGCCAGTATTCCTATCCATACAAGCCAAAAAATGGAATAGACCACGAAGAATGTGATTACTGATTTTTTGTCTTTTTGATAGTGCTTCTTTATCTGATCACAGTCAAAGTGCCGTTGATTAGCGTTCCTGTATACAAAACCAGTATGACATACCTCACAAATAGCTTTCTTGTTTGGTTCCTGTTCAACTCTCCTCTTAACCCATTCCTTCATACAGTGCTCATGGGCATACTCTATGGATCCTGTGCACCTGCAAGGTATGATAATTTTGCTGATTTATTGACTGTTCTCCAGACAAATACGACACTATCGTTGAGCTTTCTATTTTTTTTGGATGCCTTTAATCTATCTGACCAGCAGGTGCTCGATAGCGTTCATGGGAGTGACAGTGTTTTCGGGTTCAGTAAAGTGAACAGGAATATGGGAGGACTATGACTCGAGAGGAGGTTAGAAGAATTACTGTTTCATTGGTTTCGAAAAGTTATCAAAAGAGAAAACGTAATAGTATGTTCTGTTTCTAAAAAACCTTTAATTTATATTTGGATGATCTTTTCTGATAAGAATGCTGTTGATCTCATCTTATGTCGAAGGAGAGGTTTTTCGTTATAATTAGTCAATGATACAGGAGCAAGAATATTTGTTGCTGCCAGAATAGCACACCTACTTCTAAAGCATTTAAAATGCTCTCACTATCCTCCCATAGCATGTCCATCCCAATCCAAGTTGCTAGGCTATCATCGAGGCGCTTAAGTACAGAGATGCTATAGCCTATCTTGGAAAATAAGCTTCCAATCTCAAAGTAGTCTGTATTCCTGCCCGAGATCTAACAGTTTACTATCAGCCTAAGGCCACAGCTTAGGTACCTTGTCTAATAAAGACCAACAAGGAAACCCAATTGAAAGGATATCGCTCTGGTAAAAGATCTGCTCTTTTCCTCAAAGGTGACAAGCTTTACAGATACAAAGGTTGTGGCAACGATGGGGAGGGCTTTATCGTAAATGAGGACGGATTGAGAGGCAGCCACTTCTTTCACACTGCCAAAAGATAGCTATATATGACTCATTTCATCAACTAGGTGCTAAAAAAGGAAATAGGAGTGACATCAGCTAATCGACCCATTTGTATCTATGAGTATCCACAATCTGTTGGTCAACTCGAAGGCCTATCAAATGCAGTACCTCTGCTAGGCAAATATTGTTGTGTCTTCGAAACTGAAGGTGATCGAAGAGTAGGCACTCATCTTATCAGTCCTCTCTAAATATTATTCTTCAACATCCTAGACATCGATGCACTTTAGTTGCCTGACTTCTTCAAACAGAAAAACAGAGTGGACGAATGTGGATTAACCTAACTTCTAATCGATTTCGAGATGATGCTTGAAAAAGGACAGAACTTTTTGTAAATTTATGACGCAAGACAATAATTTTCAGACTATGTGAGTCTTTCGGAATTGAGAAAGAAATTCAGATAACTCAAGCAAGTTGGTAACAGTGAATAAGTAGTGGCCAGACTCGCAGATAAGTTTAGTCCAAACAATGGAAAAAAGGTTAAAGAACTCATGAGCAAAGGATAATGGATAAAAGCAATTGAGACAGTGTTAGAGAGAGTCGGTTGGGAGATGGGACAAATTAAGCGGATATTTTGTCAGAAATAAATCAATTGGGGATTTTTCAATGACCATGGATACTTTCACTGCAATGCCCATCTTAATAATTTTGTCATTACCAGACCGAAGACAAAAATGAACAGATTTGCCATTCCTCTAGACTTCGATTTGGCATTTCAAAAATAAAATTTCATCAACATTGAACTTGAATCAGGCACATATGGTCAAAGAGACGATGATACATTTGAGCAAATGTTACTGTCTGAATATAACTCAATGGAAATGTCTATCTCAGGGGTGTAGATAATGAATTTCCGCTATAGCATTGAGTAATAAGCAAAGTAGCCCTCTCAAGTCCTTAGAATGGCAAGAATCGTCTTTAGAGACACTTTGGTCCGTGCTTTCAGATGGGGAATGCGTAACAATCAAACGGAATACGAACGAATATGTCAAAACTGGGATAGTCAACTTCACTAGATCGATCGTCTGGTGCAGGGCTGCCTTTTGCTATCTGCTGACTTCCAAACTTGATGATGAGATAAATTTATGTTGATATGATTGTAGATATTGATGTAATCTTCATCAGCTAATTTGCTTGTAGGCCTGCTGAATTTCCAAAGGTTTCTCACCTGCTTGTTCGACGGCTTCCATTCCTTGACGGATGACACTGATAATTTATGGGAAGTGACTGTAATAGCTCTTTTGTTGGTAGATGACTTCCTGGATTTTTTTGAAGAGCGAAGTATTGTGGAATCTTGGGTGCTTGGACATCTAAAGGAAGACAGCAGGTATGTCTCTGAGGTTGATGTAGCGATAGATGTTTTAATCGTCCAGTTTCTTGACTATAGCTTGTTCCAATTCGGGAGACTAAATGTTGCGACCCAAGAGAGTGATGAACATGTTTGTAAGTGTCGGAGAATTGTTTCTGTCAAAAGTTTTGATCCACTCGACAGCGATTGGAGCTATCACTGTGTGGAAGTGATCGTCGACAACCAGGTTGTATCTTCCGATTTGGTTAAATACCTAGCAAATATGCTCGTCACTGAATAATTAGAGATTTTCCTGTATAGGTGAAGGAGTACCTTGATAAGAACAGCAAGAGTTTTACATGAGGGAGCGGTAGTGATTTGGGTCTCAAGCATGTTGAATGTTTTGAAGGGAAGTTGCCATCTTTTAGGGACCACCACGACATTGACTTTTTCTTGAGCTGAGTAGAGCATTCTCAGCATTGGGCGACTTAGACGGGTCAGCATTGATTATGATTATAACTCAACATAATGTCGAAACCATAGTCACAGGAAGATAGTCAATCAGCATTCTAAACTGAAAAGCGCATTCGCAAGAAATTTAATGTCTACATGTCAGACACTTCCAAGTTCAATCCCTTCGGAGCTAACTCAATCACCTCAACTTTTGAAGAAAAAATCAGCTACAAATACAACTTGATGAAATAGTACATCAAACTGTCAAAGAGAGACACCCTCAACAAGGAGTACTAACAAACTAGATACCTAGGAGTCATGATATTAGGACTCGTAGGAGGTTACTTCGCTGCCTTTTCCATCTCGACGTATGTTTGATGAGACTTAGTATTCTTCAAAGAGGAAGAAATATAAAAACAGATATGCCTGCAGTTTGGGATCTTGTACTCTATCCGACTCTAATGACAGCCGGTTTCGGTTGGCAATATTTTTAGGCCCAGAAGAGATACAACAAAAATGTTTGTCAGTACTATTTGGATAAGTACTTACCTCAAGCCATCGAAAATGGGTTTGAGGACTACGAAATATCAAAATGATGACAACTTATACTCACTATAACTTATCATATATTCTGTATTTATTGCACAGCTAAAATGATGTGGACACCTCTGACTGACAAACGAGTCAAAAGAGTACACACGACTGCCTCTACAGACTATCCACTTTCCAAAAGCACCATGATTCAACTTCAGCAGGAGAAATAATAACTTTCCTTTGTCTATCCATAGTTGCAAGATCTCAAAAAGCAACTATTTGAGTCGAGAAGAGAGAATACATAGATGAATGATTCGAGAGCTGTTCAACAACAATATCGAAAGAAAATGATCTCATATCTCAATTAAAAATTTGAAGGAAAGGGTCGGAAGATAGAAGAACCGAAAAAAGTAAGCAGAGTCAACAGATCCAGATTAACAGTTGAACATCCAGTTTTTGAAACCTCTTACATTAAATCTGTGTTCAAGTAGTACATGAAAATAGTCCGGGAGCATACAATAAAAGGAATGAGAGAATATGAAGTTGGAACAGTTCTTTAGAAACTTGGTTTTATTAGAAAGCTCATCGACGAAAGATAGTTGGTAAGAAAAATATGCCAATTCATGAAATAGCCAAGTCTAATGGAGCTATTCGTCTTCATCAGCTTCATATACTTCCATCCCAAGCAGAAAAGGAACCCAATATTAGCACAAAAATAGCTGTGCTTATCCATTTAATAGCTTTTCATGGAATAAGGGTATCCTTTCAGTATTGCTTTCATCAGTAAAATTTATGATATCTACGCCTCATCTGCAGCTCTTGACAGTTCAACCATAACTACTCTGTTAAATAATAGACTTGGAAGACAGACCCATGCCAGTAGATCTCGGGAAGGGAACAGACGCAGACTATGATGTTATGATTTTATTTCTGGCAGTAGTAATAATAGATAATGATAGAGGAATTCCTACAAAATAAGTTATCTGCCATCCTTGATCAGTTCATAGAGGTAAATATCAAACCACATAGTTCCAAAAGCTCAAAATAGAGACCAGCTAAGGAATGTCTATCAGCCACTCTAAAGTTAAGCCGAAACTAGTTGAATAACTATCGCAAGTCCTCGGCATGCCTCTTGAGCATATTTCTGGATCAATCGACACCCTCAGTATCAACGTCCCCTGGAAGAAACTGTTTAGATTGATGGAATCCGAAGTCAAAATACAAATCCAAGGGGCCAAGCTAAGATCAAAATTAAGAACAAGCATGAGTGAAGCGTATGTGATGAAGAGAAGGTAACAGGCAGTCGAACTCCTCACTTCCAAATTGTTCAACCCTCTTGACACATCCTCCAGAAATAGTTCCTTTATCAATGCTAAACTGAAAGAATACTTTTTGAGCACGGTGTTGTTGGAGGTCAAAAATGTTGAGATCGAAATCGAAATCGATTTGAAACACAAAGTTTAACTGATACTCAGGATATAATCTCTAACTCTTAGAAGAGAGCACAAGAAGGGCAATCAAGATAGCAAAATAAGCTTGAGAGTCCAAGGGGTAGGTCTTTTCTATAAGGCA
>Ga0100378_1005013_pt1 | contig 12209 bp, 9 predicted proteins | sample CryGeymeta201502_FD_81535 | JGI IMG/M metagenome (GOLD analysis project Ga0100378, IMG submission 81535) | Groundwater microbial communities from Crystal Geyser aquifers in Utah, USA - Crystal Geyser metaG 2015-02 | ecosystem: Environmental > Aquatic > Deep subsurface > Groundwater | place: USA...
TCACGAAATTTAAAGATAATCTTTTTATCAAGATATGCAACTCCGCCAATTGCTGCTGGACCTGGATTTCCTTTTGATCCGCCGTCTGTATAAATATAGACAATCATTAGTAAATGATATCAAATTAATTGATTGTTAATTATAAAACAGATATAATAATATAATATCTAAATATTCATATCATTTCATTTATTTCACTATGCGTTTTAATAGACTTTCAACTTTGCAAAAGAAAGTTATTGTTTTTGGATTATTCATCGCCATTGTAATTGTGATTATTTTCAACCTCTATTCCCTATCAAAAACAACTATTAGTAGCAAAAGTAGGGCTTCGGAAATATCTCCAACCATAAACCCTTGTCTACAAAAAGAAAAAGGTGACGCTAACTGTGATAATTTTATCACCACAACCGACCGTGACATCTGGCGTGAAGAATATAAACAAGGAAAAACTGCCCAGCTGCGGGCTGACTTTAATAAAGACAGTTTAGTCAATTACGACGATTATCGTGTTTGGTTTGCAAATTGGAAAAAATAATGGAAAATAACAATCGAACTAAAATTATTGTCATTGCGCTGGTAAGTATCGTTATCATATTATTAATTGCCATAACGGTTGTTTCTTCTTTTTCACAAAAAAGAAATTCCAACAACGCTAAAAATGAAGTCATCAATACTCTACAACGAAATACTGCCGGAACTAATAATAATACACAATTAAATAAAATCAGCCTAACAAGCGCCCCTTCTCAATCGACAATAATTCCAACCTCCACAAACACCTCTTCATTAATGAATAAAAGACAGCCAACTCAAAGCTTGATAATTCCTAATCAAACTGCAACGGATAATGTTAAAATTGCAAAAAAAACGCTTGATTATCTAAATTTAATGCGTGACCAACGTGGAGTTTATCTATTTGAACGTGTCTGTCCCCCATCTAATCAATGTATTGACTCTCAAGGGAATAATCATTCAGGACCGCGGCCGATTTGGGCATGGTATAAATATTTCCAAAAAACAGTAGACATTCAGGCAATTATTACGATAAAAAATGATTTGCTTATCAATACAACAAAAATTGACACTGTCCAAAATGATTTTTGGAATTGCAATTTGATTTATTATATTAGTCTTGATAAAAAAGCCTTTGATGCAACAACAATTGAACGAATGCATCAGTATTGTATCACTAGCGTCAATCCAAATTTTACAATTGACGTGAATAATCAGACACAACCGGTTAATCAACCGCTGGACCTGGCTAAAGCAGCTGTTTTTATTTCTGATTTGGTTGGGCGTTATGGTTTTAGCCGTAATTCCTCTGATCTGGATACTGCAAAAAAATTTTATCAAACAACACTCGCTCAATACCAAACTCAAGTTAATACTGTAAACTATGAACAAGTCTGCACGCTTGGAAAGGCTGCTTTAGATTTGTTTGTTAAAACGGGTAATACTGCTTATAAAAATACGGCAATTGATATGTGGAATAATCAAAAAGTTTCTGCAGTCGGTCAAAAGCAAGAATTTTCTGTTCTTAAGGCAAAGGTAATCTGTGGTTTATTTGCTAATCACCTATCTCTATTGACCGATGACGATCAGTATCGAGTTGTCAAAAAAGAAATTATTAACTTATTACTAGCTAATAATTACAATTCCCAAGATGGTAGTTTTTTTGAAAAAATAAATGAAAAAATATATAAGCGCTCAACCGAAAATGCCTTAATTGCCGGACTGCTATTAGAATTTGATTCGCTTAAATGAAAAAATTGCGCATTATTACACTAGTTGGATTATGTTTTATCAGCTTAATAATAATTATCGCATCGTTTCTCCAACAATCCAATCTACTTTCCAACAAACAAACCACTATTACCAAGGCTGAAGAAGACTTCTGTTGTCCAGGAGGATGTTGTGATCAGTGCACTTATAATAATTCAATGCCTGGTTGTCCAGACTTTTGTGCAGCACATCCGGGCGACGCTCAATGCCTTCCTCCACCACAACCTACCACAGGACAAAGACCAACTGATGTTCCTGGAAATCGAACTTGTGGTACTAGCTGTACTGAAACATGCAGTCCTGGAGGTGGTTGCTCAAATGGACCATGTGTATGGTATGCAAATGGAGATTGTCGTCGTGCTTGTAATTGTCGTGGTGAGTCAGCCACCAGTTATTCATGTGAACCATGTAAAAACGATTGTCCGGCTAATCCTCCACAAACCGGCGTTGCTAGTTGTAGTCGTAATGTTTGTTCACCCCGTGGCTGCTCATTTTATAAATGTACCACGGTTAATTATGTCCCTGGTGCAGGTGGTTGTAATCTACCAAACGAGTGTATTGGTGATCAAAATTGCCAAAACTGCAGCACCACTCCTCCAACCGCCACACCAATCCCTCCATCTCCCACACCAATTCCACCAACTGCTGTTGTGACTGCGCCTCCGGCACAAAACCTTTCTCAAAAAGCCGGTACGCCAAGCAAACCAACGCAAGCATGGATGTGTTTGGATACGGAGTTTTGTTATAAAAGCGCTAATTGTTCAAAGATTGATGGAGTTGATTATGTCCACCGTGTCCGTTTAAAAAATATGGATGATGCCAAACTGCAATCAAACACCCGCACATATATTTTTGAATGTCTACAAACTGACGTAGGTTACCGCTGTACAAGCGGAAATAGCGCAATTGATAATGAAATTGTTGGAACCAGCTATCTTGATTCAATGTTAAGCGATTATGGTTATAGTTTTATTAAATTAACCGCTTCGGACGGGAATACGTCAGTTAGTCAACCGCTCACAACCGGAGCAAACGGTGAACTTGGTCCTTATGAATGGGAAAGCACGACAATCAATAATATGGGAAGAGTTTTTTTTGCAGTTCAAAATATCGCCGGATCAGATGCAATAGACGCAGAAGGGGCGCTGCATCAAGGTACGGTTACATTCGAAGGAAAGGGCGGACAAGTCTGTCTTCTTATAAAATATGATCCACATGGAATCGTACTCGATCAAAACACCAATCAACCAATTAGTGAAGCTTTGGTCACTTTATTGCAAAAAGATGCGCGAGGGGATTTCAAACCGACCACAAGTAAAAGCTTAATTGGTGGAATAATCAATCCTACTTTGACGGATAAGAATGGTGCTTTTGCCTTTATGGTTCCCGGTGGCATTTATCAAATCAAGGTAGAGAAGTCCGGATATCATCCCTATTTATCTCCTGAAATCGCTCAAAAAGATAAATCCGAATATCTTGAAGTAACTTTACAAAGATTATCTTTGATAGAAAAACTCACACAATTTATCTTCAACCATCATCTTTGACTTTATAACTTTAAAAACTTTATAAACTTTTAGTTTTACTTAATCTGGTATTTCCCATCCCTTGCTTTTTCAACCAATCCTTTTATTTCTAAATTTGATAATTGTTGAGAAATTATCAAAGCATTCAATTGCGTCCGAATGATTATTTCATCAATCAGCAGTGTCTCTTTCTCTAATAATTTAATTATTAGGGTTTCCGTATTTGACAAATTTTGATTAAGATATAATTTCTTCTTTATACTAACTGTTTTTATCCCAAAACCATTCAAAACATCTTGTGTTTCGCTCACCAGCGCTGCGCCTTGTTTTAATAGGCTGTTTGGCGCGGCTGAAAGAGATGAACTAATTGGACCAGGAACGGCATAAACTTCTCGGCCTTGTTCCGCTGCATAACGTGCAGTAATAAGTGCGCCTGAATCTTTGGCTCCTTCAATTACAAGTACTCCGGCAGAGATTCCGGAAATAATCCGATTTCGTGCAACAAATAATCCTTTCATCACCAAGTGTCCCGGAGGAAACTCGGAAATGATCAATCCGTTGTTTTTTAATATCTTTTCGTAAATCCACCGATTACTGGGAGGATATATCATATCAACTCCACAACCTAACACTGCGATTGTTTTTCCCTTGGCTTGAAGTGCGCCTTCATGAGCCAGGGCATCAACACCAATGGCCATTCCGGAAATTACCGTTACACCGGCTTGCGTCAATTCAAACGCAAATTTTTTTGCCAGTTGTTTCCCATAGGCAGTCGGTTGACGCGTTCCAACTACTGCCAATAACATCATGTTTTTCCAATCATATAAGTTGATTTTTCCCTTTACATACAAACATATTGGGGCGTCAATTAATTCAAGTAGTTGTGGAGGGTAGTGTGGATCAACTTGACTAATCAAAGTTATTTCTTTTTTTTCCAGTTCAAGTAGTTTTTTTTCCAAATCAAAACCCGCCCGAAAACGACAAAAATCAGCAGCAATTTTAAAACCAAGTATGGGACTTAACTGTTCTTGTTTTGCATGATAAGCGATTTTTAGATCTCCAAATACCTCCAATAGTTTTTTATAACGCATTGGACCAATTCCATAACAATAAGAAAGGCCGAGATAATATGGTTTTTCGTCAAGGTATTTTTTCATAGATAATATTTAACGTTAAATATTATTATTATTTTGTCAACGGACTATAAACAACAATTGTTAGTAGTTAGGGGTTAGTAGTGAGGAGTTAGGAGGAATATACTAATAGAAATTCAAAGTTCAAATAACAAATCAATTTTGTATCTTTGGATTTTATTATTTGAACTTGATTTGATATTTGTATTTTGTCATTTAGATTTAATTGATTTAACTTAACAGTATTAATTGTTCAACTTTTCATATAAAATATGCTATATGAAAAAAGTCGCGCTTATTGTTTTAGATGGTTGGGGAGTTGGAGAAAATAAAGAAAACAACGCAATATATATGGCAAAGCCTAAGTTTTTTAATCATCTAATAACAAACTATCCAAACACGAAACTACAAGCAAGCGGTGAACTTGTGGGTCTTCCAAAAGGACAGATTGGTGGAAGTGAGGTTGGACATCTCACCATGGGCGCCGGTAAAGTTTTGACAGAATCACTTACTCGTATTAACTTAGCTTTTTCAGATCAATCTGGAGTAAATAATATTTTACATATTCCAACCTTCCAGCAATTTATTAAGAACGCCCAACAAAAACCAGCTCATTTAATTGGTTTAATATCAGATGGGGGAGTTCATAGCCACATTAATCATCTTTTTTCTCTACTTAAGATTATGAAACAGCAAAACTGTTTATCACCAAATATTCATTTTATTAGTGATGGACGAGACACACCAACGCAATCTGGAATTATTTTTGCCCAACAATTACTTCAGTTAATTAATCAACTAAAGTTCGGAAAAGTTGTTACACTGTTGGGTCGCTTTTTTGCCATGGATCGGGACAATAATTTGGATCGAACAAAAAAAGCCGTTTCGAATATTTTGGGAGAATCTATATCAATTCATCTAGTTGGGTTAATTAAGGCATTTGAAAATTCTTATCAACAGCAAATTACAGATGAGTTTATTGAACCGATAGTAGTTGATCAGGATTATTCTAGAGTAAATGATAATGAACCTTTTTTCTTTTTTAATTTCCGCGCTGATCGAATGAGACAGCTGATTTCCATGCTAAAGGAAAAGCTTCCAGATAGTTCATTTTTCACTATGACGCGATACGGCGATGATTATCCATACAAAGTGATTTTTGAAAAAGAGAAAGTTGACATCACTCTCGGAAAAATTATCAGTGATCATGGATTATATCAACTACGCGCCGCTGAAACCGAAAAAGCTCCCCATGTTACATATTTTTTTAATGGCGGAACTGAAGTTGTTTACAAAAACGAACACCGAATAATTTGTTCCAGTAACAAGGTCAAACATGATGTGATGCCAGAAATGAAAGCAAAAGAAATTACCGATAATGTTATTGATTTCGTTACAAAAAAATCACCCGATTTTATTCTGGTTAATTATGCCAATAGTGATATGGTTGGTCACACCGGTAACTTTCCGGCAATCATCACCGCTATCCAAACACTCGACCGGGAACTGGAACGACTCTGCTCTTATCTTATTAAACAAGATTATATTTGTGTAATTACGGCAGATCACGGTAACTCTGATTTAACTTACGATTTAAAAACCAAAGAGATTAACACCGCCCATACGCTCAATCCAGTTCCTTTTATTATTTACAGTTCTGGTAATAAATACCAGCTAAAACCGATCGAGATTGTTTCGTTTGGTCTTAGCGATGTCGCCGGAACTATTTTAGATTTAATGAAAATTGAAAAACCAAAGAAAGAGTTTAATAGTTTATTAGAAAAATAAAATGTTTTACTTGGTCAAAATTTATGACTAGAAAATCTTAATTTCTTAAAAAAATACAAAGATGTATGTGTTTTTGTAGTGGCTGATGACCATCAAAATGTTCAATAAAAATATACAGACAAACACTATAATTATAGGATTAAATAATCCCGTTAGTTTTATATATCATTTCCGTTAAAAATGTTTTATTTTTTAATCTCGAGGGTGATTGATCTAATCATCGCCCGCATCGCTTCAATGTTTATTCCTTACTTGGGTTTTTTTCCTTATAAAGAAATCTTCTCCGATTATAAATTACCATCATTCATTTCTAGCTTTGCAAATTTTGACGGAGCACAGTATTTGATAATTATTAGAGAGGGTTATAATAACCTTACCCAAGCCTATTTTCCCCTATATCCCCTATTTGTCAAATTTCTTTCACCCTTATTCTCAAACAACCATTTGCTGACAGGACTATTATTATCTAATTTATCTTTTTTAATCGCTCTCAAACTATTCAAACAATTTAACAATATTAACAATTTAACAATTTTGTTTCTTTTGCTATTTCCCACATCTTTTTTCTTTGGGGCTTTGTATACAGAAGGACTGTTTTTTTTATTAGTTATTCTAGTTTTATGGGGATTGCAAAAGAAAAAATATTGGTTGGTGGCTATCGCCGGTTTTTTAGCAGCTTTAACTAGGCTTATTGGTGTTTTTTTAATCATCCCGATTGGATTCCACATCATCAATCAATATCAAATATCAAAAATCAAAAATCAAAACCATAGTTTAAAAGTTAAAGATAAAAATAATACTCATATATCACCTGTTACAGGTTACAAGTTTCATGGTTTTAACGTTACGCGTTATACGTTACACGTTTCGCGTTTCTTCCACCTCCTAACCACTATCTACTATTTGCTAACCCCTATTTTAGGTCTTCTTACCTATATAACCTATCTCTGGAAAACCACCGGTGATCCCTTGTTTTTTTTCAACAGTCAGCCTGTGTTTGGAGCTAATCGCTCAACTTATTTAATTTTTCTACCACAAGTGTATTATCGTTATTTTAAAATCTTTTTAACAGCAACACCAGACTTCCAATATCTTATTTCTATGTTTGAGTTTATTATTTTTAATTTTTGTTTAACGATTCTAGTCATTTCCCTGGTCGATAGCTGGCGGAAGTTTAAGGGAAAAGATTTTCGTCTATGGCTATCAATCAGCAATGGATTATTACTTTTTTCTTTTATTAATTTATTGCTTCCAACTTTAACTGGCACCTTTTCTTCAATCCCCCGCTATGCATTAATGTCATTATCTGTTTTTATTTATCTTGGAGAGATTAAAAGCGGTTGGATAAAAATTATAATTGGATGTTTTTTCGGAATATTACATGTTTTAATTTTAGGATTTTTTATCCAGGGATATTTTGTGGGATAAATAATTGAAATTCAAATAACAAAATCCAAATGTCAAATCAAATTCAAAGTACAAAGATACAAATTTTAAAATAAACATGTAAACTTTGGATTTTGATATTAATTTGAAATTGACTCGCCTCGCTGAAGCTTTGGCGAAGCGGGTTTGTAATTTGTTATTTGAAATTAAAGTTTAATAATATATTATGGTTAAATTGCCTTTCTTCGAGCGCGCCAAACTGGAAGATAATCACTTCCACACATATCAAGCTCCAGGAAATCAAATTTTTCTTTGGATATTTTTTATTGGAATTTTTTTCTCTTTTGTTATTTTATTCGTTCGTTTATTACAAATTACAATTATAAAAGGGAGTTATTATCAGCGACTTGCTATTTCCAACCACACAAAAGAATTGGTAATTGAAGCTCCAAGAGGATCGATTATTGACAGAAAAGGTTTAATATTGGCAGATAGTCAAGCTCCGGATAATCAACAATTAACTACTCGAATAGAATCAAAACGAAATTATTATGATGGAGAAGCTTTTGGACATATCATCGGTTATCGTCAACTTGCCGATCCAAATGATCTTAAAAATGATTCATGCATTGATCCAATTCATTTAGGCGATCGCGTTGGAAAACATGGTATTGAAAAAATATTTGACTGCGATTTGCGAGGAAAACCCGGTAAAAAAATGGTTGAGGTTGACGCGCGTGGACGACTATCTGACACAATAGCAGTTTTACCACCCCAACCTGGAAAGAATATTCAGCTTGCGCTTGACCGCGAATTACAAGAATTGGCTTACAAATTAATTCAGAATAAAAAAGCTGCTATCATTGCTTTAAAACCAAACACTGGTGAAATTTTAGTACTTTCTTCTTCTCCCGGATTTTCTTCACAAACATTTGAAAATAATAATAGCCAACAAATCAAGCATCTATTAAACGACCCTAATCAACCTCTTTTCAACCGTACAATTAATGGGACATATCCCCCCGGATCAATTTTTAAAATTATTGTTGCAACAGCCGGTTTGGAAAGTGGGAAAATTACTCCAAAAACATTAATTGAGGATACTGGTTCCATTCAAGCCGGATCATTAAAGTTTGGTAATTGGTACTTTTTACAATACGGTAAGACCGAAGGTCAAGTTGACTTGGTTAAAGCAATCCAACGTTCTAATGATATATATTTTTATAAGGCAGGGGAAATGATCGGACCGGATAATATCCGTCTTTGGGCGTCACGTTTTGGGTTTGGAAAATCTTCAAATTTAGGATTAAATGAGGATGAGGGGACGCTTCCGTCTCCACTTTGGAAAGAAGAGGTTTTAAAAGAAAAATGGTATCTGGGCGACACTTATAATTATGCAATTGGACAGGGTTATTTATTAGTCACACCGTTGCAAATCGCTCTTGCAACTGCGGTTTTTGCAAATGGGGGTTATCTGTGTCAACCCCAGCTGCTAAAACAAAGTGGGCAAAAATCTCACTGTCAAAAATTACCAATATCTTCTTCGAATTTAAGAACAATAAACGAAGGTATGCGTTTGGCTTGCGAAACCGGTGGAACCGGATGGCCATTATTCAAGTTCAAAGTTCAAAGTTCAAAGTTCAAAATGGAAGAAGTTCCCGTGGCTTGTAAAACCGGTACGGCTGAATCGATCACGAAAGATAAGGATCCTCATGCTTGGTTCACGGCCTACGCTCCCTTTGATAAACCGGAGATTGTGATTTCGGTCTTGGTGGAAAACGGTGGACAAGGATCAGATGTGGCCGCTCCAATTGCCCGAGACATCTTTAAGGCTTATTTTGAAAGAACTCAATAATCCTAGTCTTTTCCAATCCACTGTCCAATCCACCGCGGCGGTGGATTGGCTATAGGATTAATTTTGAAAGGAGTGATATGTATATTATATAATAAATTGACGAAAAGGATACAAATATGAAAATCATTAAAAAAATTACAATCACTGAAAAAACTCTGCTAAAAAACTATCCTCAAGACATTTTTAGCAATCTTTCGTATGCTAATAATTCATCAACCAACCACAAAGAAATTGCAAAAAAGCTTATTAATAAAAATCCATATACAATTACGATTATTATAGAAAATTTAAATATAGATTTTTGGCGAAAAAAAGAATACGCCCAGCCAATAAAGATTCCTATCTTACCTAAATATGCCGAACTTTTATTAAAGTATTTTTTCGAAGAATATGGCGAATGTGAAGGAAATCAAATCTATGGTAAATACTTAGAAAAATATCGTGGACTTTGGGATAAAGAAAATAGAACAAAAGAACTTGACGATTATATTATCGAATTCGAGTTGGAACCTCACTATAAAGAAAAAGTCATGAAAAAATATAAAAATATTCATGAATTAAATAAACCTCGTTTCCGTATTGAAAGAGAGCGCTATTATGATCTTCCTTCTCCATTAAATCATATCGATTGGAGAAACCCTTATGATAATATTTTTGTCTGGCAAGAAGATAATAAAAAACTAATAAAAAGAGGCGGCAGCGGATCGTCAGGACAAAGAGAAATTAATAGTCTTTTTACTTTTGGCTTTGGGCTTATCAACCAAAGCATCCCCATTCCTTCATACCTGTTTCTTTACAGCGATAAAAATGAGTTATTTTTTATTAAAAAGTTTTCCTCTCTTTGTCTTCCTTATTATGACATCGGGAGTAATTATTTTTTATCACCAAATAAAGAACAAAAAGCATTACAAGAAATGGATTTTATTAATTGGAAGGATTTTTCTAAAGTTAAAAAAATTGTATGGTTTAAAAACTAAGCTTATTTTGAAAGGACGCGATAAAACACATCTTTTCTGCCAATCCACCGAAGCGGTGGAATAGCAATGAGATTGAATCAAGGCTATCGATATGTAGATTTGCATTTTGGAAGAGATGTTATTTTAGACGAGAAAAAAAGGCAGAGTAAAGATTGATTTTTCTCCAATTGATATTTTTTGTACTTCACCAAGGTAAAAAATTATTCCATAAGAGGCTTTTGGATAAAGTCTAAAAAAGTGATGAAAATTTCGCAATTTCGCTTTTTCAATCTTATGAGAATAGGTTGCCTCAATCGGAACAATGACATCCCCTCTTTGATAAATAAAATCAATTTCATGATTCTGATAATCGCGAAAATAATAAAAAGATGGTTTTTTGATATCGTTTAAACTTCTACAGTACAAATTCTGAAAAATAAAATTCTCAAATAAACTACCGGTGAACTGCGATCTTTTTAACTCATCAAGATTAAGATATCCTTTCAGTCTGGTTGCTACTCCGTTATCAAAAAAGAAAAATTTTTTACTCTTAAAAATGTGTTTTAAATTGGGAAAGATAAATGGCGGAACAGTTTGAACAACTAAAGTTTTTTCCATTAGTTCAAAATAATGATAAATCGAATCCCTTTTTATCCCTAAATCTGATGATAATTTGGAAAAATTAATGAGATTAGCTAAATAATCAATCAGATTCTTAAATGAAAGATGAAAATTTTCAATATCAACGCGACTGCCAATGTCTTTTATATCCTTATCTAAATAAGTAGCAATGAAATTATTAAGAGAGTTTACCGCGTCAGACGGATTAAGGTTAACCACCTTAGGAAATGCTCCAAACAGTAACATTTTGTCAAGAAGATATTGATATTCTTTTATATTTCGATAGCCTTCAGCCGTCTTCTCTCTTAAAAAATCGCTGTTTGGAATTTTTTCTAAATTATTATATATTGATAAATTTTTTTCGGCCAACTCGGAAAAAATCAACGGTGATAGATAAAAATAACTTACCCTGCCGGCTAATGTTTCGGCTGATTTATCTTTAATCGTGATTGAAGAAGAGCCGGAAATGATAATTTTTAATCGATATTTTTGATCAAAAAATATTTTTACTAACTCAAAAATGGCAGGAACTTTCTGACCCTCATCAATGAATAAAAACAGCTTGTCTTTAATGTTTTCTAAAGTTTTCCCGAAAGTTTGTTCTATGTCTTTTTTCAAAAAATAAAAGTCTTTTTTTATCCGACCACGCAGTTCAACATCGTCAAGATTATAATAATAGATCTGTTCTTTTTTTACACCGTGATCTTTCAGGTAATTAATCAATTTTAGAATCAAAGTTGTTTTTCCGACCTGTCTTGGTCCCAAGATAATCGTTATCTCTTCTTTTTGAAGATCATTAACTACCTTGTCCCAAACATCTCTTTTTATAAATTTGTCCATATTATGGTACAATTTTAGTATAATTTTTGTCCCCTGTCAAGCACATATGTTAATTGTAAGAGCTCACAGTTCTTAACACAGAATCGCTAAAATTAAGATTATTACACAAAAAATCATCGAACCATTAAGTTTGTTGACGATAAAATCCTGGAATTTAACAAAGTCAGAATAACCAACCTTAACATGTCTCTGGCGGATAAAAGAATAGTGACAATAACTACAGAAAAATCTTTTCTTACCGATTTTTGTTTTACCATTTCTTCGTGCTTTTTCCCCGCACAATGGACATCCTAGAGTTTTTTAAAAGAGGATACTTTAA
>Ga0100378_1005015_pt1 | contig 12208 bp, 18 predicted proteins | sample CryGeymeta201502_FD_81535 | JGI IMG/M metagenome (GOLD analysis project Ga0100378, IMG submission 81535) | Groundwater microbial communities from Crystal Geyser aquifers in Utah, USA - Crystal Geyser metaG 2015-02 | ecosystem: Environmental > Aquatic > Deep subsurface > Groundwater | place: USA...
TGACCCATTTTCATCCATAACATTAATACTTATGTGATATTTTAAATAAAAATAAACAAGAGAATTCGTTGCATTCCCTTGAACTGCTAAATGCATTACATTCTGTTTTGAGTCGTTTACGCAATTGATATCAGCCCCATTATCAATAAGTAATTTAATAGTATCAACATGACCTTTAAAAGAAGCTAAATGAAGAGGTGTTGAGCCTTTACTATTTTTTTCATTTATCCATTCTTTTACTTTTGTACTGCCGTTTGGCTTGCTTATTAGTCTTACTTTCATTTCGTCAATCATAGTTGAAATAAGTAATAGAAAATCCATCATAACTGCTTTGTGGAGACCTTGATAGTTATGTAATTGAGTATATATGTTAAGAAAAATTATTTGTTGATATGTTTATTAGTTTTATGATGTTATAATTATTTGTTGTTGCTTTTTTATAATATGTTGCTTTTTTATATTTTTTACCATTAAAACCGCTGTCTTTTTGTTTGAATTCCCATGGTTGCTCAGATTCTTTTCTGAATATTTTAACTACTTCTCCAATGTTTGAATTTCTAATTGCTTCAAAAAAATAAGTATTTGAATCTACCGCAATGTTAAAATTCTTATTTGACATTTATAAATTATTTTAAATTACATTCAATGTTAATAAATAAAACTAGGGCTAATAAACAAAAACTAATATTAATATATTTCATATAATAAAATATGAATAAAAAATAAATGTATAACAAACAATAATAGAATAAAGTAATATATAGAAGTAAGTATATGTGTGTCAACTTCTTGTTAATATCATCTCTTTCTGTATATAAAAATAATTGAAAACTATTTTAATATAATATAAAACTAATATAAAACTAAGTGAAATTATATTGTTAGCATATTTAATATAGTCATGTGTAAAAAATATATGAAAACTTATTATAAAATTAAAATTTATTAAATTTATTAAATACTTTTAAAATTAATGCAAGTAAATAATATACTATTATAAAAATTAAAAAATGAAAGCTATATTTAATTATAGATGAAATTATTAAAAGAAAGCTATTGCATAATATTTAAATGTTATTCTTTCCCGTACTAATTTTGAATTTTTCCATCGATTCATTTAAGTTTAATAACTTATTAATTACCTACAATTTATAATAACTTCTTTGGAATTTTAATTTAGATATACTTGTTATAATGTAATATAAAGAAGTGATTTACTTATCTCCAAAAAAATCGTTAATCCTTTCTTCATCATATAAAGAATTTTGTCAAATAAACATATCCTCTCACCTAAATCTGAATGAATACTTATACTTTTGAAAAGTAAATATGCCATGGATTATGATTTTCATCTATAGATTATAATTTATTTACATTACCATCGTTAATTACTTTATAAAACAAAGTAACTTTTGCTATTGATTTTCTAAGTATATTTCACTTTTTTAGTTTTCTTAATTTATTTTTGTGTATAACATCAAGAGAAAAACATTTAATATTCATTTTATTTTCCATATTACTCCAGCTAATTTAATTATTATATTTAATAAATAGAACTAAGTGTTCTATCAAACTATCGAAATTTATAATAGCAAAATTAATAATAAACTAATATTGATATGTATAATAGCTATAGTATTTCTTCTTTAAATTCTTTTTTTAGCTGTAAACTAAGCTTAATATAATCTAGAGTTAGTACAGAATCTCTTTTAGTTCTAATCTTAATAGTAATAATTGTAATAGTAAAAATCGAGAATAAAAATACATAACGTTCAGAAAATGCAGGTAAGCTATTAAATAATTAATAATATTCTAGAAAAATGTAAAAATTTCTTAATCTTATCAATATACAAAATAGAGGAATGCTAGTTAAAAAAGTAATGTATTATTGAAGAATCGCTAAATAACATAGGCTAAGATCTTATATATTAGTTAATTAAAGATATTAATGATCGACTTAAATTTTTTTTGATTATTCTAGATTTTATTACTTTTAATGTAAAATTAGTATCTTTCAAGAAAGAATAAAGAAGCAACTTCTTTGTCATTATAATTTTCTAACCTTTAAAACTCTATTAATAATTCTTATTAAAATATAATAGCCATTATTATAATAAATCTTTTAATTAGCTAGCTATTTTTAAATTCCTATGATTAGTATTTACTACTTAAATGTTATTTATTTATAATTATAATTAAGTATGGACATTTCATCTTCTACAAATATTCAAGCTGTATCTAAAGTAAATTATATTTTTAATTTGTAGAATAATGTTAAAATGAAGGCAACCACAAAAGGACGGCAAAATATCAACGAAAATGATAACGATCTCAAACTTAAAAAGTATATAGATTATATTCTTAAAAAATATATCGATGGTACGAAGAACTCTAATTCATCTCAGGGGAATTCTATTGAAAGTAATAATACTATATGCTATTTTTTAAAGAATATTATTCCTTTTAAGATTTAAGATTCAAACTGACAAAAGGGGATATCTTAGAATTTGTAAAGCCTTTATTATCTGTTGATTTACTATATTCCCAATTTCAAAATAAAATGTACAGCTTAGATACTACATCCTCTTTTAGTATTCTTAAAAAGAAGAGAACTAGAATAAGGATGAAACAACAACCAAGTATTTATATTATTAATATTTATTTAGAAGCACCAAAGAATAATAAAATCATTAAAAACTCTAACAAAGTTAATAATATTTTCCAAATAAAAAAAGTCAACAAAGTTGCCAGGAAAAGGAAACTTAAGAAAAAAAGAAAATTTAACAAAGATTGCATTTTAAAGAAAATTAAATCGAGATTCTTTAAATACTTCATTAATAAGCATATGATTAACTTCGTCACCTACATTCACCACCAAAAAATATATAAATTTAAAGATAATATTATATTTCATAGACTTGATGACTACTTTGTAAAGGATGTAACAATCAAAAGAAATACAGAATGGGGTTTTATAAATAAGAGTCCTTTTCAGCTATTTCATGATTACAGCGGTATGAGGTTAAAAGAAATTTATGACATTTATAATAATAATCGAACATTATTCAATGATATTATAAAAAATATGGAGGGATTAACCGCCTTTGTTCTCTTTGAACCTTTTTCTACGGTATTTAATGGTTTGATGGCAGACCCAACGTCCTTTGAATTTTTGTGCGAAAAAGTAAAGGTTGATCTAGAAAGAAAAAATACTGATTCTAATAATAAAGATCAATATTTTAGTATTTTTAAAGATAATGTAGCCGGTTTTATTAACTATTATGCTAATGCTTAAGTAAGAAGCTTGATTTAATAGATTTTAGTATAAATTAACATGAATATTATGTAAGTTAACAACATTTAGTAGAAAAATCATTGTAAATAAACGTCTTTATGAATTATTTATATATCACAAAATATGATTATATTTTTATATTATTATAATGTTATTTATAAATAATAAATTTATATTTATTTTACTTAATTACAAATTATATATTAAAACTAATTAATGAACAATTCAAATAATTTTCAAAAAAATGCAATAGATCCTCAATTATTCATTGTAAAACCACAATTATTACTAAAATTAATCTAAATTTAATACTAAATCTTAACCTCTTAACCAAAACAGAATTGTATTTTCGACATGGACTACTTAGAAGTAACAAAAAATGAATCCTTAAGAAAATATGAAGAAAACGTAAGAAAACTTTTTTAATTGTGTATAGATTTATCTATTAGGAAAAATATTTTCAAACAAAGATAATTATAATAATAAAGATGATAAGACAGATAAAAACATAGAAGAGGACTCTGAATCAGATAGTAGCAGTGAATCTGACACCAATTCAGAAGGGGACATATCAATACAAAATGAAATAATTAACTTATTTAAGCATAGCAAGAGTTCAAATAATAATTTAAAAAATGAGACTGAGGACATGGAAGCATTTTTTAAGGTGAAAAATGAGCTAGAAAAGAAATTAGATGGAGCTAGTAATTCAGAAGAGACTACAAATTTATTAGGTAATATTTAGTAATTATCCATCAATTTATTTCAATTATATAGAGCAATTAAATAATGCATTACTTGACTACAATGAGAATAAATCTTTCTTAAAGAATCAAACATATAAATTTAAAAACGACCTTAATCAATTTGGAGATGTATTTTCAAAGTAAGTTATTGTTCTCTATAGTTATAAATTTATGCATAATTTATATATAAATAATTAAATTACTTAAAAATTACTTTCAATTACAATTTCCTTATTCATAATTAGGTTACGAACAACAAAAAATCTAGAACTTGAATTAGATGACATTTTAAACCAATGTAAGAAACTAAATGTTCTTTCACAAACTTTTAACCAAATGGATAATTTAACGCGCCAAAAAGACAAAAAACAACACGATAAGCAATTACCTTTTAGTAAGTTGGTGAATATTGTTATATTACCATTATAACTTTTATAACTTTTATAACTATAATAACTATTATAACCATTATAACATTATAAATATTTTAATCAAATAATAATTAGATAAACTTATATTAATATCTTATAATGTTAAGCTATATAATAATATAAAACTATTTTTAATTACTATAAATAAAATACAAAATAATATATAAAATAATATAAAAATATATAAAATAATTTATTAAAAAATATATCTTTATATTTATCATATTCAAAATTCAATTATATATGATCTAAATTATAACTTTTCTATGTTTTCCATGTGCAAAGAAAACTATTCTTGAAATAATATCTTTTTTTGGTATCTTAGTAAATTGCTTATTTTTATATAGACCATTCAAAATTTTTATCATTGCATAACATTTATTATGATCCTTTTCAGGGAAGTAACAAAAATTCTTAATAAACAAATAATGAGAGTTTTTCGTTTTCTCACTTAATATTAAAGTTCGTAGAACACGATTCATACTTAACTTTTTCATTATAAACTTCCATATAATTTCAATAATCTTGTCAAGACTTTTTTTGCTTTTGTTATAGTTTTTAAAGTAGTACATGTTATTGATTTCAAATCTTTTTAATGTAGGACTTGTAATAACATTGTTAGCTATTTGTTGTAAAAGTAAGTCAATCGAATTAAAGTGGCAAGGTTTGTTTAAGGTACATTTCAGCATTCTTAGATTTGTCTCCTTAACATACTTCATCAAACTAATTACTGATACAAAATCAAGCACTCCACAGTTTAACTCGAGAAGATTAGGTCCTATTAAGTAATCAAATCTTCTTATCATATGGAAGTATGATATTCCCATATCAAGTTTAGCTAAATTCGTACTACTAAAAGAAAAAGAATCAAGTAAAGCCTCATCATTATTAATAACTGCTTGATTATAAGCAAGACTTAATTCTTTTAATTTGGGATTTTCTTTTGCTAATTCACAAGACATAAAGTTTAAATCTGAATTAAACCAAAAATGAGTAAGTTTAAACACTTCTAAATTCTCTAAAGTCATTAAGTAATTAAAGAAGATAAATATTTCGTCCTTAATCTTTTCACCGAAACCATTATATGTCGCAAAGGTATATTCTAATTGATTTAGGTTAGTGTCGTTCATTTCTCTGTCTCCGCCTTCAATTCCCATTAATTGGGAATTCATACACCTTACAGTTATTTTTTGTAAATTAGGGTTGTGAACAATAACATCTGCGAGTAATACAAAACCGTATTCCTTTATATAGAGAGTAGTGCTTAGCTCTAGAAGATTATTCTTTTTTGATAATATTTGATAAAAGCAAAATAAGTACTGTTTGTTTTTAATGTCGTCAACCTTTTTAAATTCTCTTGATAAGTTTTTGACAATTAGTTTATTTTCCTCATTGTCTTCAAGGTCATCTACTTTATTCTTTTCGTTATTTTGTGTTTGGTTTTGTACGTCTTCTTGATTTTTATTTTTTTCGTCACCTTCTTCATCATCCTCTTCGTTTTCTTCATCATCATCATCTTCTTCATCTTCTTCAGTTTTGTCATTTTTAGCTTTGATTTTAACTGCCTCAATCAAAGGATGTCTACTTACAAAATAAGCCAATAAATTAAACATCTCTTCATCTGGTGTTGCAAAATATGTTTGATAAATAACAATCTTTCTTAAATTTTTACATTTTGAATCCATTATATTATTAAGAAGAAACCATAAATTGTCTGTATTAGTATTATACTTAATATAAATCTTCAAGACTCTTATTTGTTCAATTTTTCTTAAGTAAGTACTCTCAATTTGAAGTGGACTATTCAATGTAGAAGTACTTAAAACCTTTAAACTTCTATTAAATATTAATGTATCATTTATCAACTCAAAGTTATTAAGGAAATAAGAGTCGCTCTCTTTTCCTATTTGAATTTGAAGATTACTACATTCTCTATACTTTTCTCTATTAATATCTGTTAGAATAGTATCTTTCTGTTTATTAGTAAACTCTTCTATGTCAATAAGATTAGAAGATTGATAATGTCTGTCAAAATATAGTTTTACTTTTAGTTCAAATAAATGGCTGAGATAAGATAACTCGTGTTCTTCCATTGCAGGGTAAAACTCTAAAAGTGTATTAGTAATTGTTATAATTATTAGTAATAGTTATTAATATTATTATGTAATGCTTACGGCTTTCAAAATATAGACGAAGGCATTTGTTGTTAACAGGTTCGAATTGTACACCCTCTATTGCTAATTCTTTTGTTTTTCGAGATTCTTTTGATTCACTACCACCCATTGTAATTATATTAATTAAAAAAATAATGATAACTTAATTAAAATTAATAAATTATTTAAATTTTTTAAAAAGTTAATTTTAACAAAATAGTGCAATAGTTAATTAGTTACAATAGTTTAGTTAATACATGTTTATTATTGTTAAAATTGTTTTTTAAAAAAATAATAACTTAATAACTTATAAGTTTAGTCTTATTAGTTAATATCAACATCATCTACTATAGTTAAACGTCATACTAGCCATCAATCAATCCTATTTAATCTTGAACAATTAACAAAAGATCCTTTTCTCCATTATCTTTTTTCATTTTATACTGAACTGCACATCCTAGAATTGTCCATACAACCCAGAATATAACATATAAATTAAAAGCTAATCCAAGATTCTATATTTATTAACAAACATAATTTACTTCATTAAATTGAATCAATTCTCTAGAGTAAAGTAAATCAACCATAATTGTTTCACTTTTTAATCCACCAAATATTAATGAAAGACCTCTAAGAAATAAGAAACTACCAATAGTTGCAGTTGAGAAAACTAGAACATGTTTAGCAGTTACTAGAGAAACAGCGGCAAATCCAATTACGCAAGGGATGAGTATACCCCAATATAATTTCTAATGATTTAATTTAATAATGTGTTAATTAATATAATTGTATTATTTAAGTAGTATATTACTGTTTGATCAACGTCAAATTGTTCTGATAAAAATGTAAACAAAATCATTCCGATGAAGTATCCAATCAAACTTCCTAATAGTATAAAAATGGAGTTAGCATATCTCGAAAGATAAAACGAAAAATTCAAACCAACTAAAATAGAGAGGACTATTACAATACATATTTTAGCTTCGTCAAATTCTGTGATTAGTATTTGAAAATGTATAAAGAAAAGACAAACTACGCCAGTTAATGTTCCGATAATATATAAGGATGATTTAATATGTTTTTGTCGTCCGCCAAATATTACTAAGAAAAGTCCGATTAAAATTGCAACTGAGGAAAATAATAAGTAATACTTATTTATAAATTGATTAACTGCATAGTAACCCATTTTTGGACATGCTAAAATTATATAATTAGTATATTTTCATTATTTTACCATGTTTCGTTTCAGCTACAATTACATTTTTACATTTACTTAATGCTATTTCATTCTCATTCATTATTTTTAAAACTTTATCAGGTAAATTCGGGTTACAAGATAGATTAAATTCAAATTCGTAATTTAGGCTTGGATTAGCAGCGCATTTATCTCCTTTTGCTACCTTTATTTTTAATCCTTTATCAATAAGTCTATTATCAATAGGCTCCCAATAGTTATATGCGTCTTCAATACCACTTAGAGAATTGCATTTAGACTCTGCTTTTGGTAAATAGTTTAAGGCCATTATCATTGAAGATTGGTCTTTACAAGTAAACTGAGCAGGTTTGCAGAAATTAAAGAATATTCCATGGTCACCAGATTTTATAGCGTAATCTCTGTTTATTAATTTTATTATTATTTAATTATTATTACTGAACTGAAGATAAGGGACGTAAATCAAAAACGTTATTATCAAATTCCCATAGACATTTTACTTTGTCATAACTTACTGATTTGGAATATGTAATTAATATAATTACTAATAGAAGTTTAATCATTTTAAACATTTTCTTTATAAATTAAAATAATACATTTAAATTATAAATATAATATAATGTAAAATAAAATGTTAAAATAACTAAAATTATTACCAAATAATTATAACAGTATGAATTAATTATTATCTTTTTTATAAACTTTATAGACTTATATTAACTATTAAAGTATTTATTCAATCTTTACTAATTGTAACTCGATTACTTGGTATTTAAATCTTCATTAATAAATTCTACAATAACATCAAGAGCCTCTTTGTTTAAATGTTTTGATATCTTTTTAAAGCTGTTCATCACGAAGTCTGTTACTAAGTCTAAACATTAAAGTTAATATTATTATATTATTATATTATAATGTTTACTTTTTCCTCTGGATAGTTGACTTAACACTATATCAGTAAATATCTTTTCCCAGTTATCTCCATCAGTTTCTTTAGTATCATTTATAAAGTTATTTGCAATTTCGATCAGATCGTTTAGTGTTTCTGAGAGTTCATCCATATTCTTTAAAAATGTTATGAGTAAAAGTAGTGATATTCTTAAGACAGAAGAGATCTTTTCTACTTTTTCTGAATTGTTTTGATTTTTGATAAGTTCACCAAGTGATTCGTAGATTTTGTAGAATTGTTTGTAGAAAAGTTTGTATTCCTAAAGTAATTTAATTAGTAAATGAGTGTATATTTATCATTATATTGTTTATTAATATTAATAAGTGTTTAATTATAATTACTTTGACATCTTCGATGTCTAAATTGAAGTTTTTCTTTTCTTTGAGAAGGTTGATTAAGAAGTTATTTGTTTTTATTAAGTATTTGACGATCTAAATATTATTGTTAATTATTATTGTTAGGTAGTTTTAATTAATAATTTGATATTACTTTAAAGTTTTTAGTAGATTTATCATCTAACAACTTTTTAATTTTTGAAAGGACAACAAAGACAACTCTATCCTCAAGTAAATCTTGATAAACCTGATTAGTATTTTCTAGATAATGTGTAAAGAATGAGTTGGTAATATGATCTAATATTTCATCTTGTATATTTGCCTATTATTTATATAATTAACATACATCTTTAGCTAATAAAATTTGCTTAAGGGCCATAAAATTAAATTGTAGCTTGTCAAAGTTCTTTTTAGTCTTTTTATCTTCTTTATCTTGTTCGATAGCATCAAGACCAGCAACTTCATCTTTTTCTACATCTTCATCTACCTCATCATCAGCGTCTTCATTATAAAAATCATCTTGACTTTCTAATAGTTGTCTTACGTATGTTTCATTTTTATCAGCATTCAAGTTTTTAAATAGGAACTAAAGATAAATTAAGTAATTAAGTTAAGTAAATAAGTTAATTACTATAAAAAAGCTTTTGTTTGTGTTTGGTGACAACGAAAACGAAGGATTTGATCCAAATATACTTAGTAATGAGAAGCAATAGTCAGATTTAATCTTTTGATCCTTTTCATTGTTTTGTCCATCGTCTGAATTTGTATTAAAGTTATTCATTAACGACTCTATTATTGAGTTGATATATTTAAACTTTTTGTCGGAAGTAAATGTGAATAATGTTTGGAAAAAGGTGTTATCGAAAAGCTCGAATATACTTGCCATGTTTGATTCAAAGAAGTTTTCTAAGATAAATTTGGAGTATTTGAATATTAAAAACTGGTAGTTTTTTAATGAGATTGTTTTGAACAATTCTTGATTGTCGTTATCGATGATACTATTCCAGTAACTTATAACGATATTGAAATTTTTTGAGTTTTTGAGATTTTGAAGTAGTAAATTGAATGCAATATGAAAATCTGTATCTTTTTTAGTTTTGATGATTAAAGACATTAAGTTGATAAATGCGGATTTTTCCGTTAAGCTTTGTAGGATGTTTTTTGAAGTTACACTTTCAATTAGTCTTTTATATTGAGTTGTATTACTATTTTCCATACCTTTTTTAGTTTTTGACCCAGGACCATCTAAATAGCTATTGATTATCAAAAACATTGAAATTTCAGTAAGACCTTTAATGCTTGCTAAGTTAACTTTATGAACTAAAAACATTCTTTCGATTGTATTTATAATCTTTTCAAACGCTTTAACTCCTTTCTTTCCTCCTGTAGTTCCTGAACTTCCAGAGGTAGTTTCTTCATTAAAATCAAGATAGTATCCATTAAATATATTATCAAAAACATTTTTTAAAAGCATTAAAATTGACTCTTCTAATATTTTATATGCAGCATTGCTTAAAAGATCCAATATAATCTTGATAATCTTTAGAATACTTTCAACGTCTAGATTTTTTAAATTCAATAAAGATCTATAAATTAGTATTTTTCCTGTTAGTGTGCAGTTTTTCACATGGTTTTTTTCTGATTTACTTACGACTGACTCTTTTTCTATTGTGTCAATTAGATTAAGAAAATTTAAATATGGGCTAAGTTTTTCGATAAGTAAGGTAAAGCTAAGAACAAATCCCCTTCTCATGTCTAAACCAGTGGAAACAATACCACCAATCTAAATTAAGTAAGTATTATATAAGTTAAGTTAAGTTTAGTTAAGCTGTTTGATTATTATATTACCAATCTTCTTAGTGAATAAAGTAAGTCTTCGGTTGGGTTAGAAATAATTTTATCATATAATTTATATTTTGAAAAATTAATCTCGTGCTTTTCTTTTGTTTGTTCAAATTTTTGTTTTGATAAAATTAGATTGGTTAATTTCTCAGAAGAGGAAACTATGCTAGTACTTCCATTGTCGTCAGCTAGAGAATTAAATAGGCTTAAGAATTCTTGATTATCCATTTTTTAGGAATAATATTTTAGTAGTAAGGAAATATATACAAAATTATTATATTAAATATAATTTATAATATTAAAGTATATAAAATATTATATATAATATAATATAAGTTATTCTTATAAATTTATATTTTTTTATAGGAAGAAATTTTAATATCTAACAAAAGACATAAAGAAATAAAAATTATTTATACGTTAATACAAGTTTAATTTAGTTGTTATAAAAACTTTGACTGATTGATCCAATGCTACCATACAACTTAGTCCGATTTTATCTGGATGCCAATCATAAGCTATTATTGGTTGTGTTGTAACTTCTTTATTATTCAACAAAGTTAAATTTCCTATAACACCTTTTTTCAACCCATTCTCATCATTTACTTCTAACTGAGAAGGATAGTTATATTTATATAAATTCAATTGTCCATTGCCACCTATTAACATAATGTTAGTACATTGAAATATTATTAGTATTACCTAAAGTCATAAATAAATCTCTATTTTGTGGACAATGTTTTGCTCCCCATATTGTAGAGTTATGTGCTAATTCACTTAATCCGGCATAGCCTAGTTCAGGATGATTAGTCCTCATATTAAAGACATGTATTTTAGATTCAAGTGTTGTAGCAACAAGCTTATTCATTGGAATGTCTTTTCTATCAAATTCTAAATAACAAACACCGTTTTTGAGATTTGTTTCCCATCTTAGTAAATTCATTTTAAGGTCGAATAATTTAACATCTCCGTTATCATAACCACAAACTACTGATCGTTCTTCAGCATTATAAGCATTGCCAAAACTAAGTTAAAGAATAATTAAGTTAATAAATGAGATATGTGAATAAGACTTTTTAGATATATTGTATATTTATTAATTATATTTACGCAACTGCCCAGCATTCTGGTAAGACCTTTTCTGATTCAGCAGGCTCTAAACTCACAACTGGTTTATTTGTTCGAACATCCCAAATTTTAGCACAACCTATACGTTATTGTTTGTTATAATAGTTATTAAATAA
>Ga0100378_1005027_pt1 | contig 12200 bp, 7 predicted proteins | sample CryGeymeta201502_FD_81535 | JGI IMG/M metagenome (GOLD analysis project Ga0100378, IMG submission 81535) | Groundwater microbial communities from Crystal Geyser aquifers in Utah, USA - Crystal Geyser metaG 2015-02 | ecosystem: Environmental > Aquatic > Deep subsurface > Groundwater | place: USA...
GAATAATTCGCCGGCAGAGAATAAGTGAGTGAAACCCAGATTCCGCCCAGCTCGTCTACCCGAGAATTCATCACCCATTTAGGCTCAACAGTGGTATATGGAATTTCTTTTCCTTCAGGACGACACGCGGCCAATAAGCTAAGTGCCAACAAAAACAGCATTTTTTTCATGATCAAAATTTTACGCTTAAACCAAGTGAAGGCATCATACCAAAGAGACCTACCTCGCGGAGAATCATTCGTCCGTTGCGCTCCACATTTTCAATACGGAAGGCCTGCATTTGGTTATAGACATTATAGGCCCCGGCTTGAAATTGCCAAGTGGCTTTTGGTGTTTTTATTTGGTAATTGAGGGCTATATCGATACGGTGACTGCTACTCAATTTCTGACTATTTCGTTCGCCATATACCGGAATGAATACCGGAGATGCTTCACCAATTCCAGGGATAACATATTGGGCCAAACGGGGAGTAAACCTCGCGCCAGTCGCCAAATAAAATGCACAGGAATAACTCCAATTCCCTCCTAGCTGACCAAGGAACTGGAAGGAAAGATCATGCCTGCGGTCAAAACGATCAAAATACCTGTTTCCTCCATTTAGGTCGTCGAATTGGCGGGTTGACCAAGAAAGCGAGTACCCCAGCTGAGCTGTAAAAGCTTCTGCATGATAAGCAACTGAAATATCTGTTCCGTATGCACGTCCTGATCCGCTCACCACTTCATCCTGAATACGTGTTGCAAGGAAAGGCGTCGCTCCTTCATTGAATTCATTCAATCCATCCATAATTTTATAATAGCCAGAAACACTCATCGACCAGTTTTCTGGTTTCCATGCAATGGAGATATCGCCTTGCCAAGCACTTGGGGCTGGCTGGTCAAGGTTTGTTGGATACCACATATCTGTAGGAAGAGAAATCGAATTGCTACCCAATTTCTGGAGACTTTGGGTATTGCGCTGAACCGCAAATTGAACGGACCAATTAACTGTTGGAATGAAATTCACAGCCAACTTTGGTTCGAGGAGTACACGCGCTTGGGAACTTCTTGTCCATACAGCCAATCGCATTCCACTTTCTATGCTCCAGATAGGACTCAGTTTCCAAGTATCTCCAAGGAATAGACTACCCTCACCAGAGCGTAATTCTTCTGTCTTTTTACTTGGAATTACCTCTCCAATCGTTCCACTGCTGCTTACGCCCATCGCGCTAAAATGGTGGGAGATAAAACTCACACCCGCATAGGATTGGTGGCCTTTCCAGCTTTTTGCTACCGTGGTCTTCATTCCAAAATCACGAATTCCTGAATGGATTTCTAGGGCATTATCGGCCCACGACATAGCATTGCTGGTTTTTAAATCGCTCGCATAAACCACAGCTTCAAGATTCCAAGGTCCTTGGTGTGTAAAGGAAAGCGCCATATTCCGTTCGGTATTTTTGCTCAGCAATTGCATATCCGGCATTAAGGATTTTTCGGTTTCCTTGAATTTGGAGATGGTCTTTCCATTCGCCAATAATTCATCTGTTGATTGATAGAAAGAAAGTCGGAGCTGGTTTTTGCTGCTGAGTTGAAAATTATGGATCATTCGTCCATCAAAAAATTTCGCTGGAAACTGCTCGCCAATCACCGGCCAAACCAAGTCGGGCAATGAGCGCCGACCGGCCAATTGCATGGACCACTTCCCAGGAACGATGGGCGTTTGAATATAGGCCTTACCAAGTAGGATGCTCAATCCTAAATCAACCTGGAGGCTATCACTTGCTGGTGCCGTTTTTAATTCTAAGGCCGACGAAAGCCGACCACCCAATGAAGCCGGTATCATGCCTTTATACAATTTTGCTGAGCCAATAAGTTCCGATTGGAAGGGAGAATAAAAGCTAATGATATGTCCGCTTTGGTAAATCGGCACCCCATCCAACACCACATTATTTTGGTCGCTTGAGCCACCCCGAACGAGCATGCCTCCATTTGCATCGCCTGCCTTTTTCACCCCTGGCATACTATGGAAGGCTTGCACGATGTCTGCTTCTCCCCCGAAGGAGGGCATCATTTTTATTTGCTTGGTATTGATTTCTAGAACAGAGATCGCAGGGTTACTTTTTGCTTCTGCCTTGACCACTGCCTCGCCGATTATTATGGCCGATTCATCCAATAGCACCAGCAACAGGCTATCCTGCTTTACTCCTCTTAAGGAAACCGATTGCGCTTCGTAACCCAAGTAGGAGATAACTAGGATGGAATCTTCTTGTTCATCGATATGGAAATAACCGCTCAAATCAGTTTGTGTTCCTCTGCCTGATGCCGGCAAAAAGATATTGACTCCAACAAGGATTTCTCTGGTATTTCTATCCATAACAAAGCCTTGAACATACTGGGCCAAGAGCTCCTGCTTGGAGAGCAAACAAAAAAGTAAAAAGCAGATAAGGGTTCGCCGTGTCATTCTGTAGGTATGACAATCCATTCGTTTCTTCCCCCTACCCGCTAATTAAGAAAAATTCAATTTCTTTCTATGGACTTCAATGGTTCAATTCTATGGATGTTAACTTCCCACTAGCAAGCATGTTCGCCCTTAAAAGGAGCAAGGCAATAACGCCACTTACCGACTCAATAATCAACCAATTCATCACAAAGTCATTTGGTGTTCCATCCAGAGCAAGGCTGGAAACTCGCCCAACCACAAATCCCCAGCAATAAAGGTTAACCAGAATCAATGCTTCCTTTTTCAATTTCCAGGACCCTAAAATCAAGAATAATCCAAAGAATAAATTGACTGCCCCATAATAGGCACGAATCGAATTTCTCGCACTCGGGTTATTCAGCTCCACATCCACAAAACCCATAATTCCTTCGGGGTTCACTAAGGCTTGAACTCCCACATTCGCAAAGGCCAATCCCATTAATACGAGAAAGAGGCTCACTCCATATTTCTTCATAGTATATAAATTAGGGTACAAAGAACAGGAGCTATTCAGAGAAAAATCTTGACACAAATCAAGGAATTCACGCACAAACAAATCGGGAAGAAATGATTGGCGTATTTGCTTGCCATAGCTATTTAGACGCACGCGAGTAGCATGGGGAAAAGTACAAATCGTAATAATGGCAGCAGGTGTTGTCTCATGGTTTGCAGCGCCTTGGTCATTTGATTTTCTACCGTTTTTATGGAAATATCTAGGGTCGCAGCTATCTCCTTATTTGAAAATTGTTCAAAACGACTCAGCTCAAACACCTCCCTGCATTTTGGCGAAAGCTTATCGAGACAGGCCGCAAGTTTTTGCTGCAAGTCTTTTTCACGCAGCCGATCGTAGCTGCCATCTTGGGTGCCCGAGAGCTGTTCAAGGCTGCTTTCATCATCGCTTAAATCCATTCTTGCATTCTTTTTAAGCACGTTTAATGCATGGTTTCTCACTGCCATATAGAGGTATGATTTTATGCTCGTCTTGATATCCAGGGTTTCCCGTTTTTCCCAAACCTTAAAAAACACATCCTGCACCATATCGCGCGCGCGGTCCTGATCCTTTAATATGGGAGAGGCGAAGTAGACCAGCCCATCGTAATAGAGGTGAAAGATTTCCTTTAATGCACCTTCATCCCCCTCTTGAAGGCGATGAATCAACTGACTTGAGTCTGGAGCGGAACTTATTTGCGGCATGTCCCCTTTCTCACCATCCAGGTATTTCCTTGAACATCCATATCGAGTTCAAGAACGACCTCCAGAATTTCCAAAATTTCTTCCTTGGTAGCGGTTCCAAACTCGCCAGAAAGCGTGCAATAGCTGCTCGGAAGGGTATAACTTATATTTACCTCATAATAATGTGCAATATCATTCAGCACGGTATGGATATCGGTATTGTTGAAAGTCAGTTTTTGCTTCATCCAAGTAACCTGGTTCATTGAACCGAACTCGATAGTTTGAAGACTTTTTTCGGTCGTAGAATAACGTGCCGCCATGCCTTTGCTTAAAATCAACTGAGCACCTTGGGCTTCAAAACTCACTTTTCCTTCTGCAACGCGCAATTCTACGTCGCCCTCTTCATTGAGTTCGTGAATGTCAAAAGCGGTTCCCAAAACAGTGGTATAGGTTTCTTTGGTTTGAATACGAAACGGGTGAGCTGCATCTTTAGTTACATCAAACCAAGCCTCGCCTTTTAATTCGATTAATCGGTTCGATGAAAACTGCTTTTTATAGCGGAGTTCACTGCCTTTTTTCAAGACCACCAAACTGTTATCCGGCAAAATAATTTCTTGATTGGATGCCGTCGCTTCAACGCTTTCCCAGGAGAAAACCTGTATCCACGTTACCCAGGCTACAGTTGCAACCAACACGATAGAAGCTGCAATTGCCATCTTCTGATATGCACCTCGTAAAAATGCCTGTTTCGGCTTTGCCGTTAATCGACTTGAAAAGCTTTCCCAGTCTTTCTCTGCTAAACTTTCTCTTTTATATGTGTCGCTCAGGTCCCAAACTTCCTTGAGTTCTTTGTAAGCTGCGTTCTTCTCCGCATCCTTTTCTAAAGTCTCCTGAAAGTCTAGCGTCTCCCTTTCGCTGGTCTCTCCAAGAATTACTCTGGTGGCCTGATTTAAAAATTCCTCGTTCATCCTAAAGCTATGACAATCTCATCAGGGATTGCCCCTATTTGAAGGGAAAAATAAATCTAAAATCTAACATTCCAATGGCGTGGGGCTCAGGGCTCAGGGCTCAGGGCTCAGGGCTCAGGGCAAAATTAATTTAAATCAGTCGCTCTCCATCTGCGTTCGCTGGAGCTATTTTTGCAAAAGCCTCAACCTCGACCTTAAACTCAACCTTAATTTCGTCATCCTGAGCGAGTCGTCTAGCGTTTTATTCCATTGCTAAAAGTTACGGCGAGTCGAAGGGCTCAACCCATCCAATGTTCAATGGCTCCTTCTACAGCAATTCCTCGCGAGCCTTTTAGGAAAATCAAGGTTCCGGGAGCTGGTGGGTTTGCCTGTAGGTGGGCTTTAGCATCAGTCGCTGTGGCAAAACAACGTGGGTCATTGCCGAGGGCTTTACCAAATGCGGGACCAATAAACACGCCGGATTTCAAGTTTAATGTTTCTAACAATGCTACAATAGCGGAATGTTCTTCTTCTTCATAAGAGCCCAATTCAAGCATGTCGCCTAAAATAAAGAAGCGCTCACCATCGTGCTCTGCCAGACTTTTCAGCGCCACTTCCATGCTGCTTGGGTTCGCATTATAACAGTCGAGCAGAAAGGTATAGCCTGCCTTCTCAAGCACCTGCGAGCGATTATTTTGCGATACATAGGATTCAATTGCGGTTTTGCTGACCCAGTCTGGAATTCCAAAATGACGTGCCACAGCCAGGGTAGCCAGAATATTAGAAAAGTTAAAAGCTCCTGGTAGTTTGCTATGGATTTCTATGCCTGAATCCAAAGCTAAGCTCACCCCAGGGAAACTTCCAAGCATTGCTGCACTGGTTGAGTTAGAAGAATCGACACCAAAGGAAATCATACGGTCTAAGCGTTTCGACATGGACTCGAGCCAGGCATCATCGGTATTCACAAAGGAGAGTCCGCCGTGCTTCTTCAAGTACAAAAACAGCTCACTTTCTTCCCGAGCCACCCCTTCCATACTTCCAAATCCTTCGAGATGTTCTTTGCCAATATTGGTGATGAGTCCAAAGTCGGGTTCTGCAATTTCCACCAACTCGGCAATATCTCCGGCTTGGTTTGTTCCTAACTCAATAACAGCAATCTCCGTATCTGCCGGCATGCTTAAGAGGGTGAGTGGGAGTCCGATATGGTTATTCAGGTTTCCTTTCGTAGCATGCGTTCTAAATTGGGTACTCAATACCGCCTTCAGTAACTCTTTGGTGGTGGTTTTGCCGTTGCTCCCTCCAATTCCAAGGACTGGGATGGCCAGCTCTTCGCGGTATAAGCGGGCAAGTTCCTGCAAAGTATGCAAAGCGCTATTGCTGAATAATAGTCGGTCTTCCTCAGGATAGGCCTTCTTTATTTCTACATCATCAATAACAGCATATGCCGCACCTTTTTCTAAAGATTGAAGTGCATATTTATTGCCATCGAAATTTGGTCCCTTTAACGCAAAAAAGATACATCCGGCTGGGATGGCACGCGAATCGGTGCTGACCACAGGGTGCAACTTAAATATCTCGAGCAGCTTGGCAACTTGACTGAATTTCATAAGGCAACAAATAAACTACTAAACTACTCTTTATTAAAACCCTGCGTATGAAAAGCTTGTTCCTTTTAGTCTTTAGCGGCCTCTTTTTTTGCCAAGACAGTTTTTCTCAGGTTTCAAATTATTACCCAAGTAACGCTGTTAAAATACTCAATATGAGCGGAGATACCATTTCCACCCCATTCACAGGTGGCTTTGTTGCGCCGCAGTTTAGCGTTATCGACTTAAACGGAGACGCCTATATGGATTTGTTTGTGTTTGATCGAGAAGGGTCAAAAGTGATGTGTTTTTTGAACCTCGGGATTCCAAATAATATAGCATATCGCTATGCCCCACAGTATAACCATGCATTTCCTAAAATGGCTGGCTGGGTGCTGCTGAGAGATTTTAACTGTGATGGAAAAATGGACCTCTTCACCTCAGATATTGGATCACAAATTCGTGTGTTTCGAAATACGAGTGATAATGGAACCCTATCCTTTGCGCTGGAACACTCCATTTTAAATGACGTAGAAGGAAACAATTTATCCATCAACCGAAATGATATTCCGGCAATTGCTGACTTGGATGGTGATGGTGATTTAGATATCATGGGATTCCCGCCTTTTGGTGACCCTTATCTTTTCAGAAACCAGCAAAAAGAAGAAAATTTACCCTGCGATACGCTGCATTATAAACTGGTTGATTATTGCTGGGGAAGTTTTCGTGAGGGCTTTTCTAGCGATATAAATCTTGGCATACATTGCAACTTTCCATTTTATTATAAAACACTTTCATTGGACGGAGGCAATACCATGTTGACCCTTGATTTGGATGATGATGGCGATCAAGATTTAATAATGGGCCATCTGGGCTATCCAAGCTTAAGCCAGCTCATCAATGGAAAAAGTGACCATTCATGGTACCGTGATACAATAATTTCATCGAGTAAAAACTTTCCGAAGAACAGCCTTGTCGCAGCCGTCCCCGACTTTCCTGCTAGCTACTTTATCGATATCAATAATGATGGAAAAAAGGACCTCATCGTGAGCAGCAATGCAACCGGAAATAGCCAGAACCTGCATCAAAATTGGATCTATACCAATTCCGGAAAAAACACCGCACCTATTTTCAGTTTCCAGGACAGCAGCTTTCTTCAGAATGCTACTCTTGACTTCGGAGCCAATACGGTCCCGAGCTTTTTTGATGCAGATGGGGATGGAAATGAAGACCTGATACTTTGCTATTCCGGCAAATACACGGAGACTGGAAATAAAAGAGACCAACTCGCACTTTTTTTAAATGATGGGGATTCCCTCTCTACTTTCCGATTAGTCGATTTGGACTACCTCAACTTTTCAAGTGCTGGATATTCCCAAATCCATCCACTTTTTGTTGACATGAATGCCGATGGAAAAAAGGATCTTCTGCTTGGCCATTTAAACGGCAAGCTTAGCTTTTTCCAAAATACGGGAACCGCAAAAAACCCGCAGTTCACTTTAATCACCGACAATTATGCGGGCATCGATATTGGCACACTTAGCTGCCCAGCAGCCTTTGATATCAACGGCGATTCTTTGGTAGATTTAGTTATCGGAACACATGATGGTCCCTTGGCATTTTTCCCCAATAGAGGTACAAAAACCTCCCCCAGCTTTGATGCCACTCCTGCCATCGATACGGCTTGGAAGGTTTGGGTGAATTCCTATTCCTATAAGCTAAATGACGACTTGACAGATTCCACCAAGGAATTTCATTACACAGGAAATTCGTCACCTACTTTTGTTGATTTAGACGGAGACGATTATCCAGAATTGATCTGTGGATCAGAAAATGGCGAAATACTGATTTATTCCATCAAAGGAAGAAGCCCGAATGATAGCATTCAGCCTCTGGGAAATTATCTCATCACTGGACAAAACTCGGATACGGGAAGAATTGATGTTGGCAGACGTGCGACTCCCGCCCTTCTCGATATGAATGGCGATGGCAAACCGGATTTTCTGGTTGGAACAAGCCGCGGTGGTTTAGAATATTATCAATCATCCTATACAAAACCAGACTCCATTCATATTGGCTTCGAACCTCATTCGCCACAACTAACCCTGCATTGCTGGCCCAATCCTGCAAAAAATAGTACCACGATTCAGACTTCGGTTCCTCTCGATGAAGCGGCGTCAATCGAATGCTATGATTTAACAGGGCGAAGGCTCCTAGTCTTTTCTTGGGCCGATCCCACTAGCATCTATCAAAATGTTGATCTATCTGAACTTTCAAACGGCACCTATTTGATTCGGGTTTCCTCGAAAAACTTAAGGAGCAAAGCACTGCGAATCGTGATTGTTCGTTAAGTGCTCTTTTCCATTTGCGTACATTCCCCGTCCTTTGCAATCTATAGGCTCAGCTCCAAGCAACGATTAGGCCTGCTGAGGAGTCCTATATGTATTAAGCCATCCTATGAAAAAACTGCTACTCACACTCGGAATCTTGTTCTCTATTTCCTCCTTCGCACAAACACCTGCGTTCTACCTGAGCAATAGCCTGAGGTTCTTGGATGCGAATAATGATACGATTCCCTTCCCCTTTATTGGTGGATTTGTAGCGCCACAGTTTAGCGAGATTGACCTGAATGATGACGGCATCAAGGACCTCTTCATCTTCGACCGGAGTGGCAATAAGAAAATGACCTTCCTCAATGAAGGAAAAGGAGGACAAGTCTCGTATATCTATGCCCCAAAATATGAATACTACTTTCCTGACCTTGCCCGCTGGGTTCTTCTCCGAGATTATAACTGCGATGGCAAGGAAGATATTTTCACTGGCTCAGAGCAAAGCGGCTTTACCGTTTATAAAAACATCAGCACTTCGGATAGTCTGCAATTTGAACATATCATCTATGACCTTCTTGACACCGCAGGAGGCAATATGTATAACCTCACCTTGGATATCCCAGCGATTGATGATGTGGATGGAGATGGAGACTTAGACATATTAGCGTTTGGCGTTTTGGGTGGTTATGTGCAGTACTACCGCAATGAACGTGTGGAAAAAGGTCTCGACTGCGACGCCCTCAATTTTAACTTTGTGGACTTCTGCTGGGGCTCCTTTGTAGAAGCAGGGCTGACCAATGATATTATCCTTGGGGACAATTGTTTCGGTTTAAAATTCTATAAAAATCAACTTCACTCTGGAAGTACTGTATTGACTTTTGACGCAGATGAAGATGGCGACAAAGACATGCTCGTTGGCGATGTGGGTTTCCCGGATTTTAAATTCCTCATCAACGGAAAAAAAGAAACGGGGTGGCCCTACGATACGGTTACCTCCTATACCACACATTACCCGCTAAATACTTTGGGGGTGTATATTGACCTTTTCCCAGCAGCCTATTATCTCGATGTCAACAATGATGGGGTAAAAGACCTCATTGCCTCGGCCAACGAAGCAAATGCTGCCACCAACCTCGGACAAAATTGGTGGTATAAGAACAAGGGCAAAACCAATAAACCCGATTTTGAATTCCAAGACAGCTCTTTCTTGCAAAATATGACCATCGATTTTGGTTCCCAGACCAGTCCGGCGCTATTTGATATGGATGGCGATGGCGACCTCGATCTCATTTTAGCAAATCGCGGAAACTACCGAGATACCAAAAACAGCAACGATCGACTTGCCTTGTATGAGAATGTAGGCACGGTTCAAAAGGCCATCTTCAAGATTAAAACCGAGGACTACCTTGGCTTGAGTAATGATAGCCTTACTGGCGTGAATCCAACCTTTGCCGACTTAAATGGCGATGGAAAACAAGATCTGATTCTTGGTCAGATCAATGGCCGACTCCGGTATTATGTGAACACCGGAACACTCACTGCACCTGCATTTACACTACAAAATGATACTTTAGGAAGCATTGATGTGGGCACACTTTCCGCCCCGCATTTTTATGATTTAGATGGCGATTCGGTGCTGGACCTCTTTGTTGGAAACCGCAGTGGATTTATCCAATACTACAAAAACTACGGTACCCGAAGTATCCCTAATTTCTTGCAAGACCCAACAGTTGACTCCGTAGGACGCATCCAAGTGGCCGACTTCTTCTATAATTACGGGAACTTCGACCCGAATGGAAAACCCATCGACTCCACTAAAACTTTCGAATATGAAGGGCACAGTACGCCTTGGATTGCCGACCTCGACAATGATGGCACACCAGAGATTTTAAGCGGGAGCCGAGGTGGAAAAATCTATATCTTCCCCTTGGATAAAAATAATTTATCCGACTCCTTCCCAAGCCTCACTGAATACTTCATACAACCCCATAACCAGTCTGGCGGAATCGCTGATTTAGGCGGCAGAACTTCCTTGGCTTTGATGGATATTAATGATGATGGACGACTTGATGTCATCGTTGGGAATAGTCGGGGTGGAGTTCATTTCTTGAGTTCGTCTTTTAGTCCGGAAGACACTTTAAACAGCGTGCAGGGAATTTTACCTTTGCTCGATCTCACTGCATTCCCGAACCCCACAGAAGGAACACTGAACCTAAAGCATGAGCAAAGTCTGAATGCGAATTTGACTATCCAAGTGATTGATGTGCTTGGAAGAATCGTACTCACAGATCAATGGAATCCTTCTATCACTACCCTCAAACAACTCCAGTTAAATCGCCTAGGAAATGGAAGCTATTTCGTGATCGTTTCGCATCCAGAATACCGCACAAATACGCTTCGTGTAAGCGTGGTAAAATAGATTCTTTGCAATGAATCAAGGACTTGAGTGAGAAGTCGTTTCATTTTTCGCTCAGGCTTTCTTTTCTTTGTCCTTTCTTACTTGGCATGAAAAGAATCTTTACGGTATCCAGCTTGCTCTTATTAATGGGCTCTTCCGACTTGTTTGCACAAGAAAATAAATACGGAGAGTTCAGCGGGAACTTTCAAACGAATACCCAATTTTATGTGCGCGACGATAGGATCGGAGCGAATACCATCCAGTATTTGCGCCAAAAATCCTCCACCGATGCTTGGTTATTCATGAACTATAAATTTCAAGGGTTTGATATCACAGCACGCTATGATGTGTTCAATAACTCTCCCTTGCTCAACCCACAGCAATCGTATACCCACTCCGGAATCGGCTATTGGAGCATTAAAAAATCCATAGGAAAGCTAACCTTAACCGGTGGTTACTTCTATGATCAGTTTGGAACTGGAGCTGCCTTTAGAGCATTTGAAGACCGCCTCATCGGACTCGACTATGCTGTGCGAGGGATTCATGCCCAATATGAAATTAGCGATAGCTGGAGAGTTAAAGCCTTTACTGGTCAGCAGAAGGGATTCCTCGATCTTGGGACGAATGAAGATACGCGTTTTACTGTGAGCCCGCAGGTGGTTAAAGGAATCTATACCGACAAACGTTTTCAGTTCACAAATGACTTTTCGCTCGATATTGCTGGAGGGGTTGTAAATAGAACCCTCGATGGCGAAACCCTCAACCGAATCGTTTCTGAAATTAACGGATTGCCGATTGAAGATCGCTTCCAGCCAAAAAGCAACACGTATGTTATGACTGGAGGGTTTACCATGAATTATAAAGGGTTTGCTTTGGCCTCGGAATACAATCACAAAACGGAAGAGGCCCTGCGGAATCCATTTACTCAACAACTTTATGGAAGTGAAGGGTCTGTCCTTTTTACTTCCTTAGGCTATTCCCAGAAAGGTTTAGGAATCAATGCATCGTACAAACGTGTTGAAACCTACCAATTCCGCTCTTCTCCATATAATGTACTCCTCAACGGTCAGGCAACTTACCTTCCATCGATTACCCGTCAGAATGTATACCGACTATTGGCGCGTTATATTCCTGTTGTACAAGAACTTGGAGAAAATGCATTTGCGGCAGACATCCTCTGGACGCCGAATAAACACTTCACCATTAACGCCAACTTTTCTTGGGTAGACGGTCTGGATGGAAAGCATCTATTTGAAGAATATTACCTCGATGTGCTGTACAAGCACTCTAGGAAGTTGAAAATCCAATTAGGGA
>Ga0100378_1005040_pt1 | contig 12177 bp, 14 predicted proteins | sample CryGeymeta201502_FD_81535 | JGI IMG/M metagenome (GOLD analysis project Ga0100378, IMG submission 81535) | Groundwater microbial communities from Crystal Geyser aquifers in Utah, USA - Crystal Geyser metaG 2015-02 | ecosystem: Environmental > Aquatic > Deep subsurface > Groundwater | place: USA...
TATAAACGTGTCAAGCTAATTTATATTACAAATATTAATTATTTCAATATATTAATATATAATTATGATGATGAATAAAAAGTTTTTCCTTTTCCTAATATTAGTTCAATTTGTTATATATGTCTCTTGTATTGAAGATACTATAAATGCAACTCCACCTAATGGTGAAGAGGAGGAAGTCGACAATGCATATATTGAACAAATTTTTAAAGATTTAGGATTTGAAGGAAAAGAATCAATTACAAAAGACGATTTTAGAAAATTTGTAGTATTAATGTTAGCCAGAGGACAAAAAACAGAAGATTTTAGTGAATTAGAAAAGACATTCTTTAATAAAGTTGCAGATAAAATAGTATCAAGATTACCTGACATTGTTCCTACAAAAGACATCCCATCTATTTTAAATCCTGATTTCTTAAATGAAGTCTTGGCTGATATTGGAGCTGAATTAGAAGAACAACAGAAAGCATATACAGATAAAACAGCAAATGCTACAAGAGATGCTGAAGAAATTGAAAAAATGGATAGAGATACTAATAATTCTGTTAATGGAGATGATACTATTACATCTGCTACTGAAATTAATGAAGACGGGTCAGTATTTGATAAAGAATCTAGTGAAATTGCAACAACAGGTGATGATAATATTTTTTCATCAGAAGAAGATAATGAAGCATATAGTGAGGAAAAATTAAACGAAGAAATTGATAAAATAAAAAATGACAACGAAAATAGTAGTATGAATAAAGAAGACTCTGATGAAACAACAACAGATAATACTATTACTGAAAATACAGAAAATTTAGCAAAAAGTGGAGAATTATAGAAGAAATAATATAATTATTCTAGTGCTTAAATATATTAATTATATACCAATAATTTTATTATTTATTTTGTTGAATAATTTGATAAGTTATCGACATTAAGTTTTGATATTATATATAAAGTATTATTTTATATTATTTTGATATTTTTATTAGTTATATTTTTCACCATTTCATTTCCTTTTTCATTCTTCTCATTTATAAGCTTAGTATTAGTCATAATTTGGAAATTTATATAAACCGCATTCACATGCTTTTTATTGAACATTCTATATTGAATAAGTATAAATAAAAAATAATATTAATAAATAAATTATATATTATCTTACGTATTTTTCTTTTCTCGTCCAATTTTATGAACAACATAATAATCTTTTATCATGTTAAATATTTTTAACATTTGATTTTTCCTTCTTACTTCATTTGATATTTCTTTATTTAGTTTATTATTTCTCATTATTATTGAATGTATTTTTAATTTCTGAATTACATTTTTTACTTTAAGAATATAATTTAAAACTTGTGCCTTTTTATCAAGTTCTGCTTCTTCATTAAGAGAACTTTTTAAACAGTTAAATATTTTAGTTTTTAGCTTTTCTTGGAAGTATCTTTTCACTCTTTTATAATTTATGTATAATTTCCAACTATCAAGAGCATTCCTATAATAATTTAATATTAATTAGTTATAAGAATTTATACCATAAGCATTGTTTATTATATTTAGCTGTATAATTATCTATTCTTTCTGTTTTATTAAAGGTTATATTCTTTAATTCTTGGAAGATTTTATTCATTTTTTCGTATTCTAAGTACTTTTTAAATTTAATTGCTTTTGCTGTGTAGTAATATTTCTTTTTACTTTCTGCAACAGATTTGTTTACTTTAGTAAAAAAATTATGAAAAGCATTTAATTTTGCTAAATTATTAATATTATGCTCAATTTCTGAGGTATTTGATTCATCTAAAGGATTTTTGATTATAACTTCTTCAATTTGTTTAAGAGGTGGTCTATTTAATTTAACACTTTGTTTTATGCTTTGTTTTATACTTTGTTTAATACTTCTTTTAGGATCATTATTTCTATTTGGACTATCTTCCTTATTTTCCATGTTATTTTTATCTTCTATGTTATCCTTATAATCGTTAACATTCTTTTCTGGCTGCTTGTCAATGTTTTTAGGTGATTTGTTGTTGTCGAACGATACTTCGGTAATATTTTCAGTATTTAGATCATTATCAATGTCCTTATCTTCATTTTGGTGCGTGTTTTCATTTACAACAAAGAATTCATCCATATTCTCAATACGTTCATTATCATTTTGTAGAGTATCATTAATATTTTCATTATTTTCTTTGTTTTCTTTATTTTCTTCAGTTTTGATATGATTACTATGGTTACTATGTTTTGGGCTCATGTCTTGTTCATGTTCATCATTATTTTGGAAAGTAATTTTTCTAGTATTGTCTTCATCTAGTATTAAAATTAAATATTAAAATTACAATCATTTATATTTGTTTATATTTTATATTACCCGTGTCAAAAACATTATTTTTGTCTAGTTTTTCTTTTATTGCATTTTTAACTGAATTTTTCTTATTGTAATTAAAAGCTAAGTGCTTTTCCTTATCAATAGTTTTATCAGATGATGCCAAATTTGGATTTGTTTGATAATCATTATTTTCTGCACTTGATAGGATATACGGCTGTCTATCTTCATCTTTCTTCAAAGGAGTAGGAATATTAAATCCACTTGTATTATTTCTATTATGTGGTATTGGAGAAATATTAATAATGTCTTTATTTGATGTCTTACTGGCTGTATTAATCGGCTCATATACATTGTTAAAATCTTGTACATTATCTTTAGTTGGTAAATTCTTAATAGAAGTTAATTTATTTGTATTTGTTATATTATAAATATTGTTTTTAAAATCATCAGGCTTTGTTGTTAGATTTTCTATTCTATTATTTAAATTTAAATCCTGATTTTCAGTTCTTGTGTTAAATGTTTTATTAATTCTAGAGTTATTGATAAATGGATTTAAAATTTGATTGAGTTGGTTTGGTGGACTGAGTTCATTTTTTTGATTATTTAATTTGTTTCCAAAATTACCACCATAATTTGTATAGTTTGTATAATTAGATGTATTGTTTAGATAAAAACTTTCTTTTTGCTATAATAATTAAGTAATTAAAATTATAATACATATTCTTCAAAGAATCTACTATTATTCTTTGCTTTCTTTTTTAACATTCTTTCTAGTTCTTTTTCCTATATTTTTTAATATTTTTTAATATTTTTTAATTAAGTTTTAAATTTTATTGTTACCTTTTGTAATCTTGAACTTTCTATATCATCAAGTGTAAGTTTTGTAGTTGTATTTTGGTAATTATATGTGGTTTTATTTGCTAATTGTGTTTGATTTGGATAGTTATTATTCAATTGATTTTGACTTTGGTATTGATTATTATCATAATAATCTCTATTTGAATACGAAAATTGAGTATTATCCATTAAATTTAAGTTATATTTAAGTTAAATTATCATTATTACTATAATTAAGATTAATTTAAACTTTGTAATTTTTATAATGATTTTTCTAATTCGTAATATAATAATTAATTAATTACCGTCAAAATAATATAATTTAATATGGACTCTAAAGAAATAAAAGAAATAAAAGAAACCAAAGAAATTACTATAACTAATCAAACTAAATTTTTCAAAAATCCTACAACAAGTTTGATAAAAGATTCGCTAACAGGATTATGTATTCTAAATCAAAACTTGGTTTACTATGAAGAATTTAATGTTGTTGTAGATAAAAATCAAATAAACAATGAAAATGTAAAAGTTATCTGTGGTGGTGGATCAGGTCACGAACCTTCTCATTCTGGATATGTTCTAAATGGAATGCTATCTGGTGCCGTATGTGGAGATATCTTCTCAAGCCCTACATACAAACAAGTTGTAAATGCAATTAAGATTTTAACAGAAAAAAATAAAGCTGGATGTTTGTTAGTCATTAAAAATTATACTGGAGATGTGATTAATTTTAAATTAGCTTCTGAGATAATGAAAAAGGAAGGAAAAAAAGTAGAATGCATTGTTATTGACGACGATATTTCCTTAATTAATGATATTAACGAAGAAAAAATAATTAAAAATAAACGTCGAGGACTAGCAGGTACTTCATTATTTTATAAAATTGTTGGATCAATGTCAGCACTCAATCACGAATTAGATTTTATAGTAGAACTAGGAAATAAGATTAAAGATGATATCTTCACCATAGGAGTTTCATTAAGTTCTTGTAATTTACCTGATACTCATTTTAAAGATAGTGTCATCAATGGAATGGTAGAAATTGGATTAGGAATACATGGTGAAAAGGGCTTAAAATCAATTAAATTTGAAGGTGTTGATAACTTGATTGAATTACTATTAAATGACTTTAATAAGAAAATTAAGTTAGATTCTGTTAAAGACTGCATTATTTTATTGAATAACTTAGGAACTTGTTCTGATATTGAATTTGGTATAATAACTAATTCCCTATACTCTTTTGTTAAGAAATCTTATCCAAATTTAACCATCAACAGATTAATTCACGGTAGGATTATGACTAGTATTGATATGAAAGGATTTTCAATAACAATAATGCCATTAACTAACTACAATAAAGATGATATCTTAAAATATATTGATTACCCAGTCAATAATAGTGCTTGGAATAGCGTAGATTTATCAGGATTAAACAGTTTATCTAGCTTAAGTGAAAGAGTTATTTTACCTAAAATAAGAGAAGTGTTATTAGTCAAATGTGAACAATATTCTTATATTAGAGAACTACTAAGAGGAATGGCTGATTACCTAAAAACAAAATCTGAGGATCTTAATACTATGGATAAGGAAGTTGGAGATGGTGATCTTGGCTTTGGTGTAACTAAAGCAGCTGAAATAATATTAGCAAAAATTGATTTCTTAGATTTTAATAGCAAGCTTAAAACGTCCTTTTATAACTTAGCAGAAAGTATTGCTGACTCGTTTGGAGGAACATCTGGTCCTTTATATGCTGTGTTTTTATTAAATGGTGCTGAGTGCTTAGTTGAAGAAGAAGCTAAGAATACGAAAGAGAATTGGCTTAAAGCGCTAAAAAATGGATTTAGTGCTATTCAAAGTATAGGAAATGCAGAACTTGGAGATAGAACAATGATTGATTTTTTAATTCCTCTCTATGAAGAATTTTCTAAAAATATTTCTCTTGAAAGTAGCAAAATTTCTTCAATTTTAGAAACGTCCATAGTAGAAATTAACGAAAAAGTTAAATTACTACAAGCAAAAAAAGGAAGAAGTGTTTTACTTCAAGGAAAAGAAATTGGGTTACCTGAGCCAGGATGTGAATTACTAAAGTTATGGACGCTATTTATAATAGAGAAATTGAAGACTCAATTTATTATGGCAGATATATTCGTTTAAATAAGTAATTAATATTTATATTATTAGTTAATTAAATCTAATTCGAATTTTATTAATGTTTTTTGTATGAAATTAATGAAAATAATTTCCTTATTTTTTTAAAATTAACTTAAATAATTATTCATAAGTAAAAGTTTAACTAACTCTGTACCTTTTTAATAATAAAGGAAATAATTTATAAATTATAATAAGTCTTATATATACTATAATTCTTTATTATTAAGTCATGTCTTATTATTATAATTATAATTATTATCTAAATTAATGCTATTTATTTATACATTTTAACAACTTGATCCAGTTCATTATCTAAAGCATCATAGAAGTAAGAATCAACTTTGGATGAAATTAAATAATAATCAAAATTTCTTAACATTGCTCTTGAGAATTTTTCGTACTTGTTAAGATAATTTTTGCTTTCCAATTTGGTTTTATTGCTTCTCAATATTTTTCCTCTATAGTCTTTTAAATAGTTTTCTACATAATTTTCATTCTTATACTCCATCATTATTGCTTTATAAGTCTTATCGAGAATTTTCAAACTATCTTCTGAAAATATTAGTTCGATGTTTCCGTCATTTAAAGAGTCGCTATGTCCATTGAACATAAAATACTCAATCATTATTCTTCTGAAACTTATATAAAGATAAACAAAGTCTATTGATTTTGAAACCTTTTTGTTAAAATAAGACGTAAATTTGACAAATATGTCTTTAATCTTATCCAAGTCTTTAATATCCCTTTTTTTATCTTTTACTAATTTCTCTTCTATTTTTTTAATTGGATCTTTAACTAATTTTGAAAAAGCATTACTTCTGATACCTTTATAGGCTTTGTCACATGTATGATGTTTCTTTGTCGTCTTCTTAACTATGTTATTTGTAATTTGTTCTGAAGTAATTTTTTTCTTATTGTTGTTTTTCTTTGCGTTGTTGTTTTTCTTTAAGTGTTTTATAATGTTAGATATCTTTTTAGTTACATTGTTATACTCTTTTGATAATGAATGAGGATTACTTTGACTACTTGAATTAGGATTATTATCATTATTAGAGTTAATATTCAACTCGTTTAAAGTATTATTATAATATATTATGTTATTTGAGTTATTATTGCTATTAAGATTATGATTATTTATATTACTAGTTGGTTTGGTTTCTTGACTTGAGGAATGGTAATTTTGGTCATCAACTAACATTTTCCTGAAATCTATAGATGGGTCTGGTAATTCAAAAATTGGTGAACTAGACAAATTGTCCTGAAGTCCACAATATTTATTATCTTCACCTGAATTTATTATATTTGTTTCGATAATAAATTTATTTTCGTGATTATTATCTTGATTATTATCTTGATTATTTTCTTGATTATTATTTCCAGTGCCGGTAGTATCATCTCCAGAGTTAATTAATAGATTAACATCAACATTTTTATGATTAATAGCCTCGTCACAAGGTAAGTCTGTATTTGGACTATTATGAAAATCATCGTTAACTTCTGAATTTGACATGTGAAATAATAATTATAATTAAAATTTAAAAATCATAATATGCTATTATCCTCACTTTATTTTTAAACATATTAATAATAGTAATTAAATTATTATCATTTAATTAAAGTAAATATTATAATAAAAAGTTATAATCTTTCTTATTAAAAATTAAACTAAAATTATTATTGATTATAGATCTGATTTAGAATCTTCGTAGTAAAAATCAAAGTCAATCTTCTTTGTTGATAAGTAATTTCTAAAATTACTTAAAATGGATCTAAACATAATCTTATAATCATGAACATACTCTTCGCTTTTCAACCCTACGCTTTTTGACTCAATACTTTTCTTAACTTTTCTATCAATGTATTGCATTTTTAAACTATTCAAGTATTCATTTACGGCAGATTCATTATCTTTAAACTCGGTTATTATTTCAATAAAGGTTTTTTTAAGTATTTCTCTACTTTTCTCTGAGAATATTTGGTCAAAATTTTCATCATTTAAATAGCTATTTTCTCCTATTGAACAAAAATTAATCATTATCTCTTTTAAAGGTTTATCAAGATTTTCCTTATTAAATTCCTTTTTGGTAACATTGACAAAATTTTTCGTTAGTGCTTTAAATACTGTCCTAATTATACTTTTGTTAAACATATCTCTATTACTTTCAATTAAGTTAATTTTATTTCTAACCAATTCTGTAAAGGAGGTGGTCTTAATAGCTTTTAAGGCTTCTTCACATCTTGGACCCTTCCAACTTTTCTTTTTTTGATTGCTACAAGAGTTTTTGGTCGATTTATTAGCTTTTGATGTATCATAATTTGCCTTATCTTCAATGTCAACCATATTATTCGGTCTATGTCTTTTTCTTTCTAAATTTTCATTTTCTAAGCTCTTGCTATTGGTGTTAAAGATATTAACATAACTTTGATTGTTATTGTTTTCTTGACTCATCTGAAATAGATATTCGTCTGTTTCATAATCTGAATCGTTTGACTTTGAATTTTCGGGGAAATATTTCATGAAATTCTCTTCAAAATATACTGGAGTTACATTTGTTGCGGAATCATCATTTTGTTGAGAATAATTATCTCCATGATTATAGGAATTTGACTGAGAATCCCATTGTTCTTGTTCCCGTCCAGGTTCTGTTGAGAATATACTGGAGAAACTACAAGAATATATATTTTTATTATCGTTTGAGTTTGAATTGCTATTATTTGTATTGTTATATAGTGACATTTATAAAAATATTAATGTAATATTTATATATTGCAAGTTAATATTTAATTTATAATCAGAATATATAATAGTTATTCTCAGCTTTTTGAAAATATCTTAAATTATTTATTATTTTTAATTAAGTTCATAATAAAATAATTATAAAATCAAATTATTAAATAAATATTATAAGAATTATTATTTAATGAGAATAATCAAACAATTAACTTTTACAGTTAATTTTCACAATTTTCACTATGGTCATAGAAATCGAAATCAATCTTTTTTAAAGATAAGTATAATCTTAAATTGTTTAAAATTATTATAAATAATTTCTTGAAATCATTTACATACTTCTTATTTTTATCATCGATTCTTAAATTGTTCAAGTAATCACTTATTAATGATCTATTATCTTTAAACTCCTTTACTATTTCAAAATAAGTCTTATTAAGAATTCCTCTACTTTCCTCTGAGAATATTTGATCAAAATTTGCATAATTTAAAAGGCCTTTGTGTTCTTTCGAAAAGCAATTAATCATAATATCTTTAAAACTTAGATCAAGTTTATTTATGTTATTTTCTTTTTTGACATCAACAATAAAAAGTTTTCTAAACTCTTTAAATATTGTCTTTATTAATGTAAAGTTATTTGTTATATTTTTTTTCTTTTTATTCCTTTCAATGAAATAAATTTTATTTCGTACCAGTTCAGTAAAAGATGTACTTTTAATAGCTTTAAATATTTCGTCGTGTCTTGGATTCCTGTCGACTTTTTCTTTTTTTGTGGGCTTCGCTCTTTTCCTCTTTTTTTTAAACAAGAATATAGTTTTAATAACATTTTTTCCGTTTGTACCTTCTTCATTGCCTTGAGAAAAGTTATAAAAACTGTTAGTATTATTTGAGCTTTTAGAGCTATTTAAACTATTACAGTTGTTAAGACTGTTTGTCCTGGTATCTTGTTTTTCTTGCAATTTTAAATCTAAATCATAATCTTGTTCATTAGATTTTTTAGTATCAGTAAAAATTTTGATGTATGAAGCATCAAAAGAATTTCCTATTGGATTATCATCATAAGCTTGACCATAATTAGCTGCATGATCTTCAAAAGATTGAGGATAAACCGAAAGAAAATCATGTTGTTCATGGTCCATTAAGAAATTACTGCTATAAGTATTGTCAATAGAGCTTAAATTATAAAACCCATTTAAATAATTATTCGAAAGTGAATTGTTTTGATTTTCTTCTGTATTTAAGTACATTAATTTATTATATAACTTTAAGTTAGCTTAATTTATATTATAAATTATTCTCAAGTATTCAATACTTGGTTATTCTTAAAAAAGATTATAAAATAAATAACACAATTATATATATTTTTATATAATATAATATATATATATATATATATATATATATAAATCATGAAATTGTTAATAAAAGACAGGTGTAAATTATATTACTTCAATTGATATTTATGTTTTTGTAAACAAATTAATATGTATTGCTAATATTATTGAAAACTTTTAATAGATTATTAATTAAAAACTTATTTATTAAAAGCATATATTTAATGAATTATATTAAGTAATTATTAGTAGTAATTTCCATAATACTTATAATTAAAAATCAATCTATAAACTTAAATTCATAAATAACTATATTAATTCTCTTCTTCTTCATTCATTTCATTATTCCACAGAATTAAATTTTCCTTTAACAATTGGATGATTAAAATAGTATCTTTTGCCTTACTTCTTTCTAAGTCATCTAATATTTTAATAGCTTCTTCAAAGGCTGATTTAGCAATATTACATGCTTCTTCTTTCAAATTCTTTATCTCATAGTAAAACACAGAGAAATTAAGCGCTAATCCAAGCCTTGTACTATTTGAAATGGGTATTTCCTTTTCAGCAATCTCATATGCTTCTTTATATACCTTGTCGGCTTTAGTAACGTTTTCTTCATTTTCTTTGCCGTCTGAAAATTCAGCTCTATAACGGTAATAATCACCCTTTAGCTTTAAAAAGAAAACCTTATTTTCTGCATCTTTTGAGTTTGGAACAAGGTATTTATCAAGAATATTTTGAATGTCATCACATATTTTCCTCATTTCTCCTTCGACTTTCTTTTTAATCTCACGTACGTTATTTAAGTTTTGACTATTACCTTTTTTCTCTTCTTTTTTTTCTAAATTTTGTAGTAATCTCCATGAAGAACGTTTTCCTCCAATTATATTTTTAAAGCCAGCTGATAAAATATTTCTTTCGTCCATACTTAATTTTGGTTCTAATTGAATAAATTTTGTAATCCAAGTTACCATATCTTCATAACGTTCTGCTCTTTCGAATAATTTGGCTAAATACACGTATTCTTCTCTGGTGTATGTTTTATTCAACATTTTAAATTATCAAATTTTAACTTTTTAAATTTAGTAATTAATTAATATAATTATAAAAGGTAAAAGTAATATTTAGTAGAAAAAATAATATAATATAAAACAAATTATGAAAATAAATAAATTATAAATGCTTAAAGTTATATTATATCAAATATATTAATTACTCCTATTACACTTTTACCTTAACTAAATAAACATATTAAGAAGAATATTAAGTTAAATTAATTTATGATCAACTATTATGTATTTATGTAATTTATCTTAATCTTAATTGACAGTGCTCATATTTTTAGCAGTGTATTTTCCTTGTTTAACGTCTTTAGCTTGTTGTCTTCTTTCTAATAATTTCTTTCTATCTTTGTTAAGGTTTAACTTTTCAATAACACAGTATGAAGGTTTGATTGGGATAAATACTTGTTGACCTATTTAATTTATAAAATTATTCATTAAATTATTTTAGTTGTACCGTTTTGTTTATCTCTTTGAACTTTATCAACATAAATACACCATCTTTTTCTATATACTTGAATAACTTTTCCGGATTTACCTTTAGCCTTTCCTAGAATAAGTGTAAGAAAATAAAGTTAATAAGATAAACAAATTACCTTTTAAGATTTTAACTTCGTCACTTCTTACAATTGGGAGATGTCTAACTCTGTGTTTAGTTTTTAGATCTTTAGCTAATCTACAACTCATAATTTTTCTTCTTAAACTTGAGGGAGCTTGGAAATGATTTCTTCTGTTGGTTCTTCTGGAGCTGCTAACTTTCGATTAATTTTTTTATTTACCTGATTCATGTTTTTTCATTTTGAAATATAATATTTAATAAAATTAATTATTAGATATAACATATATTTAATAATATATACATTATTCATATTATTCATAATTTAATTAGTATAGTTAATATTGATAACATTAACTAAACTAATTGCTAATTAAACTAATTGAAACGAATTAAACTATTAAAAACGAATTAAAGCTCTATTTATTATTATTATTTTCTATTTCAAATTTTGTATTAATAATTGTATTATTTGTCCTCTTAATAGAAATTATTCTTCTAGGAACTGTACCTAAATTCAAATTTTTAAACATATCAATATTTTCATTTAAATCTTTATTTTCTTTATCTTTATTAATATTATCAATGTTATTGTCCTTATTATCGTTATTAACATTATTCGTAGTTGTGTTATGTGTACAATTCTTTACTTTAACTCTTCGCATCTTAGATAAATTTGTAAAATTGCGTTTATCATCTTCGTTTAAAGTTTTTTCCCAGTTGAGTAATACATCAAGTTTTTCTTTTTGAATTTGTTGAATAGTTGAACTGAAATATTCGTATTCGTCTACTTCGTCGGTTAAAGTTGGTGCTTGTTTGTATATATTCATTATAACCTAAATTTTTAACATTAGTGTTATTTGAAAAGTATTTATTACATTATCTAAATTTTTGTCATCTAATTCTTCATCATCTTCAAATGAAGTTGATTGCTTATTCACGATATTACCATTTCCATTATTATTTTTATTCTTTTGGTTGTTACCTTCATCATCACTCTCTATATTTTCTTCTTCATCTACCACAAAATGTACATTTATATATTTTTTGACCCTATTATTTAAGGTAATTCTTTCAACTTCTGTTTGTAATTTTAAAAAGTTTATCAACAAGCTTAAAAACATATTTGAATCAAATTCACTGTTAAAAAGTGTTAAATTATTGGTTGTAGAAAGTACGTAAATCATATTGCA
>Ga0100378_1005044_pt1 | contig 12175 bp, 8 predicted proteins | sample CryGeymeta201502_FD_81535 | JGI IMG/M metagenome (GOLD analysis project Ga0100378, IMG submission 81535) | Groundwater microbial communities from Crystal Geyser aquifers in Utah, USA - Crystal Geyser metaG 2015-02 | ecosystem: Environmental > Aquatic > Deep subsurface > Groundwater | place: USA...
TAAATAATAATTATTATATTTATTATAGCTATTATTTAAAATATTTATTAGTATATATTTATTGGGGATTGGGGATTGGGGATTGGGGATTGGGCCCAATCCCCAATCCCCAATCCCCAATCCCCAAGTTATTAATACAATAAAGAAAAACAATATTATATAATAATACAAAATAAATACAAATTATATTACTATATTATTACTATATTATTATAATCTTAAATTAATAAATACTTAATAATTCTTATACCTATACAAGAGGACAATTCTTTATTTATTACATATATACCATAGTAGTGGTTGATCAAAAGCAACATTTTAAACAGTGACCTAGTCATCGCTAAGTATTGAAATGATTGTTGCATTTTATCTTTTAATTCTGGTTTAGCCAAGGATGATTACATACCTCTTCGATATTTAGCCTTTTTTGTACATCTACTGCTAAACACTTTTTGATAAAATCGTAACATTCACTACTTTTCTTTCTAATTTCCGAAAAATTATACTCTTTTACCGAGCAAATATTCTTCATTAATTTCTTTTTATCTTTAGTCATTCTGAAAGGAAAATTTTCGGTCAAGAAGAAATGAGTAATAATTCCTAAAGCCCAAATATCAACTCTTTGGTTATACTCCTGATTGTTTAGTATTTCAGGAGCACAGAAAGGTATTGAGCCGCAGGATTCCTTAATAGTCTCATCGTTGTTTGCGTTGATTATAATAGCTAACCCGAAATCTGAAAGCTTGATTTTGATTTCTTTGTCTGAGTTAATATCAGAAACTAAAATGTTATCTGGCTTAAGATCTCTATGGATTATTCCTAAGTTATGAAGACAATGAATTGATTTTGCTACTTGTTTGATTACTTTTGCTACTTTCTTTTCTCCTAGTCCTTTGTTTTCGTTCATGTACTTGGTTAATGTTCCGTAATTAACGTACTCCAACAAGATAAAGTAAAACTCAGAATTCTCATAGCTATCTTTGTACTTGATAATATTAGGATGGTCAGCTCTCTTTAAAATATCAATCTCTGTTTTTATCCGATACCATCCTTTTTCATCTTTAGGCTTATTAATAATTTTCGTCGCAGAGAAGTTGCTTGAACTACTTGAATTGCTATTAATACTAGTATTACTGTTTTCATTACTGCTCTTAATGTCTTGAGTACTGTTATAATTAATACCTTCTGTCTTGAAAACTTTTCCATAAGTCCCTTCACCTAATTCTGAAATAAGCTTATAGTCCTTAAAGTAGTTCCTATAGTTGAAAGAAGTCCTAATAGCATCCTTAAGTTCTATAGCTTTCTTTTCATTCTTAAGGAAGAAGGTTTCTTTACTATCATTTAGGAAGAAGAGAGTAAACGAGTGGTAAATCGTGGAATTATTAGTAATTTTGCTATTCTCTTTTAGGTTAGCGCCGTTGAGGAAGTAAACATTTTTATAATTCTCGTAGTTTCCTTTGAAATTCTCATAGATGTAAAGAATGTCTTCAATAAGGCAGATGGTGTACTTAGTTGGCTTTGTTGAATAGTTTGATTTGCTCTTGTCGTCATTAATATAAACTTCAACTTCGGTGATTATATTCTTCTTTAGATCATATTCAACATTATTATAATAATTATTATAATTATTATTTAAATCATTAACTGTTGAGGGAAAGACAAAATTATCATCTGTATTGAAGTTTTCGAAAGCATTTTCTTTCAGAATAGGGTCTTTCTCTTTTGGTGATGAAGGGCTTAAACAGCTATTGGTAATTAAGTCTTTTTTAATAACTTCTTGGTAGCTTTTGACTTTTCTTTCTTCTTCTAAGTTTGAGTGGCTAAGTAGATCAAATTTATCAGTTTTTTCCATAGAGTTGCAAGTAAAAGTCAAGTTTCGAATTGTGTCTTCTTTATCTATAAAAGTTGAAATATTAGATTCTTCCATTTTATAAATTGATTTGGAGCTGAAGGTGCTAAAGGCAGCGGTACTCTCAGATTTGATGGATTTCTTTCTGCTCTCTTTGTATTTGTAGAAAACTAAGTTTTTATTAAATCCTGGTATGCTTTCGTATAGGTAACTGAATAAAAAAAGAAAAAACTCATGACTCTTGCAAACTGCTTCAATAAAATTATTCTTGTCGAAGGAAGCTTCTTTTCCAAATGTGGTGTCAAGAAGGTAATCAATATACTCGCTAGAATACTCTAGGCTTTCCTTTTCTTGGGAATTCTTATTAATTTGTGTTTCTATATAGCCATAACTGAACTTGTAAGGAATAAAGTTTAGCAAAAATTTGATGTCAGATAATGAAACCGAGGAAACCGTTGTAACCCCCATTTTATTAGACGAGACAAAAATGTTAAAAAACAGCTCAGCGATTGGTTTTAACTCTCCAAACTTGATAATTATCATAAACTCTTTGTATTCATTTAAGGTAATGCTTCCAGTTGAATTCTTGTCTATGGAGTCAAACAATTTCTCCGCAATTTTTGATTGCATTCCATTTAAATACTTTAGAAAACTCCCCTTACAAACTGTATGTTTAGCTGTGTTATTTTTACTACTCTCTTCTGTTTTTTGCTTGCTCGAGAAAAAATTGAAGATGTCATATAAATAGCTTTCATATATTTCAACTCTGAAAAAACAATTTTTATCAGGGCTTCTAATTTTTGAAAGAGCCTCTTCTAATTTTGATGATTTTAGTTGCACTGACATTTTCTTTAAAAAGTTTTTATAAATAAATTTGTAAAATAATAAGCATAAATTATATTAAAATTTATCAAAATTGAATATATTAGCATGAGTATTAATTTTATTATTTCTATTAGAATATAAAGTATTTAATTACTTAATTATTTAATAATTTTATAATATTTATATTATTAAATATATTTAAGAAAATAAAACTAATTTATTAGTAAATCTAATTTAATGGATATATTCTACTTTATTTCTATTATCAATATCTTGTATTTGTAAAACTTTTAATTCTATATTATCTTGATCGACACACCTATTTTTTTATTTTAATTAAATATTATTATAATAATATTATTATTAAAATCTTCTTTACCTTGGAGTACAAGTTTTATTGCAAGTTAAATAGCATTCAAAACATTCTATTGGGCATTGCTGAATACATTCATTAACACATTCAATAGAGCATTTTATATATTTATCAGATTGGGATTTAATACCACAGTCATCTCCTAATAAAGATTATTTATTATTTATATTTTAGTTACCTTCAAATCCAGGTCTACAATAGCATTTTCCATCATTACAAAATCCATTCCCTGAGCAATTATTAATACATATTTTTTTGGTACAATCTTCACCTGTAAAACCTCTATTGCATATACATGTTTTTGTTAGTTGAGAACAAGTTCCTTGTCCACTACATTTGTTTAAGCAAACTTTCTTATCGCAAGTTTCACCTTCAAAACCTTCGCTACATTTACATATTCCAATTAAAGTGTTACATTTGCCGTTGTTGTTACAATCATCTTTACATAATTTTTGTGAGCAGTCCTTACCTCCATATCCATCTTCGCATTTACAAGTACCATTACTTAAACAAATTCCATGATTTCCGCAATTATTTGGGCATTCAAGTCGATCACATGCTTGACCTGTATAACCATCTTGACAAATACAATGTCCTTCTTGGCAAACACCATGATTACTGCATTTCTTATGACACTAACAGGTTATATTAATAAATGTTAATATGATTAATTGTATTGTATTTATAATTACACTATATTTTAGGCATCTTGCTCCTCGGTATCCTTTATTACATTTACATTTTCCATTTATACAAACACCGTTTCCTGAACAGTTACTTGGACATTCCATTTGCCCGCAGTTTTCTCCTGTAAAGCCTTTAAAGCAGAAGCACTTTCCTTTGTGACATTTTCCGTGTTTATTACAGTTGTTAGGACAAGAAGGATATTGACAAGCCTAGTTATAAAATAAGTAAATTTAATGTAATTGTAAATATACTTATTATTATTCTACTTACATCTCCCATAAAGCCTTCCTTGCAAGTACACATACCTTCAAAACAAAGTCCATTTCCACTGCAGTCATTTTTACAATCTTTAAGTTTGCAAGATTCTCCTTTAAATCCGCTATTACAGTAACAGACTCCATCTGCACATTTTCCATTATTATTACAGTCATCCAAACAACGTTTCTTACTACAATCATCTCCTTGCCAATTCTCATCACATTTACATACTGCTTTATCTTTAAGTTGTAAACATTCTCCGTTACCAGAGCAATCATTTCTACACAAACGTTTTGAACAATCAATACCAAATAGTCCAGGTTTACACATACATTTAAAGAATGGTGGACCAGTACATACTCCTTTTCCAGAACAACCGTTAGGACAAACCTGTTTGGAGCAATCATGTCCTTCAAATCCTATATTACATTTACATTCTCCTTTGTAACATTTACCATTATATGAGCACGAGTTAGGACACAGTTTGGTTTCGCAGAAATCTCCAGAAAATCCATTTTTGCAATAACAAACACCTAAATAACAGTAACCTTGGTCCTGACCTCCGCAGTCATTTTTACAGCCTTGTTTTGAACAGTCGTCTCCTACGAATCCGTTTTTACAAATACATTTGAAGGATGTTATATCGCAAATTCCATTATTTGAACATGAATTAGGGCATCTTCTTTCTCTACAATCGCTCCCAGTCCAGTCACTATTACATAAACATTTTCCGTCTTTGCATAATCCGTTATAATTGCATTCGTTAGGACATTTTCTTTGCTCGCAGCCTGTTCCGCCAAAACCAGAAAAGCACTCGCAGAATCCTTTTTTACATATACCGTTTTGATTACAATTGTTGGGACAGTATTCAACAGAACAGTCAGGAGGTAAGAAGCTTTTATCGCATATACATTTATTTGCGACACATTTACCGTTGTTAGAACAATTATGAGGACAATATGTAATCTCACAAGCTTTTCCTTTAAAACCATTATCACATTCACATTGACCATTATTGCATTTTCCATTACCATTACAATCATTCTTACATAACTTAATACTACATGAAGCACCACCCCATCCCTTTTTACATAGACATTTACTTTTTAAACATAATCCATTTCTATTACAATTTTCTGGACAACTAGTTTTTTCACAGTGCTTTCCTCCGAAGCCAGGTAAACAAATACATTTTTTGTTAATAATATCACATTTGCCTCTGCCATTGCAATTACATTTAGGCTTACTGCAATCAGGGCCAGTAAAGTCTTCATCGCAAATACATGTTTTGCCATTTACGCATTTTCCATTACCTGAACATCCGTTTTTGCAAGCGTTGAAAGAGCAGTCTTCACCTGAGAAGTTTGGATTACAATGACAGATTCCGTTTGAGCAAACACCGTTTTGTGAGCAGTTGTTTTTGCATTTTTTGAATGAGCAGTCGTTATGTATAAATCCAAATTTACATTTACAAGTAAAATTCTTTTCATTACATGTTCCATTTCCAGAACATTTATTTGAGCATGTTCTTATACTACAGTCAGTACCAGTATAATCTGAATCACATTTACACATTCCTTTATGACAAATACCTTTCTTATTACAGTTGTTAGGACATGAGGGATATTTACAATCATCTCCAGAGAAGCCTGGTTTACAGAAACATTTTTTCTTTAAGCAGATTCCATTATTTGAGCAATTCTTAGGACATGTTGAGTTATTACAGCTTCTGCCGTGATATCCTGGTTTACAAACACATTTATTATCTTTACATGAACCGTTAGCTAGACATTCTTTTGTACAGTATTCGATTGAGCAAGCATCACCTTTGAAGCCGTCTTTGCATTTACATTTTCCTGCTTGACACACTCCGTTTCTAGAACAATTATTTGGACACAAAGATACTTCACAATTAACTCCTCCCCATTCAGGTTTGCAATGACAAATTCCATTGATGCAAACTCCTCTATTTGAACAGTTATTAGGGCAAGTTGCTGCAGAGCAGTCTATTCCAGTAAACCCTTCATTACATATACATATATTATCAACGCACTTTCCATTAAATGAACATTTGTTTAAGCAAACTCTAGTTGAACAGTCATCACTCATAAAACCAGCTTTACATCGGCATTCTCCGTTTTTAAGACATTCTCCATTTGGATAGTTACATTCGTTTGGACATAATTTAAGTTCACATGATTGTCCAGTAAAACCTGAAGAGCAAAAACATTTTCCTTCTTTGCAAATTCCATTGTTTTGACAATTGTGTGGGCAGCTTTTAATATCGCATGAAACTCCTTCCCAGCCTTTGTAGCAGATGACGTTTCCCTTAATGTCCATGTATCCTATAGAGTATTTTAAATAATTTTATAAATATAATGAATTATTAATTAACAATTACCATTAACAAAAAACCTAACACTACAATCATCCTCTTTAAATCCATCTTTACACTTACACTTTCCATTAATACATACACCATTAAAGCTGCATTCATTTTTACATGATCTATACTGACATTGGTCTCCTCTAAATGATTTTGTACATATACATGTACCTTCAAAACAAATTCCGTTATTTAGGCAATTTTTTTGGCAAGTTTTCTCATCACATGCTGCACCGGTCCAACCTTCATTGCATTTGACCATTCCATTTATAAGTATTCCATGTACTACATATCTAATTGAACAGTTATTTCCTTTGAAACCTTTATCACATAGACAGATACCGTTTTTACATTTTCCTTGTCCACTGCAGTTGTTATCGCAAGCCTTTTTATCACAGTACTTTCCATCGAAGCCTTTATTACAAATACAAGTGCCTTGTACACATTTACCTTTTGAGTTACAATTATTTAAGCAAACTTTTTCGTCGCAAGCGATTCCACCCCAGCCAGGCCAGCAAAAAACTTTATTATCTATAATCTCTCCATGTATAACGTATCTTTGATTACAATCATCACCTCTCCATCCTTTGATACATTCACAGCTTCCGTTATTACATTTTCCATTCTTACTACAATTATTTTTGCATTCCTTTAGTTCACATAAATTTCCTGAAAATCCTTCTTTGCACATACATTTTGATAGTAAGGAATTATCACTACAAAATCCTCCGTTTAAACAGCCGCAGTCTCTATCATCGCAGTTTATTCCTTTATATCCAGGATTGCATAATACTTTTCCGTCGATTATAATTCCATGTTTGATATTATGTAACTCGCATGCTTCACCTTTCCAAGCCTTTTCGCAGTTACATTTACCTTCTACACAAATTCCGTTATAGTTACAGTTATCTTTACATAACTTTAGTTCGCAGTGGACTCCAATAAATCCTTTTTTGCAAAAGCAGCTTCCGTCTTGACATATACCTCCATTCTTACAACTTCCTGAAGTACATTGTCTTAATTCACATCTTTCACCTGTATAACCTTTATCACATACAACTTTTCCGTTTATTATTTTTCCATTCTTTAAATTAAAATAGGCACAATCATCTCCTTCATATCCTTTATCACATGAACATTTTCCATTATGGCATTTTCCATGACCATTGCAATTATTACCACAGCCTGTTAGTTGGCAAAAATCACCAAAAAAGCCTTTATAACAAAGACATATTCCGTTTTCGCAAACTCCATTATTATTACAGTTATCTTTGCAAATTTGTTCATTACAGTCTTCACCCTTCCAGCCTTCTAAGCATTTTATTTCTCCATTAATAAGTTTACCGTGGAATATAACTCTTTCTGAACAATCTTCTCCTCTATACTTCTTGTCACAAACACAACAACCCTTTTTACATGTACCGTTATTACTGCAATTATTTTTGCAACTTTTTTCCTTACAGGATTTTCCTGCGAAGCCTTCTTTGCAAAGACAATTACCAAGGTAACAGAATCCGTTATTATTACAGTTGTCTTTACATGGTTTCTCACTACAGTCAACTCCTGAATAACCATTATCGCAATGACATATACCGTTTGAACATTTACCGTGATCACTGCAATTATTAACACATATTGGTGTGCCGCAGTCACAGCCAGAAAAACCTTTGTCACATATACAAGTTCCATCTTTTAGACAAATTCCTTTAAAACTACAATTCTTAGGACAAGTTTCTAAGTAAAATTAAACATTAATATTATTAAACATTAAAAATATTAAAGATATAAAGTATACTTACTTAATTGACAAAATTCACCTGACCAACCATCATTACAATAACATTCTCCATTATTACAAACTCCATTATTGTTACATCCTTTTTCACATGTTTTCTGAGAACAGTCAAGACCAAAAAAGCCTTCGATACAAATACACTTTCCGTTAACACATTTTCCGTGTTTTGAACATTTATTAGGACAAGATTTCTCTTCACATGTTGGGCCCTCAAATCCTTCAGGGCATCGGCAAGTACCAGTTAAAGTATCACATACTCCTCCGTTAAGGCATTTTTCTGTGCAGTTTTTGTATTTACAGTCTGAACCAAAGAAGTGAGGCTCACAAGTACAAACGCCTGTCAGCTCGTTGCAGGTTCCTTGATTGGAACAATTATTAGGGCATTTCTTTTTACTACAGTCGCAGTCGAAATAAGGTTCGTCACATATACAAGTATGATTTTTGCATTGTCCATGACCTAATGTGAGTAAATAATTAGTTATGAATATGAAAAAGATTATGAATAAATAAGTTCAATAAAAACAATATAATATTATTAAGTATTTCAAAATAACAAATTAAATACTTACCTGAACAATCATTTAAACAAGCCTCCTCTTGACAGTATTCTCCTTTATAACCTTGAGGACAATGACATTCTCCATTAAAGCATTTACCGCCATTAAGGCACTCCTTCTTACATTTTTTTACTCCGCAATCAATACCTTCCCAACCAAAATCACAGGTACATTTCCAATTAACACATTTTCCATGATTATTACAGTCATTCAAACACTTTTGTTTATCGCACCCTATTCCAGTCCAGCCATTATAGCATTCACATTTTCCTAGTTTGCAAATACCATTTCCATTACAGTTGCAGTCTTCTACTTCAGAGCAGTCTTCACCTTTCCATCCTATCTCACAGAGGCATTTTCCATTCTATATGTTAGTATATTAATTATAAATTTATATATTGTAATTACAATGCATCTTCCATGTTTACCGCAGTCTTTAGTGCAGTCGACTATAGAACAGTCTAATCCTTTCCAGCCTGCACTGCATACGCATTTACCATCTACGCATAATCCGTTATCGTTACAGAAGTTTGGGCATAAGTCTATGTTAAAATAATAAAAGTCATCAAAATATTTATTTACTTATTGAACAATCATAATTAGTCCAACCTGTGAAACAAACACATTTTCCATTTACACACTTCCCATGTTTATTACAATAGTTTAGATACCTACAGTCATCAGAGTCAATTATAGTATTATTTTTCGGCTTAAAAAAGTTATCTTCACAATCTTCACCAATTTCGTCTGAATAAGCTGAATTCTCTAGTTCTTCTAGTACCTCTGTTGGTTTTACTAAATATTATTGTAATTAATTTATCTAAGGATGAACTTACATTGTCTAAGATCTAATGAAGTAGCATTTGTTAAGAAAAATATAAAAAGCGTAAGAGTTTTGAGTATAGAAATAAAGCTTGTTTGGTCCGAAGAAATCAATAAAGCATTAAATTTCATTTTCAAAAAATTATATTAATATGAAGTAAATTAATAATATAATAATATAATATATAAATAATAAGTAATTAGTTTAATAGTATTATTAGTTTATATATTTTATATTGTAATTTGTGAATATGATTTTTAAATTATTTTATAATTGAGATTATAGACATTAAAATGTTAATATGTTAATAGGTCAGTCATTTTTGATTATGAGTATTTGGTTGAGTAATTGATTAGTAATATAATATAATAACAAGGTAGAATTATTTAATATATTTGTTCCTATTAATTTATTTAAATTTATATTAATTTTAATTATTAATTATTAATTATTAATTTATTCAATATTCTGTAGATAATTATATTAATCAATTAAATTAATTTTATTAATTTATTAAGTAATTTGTACATAATTATATAATATTCTAATAATAAATGAGTGATAACATAAATATTCTCGGTGAAGAAAATCCATTGGACGAAAAATTATGCAATATTAAAGTTGTTCCTATAGTAGCGTTAAAAAAGAAATTTTCAGTAAGTAGCCATGACGCAAAAATTCCTTTCTATTTTATTTGGAAAGACCTAAACCTACAAGTGACCCTTCCTATTATGAAGAAAACAGTTAAGAAAATACTTAATAATGTATCCGGCTATACACAAAGCTCTCAAATAACAGCAATAATGGGCCCTTCTGGCAGTGGTAAGACCTCCTTACTTAATACACTTAGTAATCGTATTTCTTATCCTAAAAATTCTACTCATTCGACAACATTTTACTTAAATAACCTACAAATTTCGAAAACATTTATGAGTAAAAATTCTTCGTATGTTCAGCAAGATGATATTCTTTATGATGTGTTGAATCCATATGAGGCGTTCTTTTTTGCATACAAGTTAAGGTATAACTATACAGATGAACAAACGCATGAAAGAGTAAATGACTTATTAGAAGAACTCCAACTCAAAAGTTGTGAAAAGGTCGAAATCGGAAACTATTTCAAAAAAGGACTGAGCGGCGGTCAAAAGAAGCGTGTTTCCGCAGGCTTAGAGATAATTACTAACGCAAAAATAATGTTTTTAGATGAACCAACAAGTGGCTTAGACTCAAACACAAGTTACATACTAATTGATATTCTTAAAAAAATGGCTATAAGACGTGAAATGAATATAATCATAACTATTCATCAACCTTCTTCTAATATATTCAACTTATTTGATAAACTTATCTTACTTAATGCAGGAGAAACAATATATCAAGGTCCAATACTTGATACTATTCAATACTTTAATGAAAATGTAGAAAAACTTAATGAGAGAAGTAACCCAGCAGATGCCTTAATGCATTTAATAGAAATTAAAAATTCAATTAAACAAGGAGATATGTTTACAAAATGTTATGATACCCATATTAGTAAAGAAATAGATATTCATATTGAACAAATAAAAAGATCAAGTAATGTAAGACAGGAAGAACTCGAAGCAATGTTTAAGAAAACACAAAGTAGAGCGGGGTACTTTACAACACAAAAGATGCTACTATGGAGAACTTGGGCAGGATTTAAAAGAGATACTGATAAGTTATTAATGGAAATATTCGCTCGAGTATGGTTTATATTTCTAATTATTTCTATTTTCCAGTTAACTGATGATTCTGTAGGAGCTCAGTCTAGAGCTTCTTTTTGTTATCACTTCGTACTTGCAATTTATATGTTACAAGTTTACGGATCTATCGTCTCATTTCCAAAGGAACGAGCAATAGTATTTAGAGAAAAAAGCAGTAATATGTATAGGATCTTCCCATACTACCTATCAAAAAATTTAATTGAAACTCCGATATCATTAATAATAACTATTATATTTGCAATTACGATTTACTGGTCAGTTGGTTTAAGAACAGATTCATTTAAGTATGCCTTTAACTATTTTATAATAGCGATGGTGACCTCATATTTTGCAGGGTCAGTAGGATATTTCTTAGGTGCTTTCTTCGAGAATACTGGAATTGCTATGATATTGTTGACAGTTACTACTATTGGATTTCAGTTATTTTCAGGCTTTTTAGTTTCTCGAAATAATATGCCACCTGTAATAAACTTAATTAGATATGTTAGTCCATTTTATTACTCAATAATGGCCTTAATGCAAAATGAATTTGACGATAATCCTAAAATCCCTCCTGGAATGAATATGGCTACAAATATCGGTCTTGATGAATTTTCAGTCTGGGTTTGTATATTGATAATGTTTATATATTCAACTGGATTAAGAATACTTGGATATTTTTCGTTGACTTTTAATAGCAGAAAGTAGAACTTGAATTAACTTAATTATAATTATATAATTAATATAATTATTAAAGAAACTTATTATATAAATAATTAAAGTATTAATTTTACATTTTATTAATTTTGTTTTACTATTACAATTATATTTTTATTTATTCTTTTTTATTTATTCACTTAAATCCCTGGGAATTGTTCTATTGTTTTCAATTCTATTA
>Ga0100378_1005045_pt1 | contig 12173 bp, 12 predicted proteins | sample CryGeymeta201502_FD_81535 | JGI IMG/M metagenome (GOLD analysis project Ga0100378, IMG submission 81535) | Groundwater microbial communities from Crystal Geyser aquifers in Utah, USA - Crystal Geyser metaG 2015-02 | ecosystem: Environmental > Aquatic > Deep subsurface > Groundwater | place: USA...
AATAATTATAACAAATAAATATTATCAACTGACTCCTGTGGTTTGGAAAAAAACAGTCAAGGATATTATTATATTTGAGTGGTGAAACATCGAGTTTTCCACCGATGGATTTGTGGTGCTAGGGTGTGCTTTTATCGAGAGGGCATTTTTTAACGGAAACCTTGTAAGCGCTGCTCAGTGAGAGATTCATATTTTTTGTTCTAACAGTAGTGCCTTATCTTTTATAGATTGCGAGCTATTGCTCCTGTGAATCTATTTTCCTGATTTTTCATAGCAGAGGCTGTTTTTTTGTGTGAGGTCAATAGAGGCATCTCAACATCGAGTTTCATCTGACAGTGTTAGTCCTTTCTCTCACTATATCTCGACACAGGATTTAAACAAGAAATTCTAGACTCCATTAATCGTGTTTTCCTTTTCTTTACTTACATTAACTTCTCAAGAGAATATTCGCATTTCAAAATTTTCTTATGCGAGTTAGGATCAGTCTTATAACGATTCATTCTCGCTAAATCTTATCTATCTTTCCTCTAATGCTTGGTCAGATCTCGATGTTTGATGGTGGGACTGCATCTCTGGATTGCTACTGACAATCTGTCATTTTATTTTTTTGTTAAATAGTTAAGTTTCCTCCTCGAAGCTACTGCCCTGGCATTATGATTGAAAATGGGGTCTTCTGGTATGATAGCTATGCAATTATTAGGCCTGGTTAGAGATCTGGCATGCTTTGTATGGGGTTTATGGGGTAGTGAGAGGGAAGAAGTAGCTCTTCTGAGTTTTTGCCGATGGATTTAATAAGCTTTTTTCTGTATGTAGCAAAGATTCAACCTTGGAAGGTTACGAGCATTCACCTTCATGATTTATTATCGACAGTTGATTATTATCAAGATCAAAGATAAGAATAAAATGTGAAATGTCAGAGATACCCTTTCAGCATAACTCTATATTTAATCGAATACTTCCGTCCTAATAAAACTGTTTAATCTGACTCAACAATAATAATAAAATGTTCGGCAAGAGCAGTAAAAACCCTCCTCCTACTTACGACTAAACTTCTTTCTAAATCAACTATCAGCATGGTATCACTCAACTGCAATAAATCAGGATAAATTATAAGTGGATCAACACCAACTGGAAGCATCGACATCCTCAGCTTAACTGTCAGTGGTTCAACAAAACAGAATCAGCAATGGAGCTGATATCAGAAGTCGACGGATAGACCTATCAGCCAAGTGTGATGGATGTTGGGACGACAATCTATCTCCAAATGACACCCGAGTCGAAAGAAATGGAATATGTCGGTATGCCTATTGTTAAATTTATTGGGCCTCTCACTCTGAGCTAAGAGACTGAAGAACAGGTCAGCTAGCTAATGGAAGTGGGCAAGTCAACTTACTTTGTGTAGGTCACTGAATTGAAATTAAAAGGACTACCCAAAATGGAATCCAACATAGGAGCTCCACCTCTAAAATAATGCTTGTTGAAGGTCATGAAAGGAGGTTTGGTTTTGATGGGCAAATGGAGCACCTCTGATAAGGCTGAGACCATAATGGACATAAAAATAACTAAAAAGTATCCCAAACTAGTCATCAACAGGAAGAAATGCAAATAAATGACTATCTGGTTCAATTCACAATAATACGCCAATGTTGTACTCCAAAATCATAAAGTGAGAGATGTGCTTTATTTGGTTGTTGAGAGAATCAGATAAGGCTGCACAGAGGAGTAAATTTAAGAGAGCTAAGCCGTCAAATCTGCTGAAAGCTTAGGGAGTGAGGTTGTGAAATCTGATGAAAGCTTCAAAAAATCAGAGGAAACTCTGCCTCAATCCCCTCAAACTAAGGTGGTGGACAAAACTTAAAAATAACTGGATCTTAAGGTACAGGCTGTATAATAGGCCAAGGAGAAAGAATCCTAATCATTCAGAGCAGAAAGATAAGAGCTGGATGCTGAACTTTAAATGCTCCGACAAGCCCTCAATACATCTGACCAGAAATATGCAGATCTTAAAAGATAAGTCTAAAGTTCAAAGTAAGAAGCTTGCTATAACAAAAATGAAAATCGGCTTCTAAACGACAACCTCAAAGAGCAGTTAACACTTAACGAACAATATAAATAAAAGATAGAACTCCTTTCCAGAAAAGCTTTGCTCTCAATTGACCCACAAGCCGCATTCAAAGCCTATGGATAATATGTTGATTTTACCTTCGAGTAACTTTTGCAGCAACTGGTCAAAAGAGAAGAAGAGATAAAATAGATAAATTCTAAATACAAGTATCAATTATAACACAGAGAACAGTATGAATTTGAAATCAGATAGCTAGCTGAAAAGATTGAAAATAATGAAGGAGTTATCAAACATTTGGAGAAAAAAGTGGAATCTCTGACTAAGGATAAATACCTTCTGACAGAACAAGTCTCCACCCAGCATACTTACTCTAGTCAACTAGGGTCCTATGAGTTTTAAATCGGCAAACTCAAGGAATAAATAAAAATTATCCAGTAGGATAAATCACGTGAAACTGAGTCTCTGTCCAAGCAGATCTCATCGCTGAAAACCCAGGTTAAAGAATTAATATAAGAAAACACATACTTGAGGTCAAAGGAGAAAAGCAGTAAGAGTGAATTAAAAAATTAAATGGTAGAGCTAAAGAAGCTAGTTAACAGATTTGGCGAAAGCATGGCAGAGAAGGACATTCAACTCGATAATTTACGGCTAGCAAACAAAGAGCTCAATAAAGAGCTGAACCTCCTTAGATAGAAAACACTATGATTTTAAGAGTATTATACTGATATTTGATTCAAACTACAAGCCTAAAGTATGTATCATTTAGTATCAATGAGCTCGTTTCTTGCAGCAAACCAGTTGGATAAAAGTGCCTTATATAGTTTGATGGCATCACCCTTACTGACCGACTTAGCATCGAGATCGTATATACTCCGGATAAATTATTTGAATGTGTCCATAATTTAAGGTAAGAGCCAAGTCTAGCATCTACAGAGCCAACTTTTGAACTTGTATGTCTTGTAGTCTTCTGATTATATAAGCTTCAGTTTGCAATCATCAGAGATCACCTCTGTTAGTTTCAAGAAGGCTCGATATATGATACTTCTTATGTAGCTGTAGTATATGTTTCCAGTTAGGGAAAAACTTATTTCAGCCTTGGCGATTCCTGCTCCATACCCTTTTGTTAAGAAAATTTCAGCTAATATTCTCTCTTTTTATTATTTGGCTGATGGAGGCATGCAAGTGGCATGGGATTAGGTCGATCGACTGGGTCTCATTTTCTTTACATGATTTTTATGCCTATATAGGTCTGTTCTGCCAACATACAGGGAATCAAATGCAATCGGATTATGCTCTTCTTATTGGATTGCTTGATGACCATTTTTCTTGAGTTTGGGATGGTACAAAGGTTAAGAGATGTCATTCATTTGGTTGTGTTTGATCAAAAATTATTTGGCCTTCTGAATTCTACTGGGCAGTTTACCAAGCTGAAGATAGTCATAGGTGGCAATGATAAGAGCAGATGGAGACCGATTGCTGAAGGCATTTTTGATAATTCGAATAACCTCCTTGACTTCCTGCTCTGTAATAGGAGTCTTAAGTCGTTCACTACTGCTGTTCATATATAGTAAGTATATATATCCTGTGTGATATATACGAATATATATGAAAATGACTATATACGAACATATATAAAACAACATGAATAGTAAAATTAGATCATAGCTCGTACTCGACAACTGCCAAACCTTCATGATGATCCTTTCGACTGAAATCCATCTCTTCTATTATGTTCTTGTTGAGCTCTTCCAATCTATTGGCTTATTGATCCACCTCATGCTTCATCTTTACCACAGCTCGATATAGTTCTTTCACTTTGACGCTGACATCTTTCACTACATTGAAACTGCTGCTGTCGAAACCGAGTCGTCGCTGTATAGGCACATATATACTATTTTAGGCTGACCTGTTATTTTGAGGTCCTCATTGATGATGTCATGAAGAGGATAATTCCAGAGTTATCTTCTGTTTATTTTTCGATAATTTTTTTTGCTATCTTATTTGTATTCCTGAATGTAGAAAAGAAGACAGTTGTTGTGATGAACTCTCACTGTCAATTTTTGAACTCTGAACAAAGAATGCATATAAATTATTTTGAAGGGAATTTCAAGTACGTAAATTTCGTCAATAAGATGGTTTATTATTGACTTTCGCTGGCGGATGAATTTTATTATTCTTTAAAGAAGGCCGTTTCTTTCGACCCATAAAATTATCCCTTACTTTATGAATAGTAACTAATCTGCACTGTTTTATTCACCTTCGAACATAAATAGCTTGTTCTGCTCGTATAGTTGCTGAAGTGTTATTATCTAGCTAATTTATAAATTGGCCTCTTTCCCTATGATAGAAGATGGTCTTTCAGGGCATTGCTCATCCTCTTCGAAAAATTAACTGACTGGAGCCCACTTCGAGTTTAGAAGCTCGCTTTTCAGCCTAAGCTCTTTTATGAACTCGTCATAGGCTTTTTATCCTCCCTCTAGAATAGATAGATAGCAGTAGCTATATGAGTTCAGGATTTTAATGAATTTATTGCAGAAGTAGAATTCTTAGCTGTCGAAAGAAGCACCATCTTCAAAGGAAAAATTATTGAGCAGGAATAAAAAATGATCCTTTCCCCTAGATTCCATGAACTACTCGTTAAATTTGGCCTCAATTGTCTCGATCAGCTCGGAGGTGTCAATAGAGTATATTCTCAGATCAGCAACATTGGGCAACCTTTTTGATTTGTTTTTGCGAGCATCAATGACGATGAATTCAAGGTTGTACTACATTGTTCTGATGTTGTTGGATAGAGATACCAGCGTTGCGAAGAGGGGAAAGTGATGAGCTAAAGCGTCTTGTTGAAAGTGAAGCTTGAGGGGCTGTTTGAGTGAACAGAATGAACATTTTTTCTCACAAATTCCTAACTTGAAATGCTCCTTAAGGCTTATTTCCATAGGCCCAACCAAGAAAAGATTAAGTTTATCTATTTTTTATAGAAGAAGGCTGATTCTATCAAAGGACTGCCTTTCTCTGAAGATATTATGTTCCCTGAAAAATATGATTAACGAATTCGGAGTAGTTTTTCTAAGGAGAAGAGCTCTAACAATAGATGAAACAATACATTTTGATGGTGTTGATCATTTCTAGCTAATTTTTGAAGATAAGGTTGGTGATTACTGTGAAGATGCTGCACATTTTGGTCTGAATTATAGCCTCCCTACGGTTGATTATGATGGCTAGATGGCATATGAAGTACCAATGATGAGAAAAAACACAAAGTAATCGTCTTTTTCAGCAGCTATCAATTGCCATAAAGTATAGGTCAGCTTCAACGACAACTTACTGAATCATATAAGACCTACCTTGAAAAGAGAGTCATCAGCCAACTGATGCTATAAATCTGAGGCTCGATTTAGTAGTTTTAGAGATAACGAGCTAGGGCCGGATCGTGATATTTGATCATTATGGTGACCATTTTGAATATGACTTCAAGACTATTGAAATCCTGTTTTTAGAGCATGAATACCTGCATATTGTCAAAGCTACCTTGTCGTAATAAAAATTGAGACAATACTGGTCGAAAAAGGACCGAAAGAGGCCATAGCACTGGCTGAGGGTCAATCCAACTTCTCTAAAGAACATAAAAGGCCCTAATATTTAGTTCATTCCTTGTTTGTACTACAATTTTTGCAGTCGGCAAAAATGAACCAATATTTTTTCCATCTAGGGTTTGAGATGTTTGGGCATATAGGAAGAACGAGTACGCTGGACATCCATTATGATGGTACTGTTTTTCTGAGGGTTAACAGGTTAACTGAGGATCTACTGATCTCCAATCGAATGGGTAGGGGAGAGCAGAGTGGCCTTGCTATCAACAGTTGTACCTTGAAGAAACGGGCTGTTTCCGAGAGAGGGTAATTATTAAGCAGTGGATGAAGGTAGATGTCAGGACTATCCATTTGAATGACTCAGAATTATAGATGCGAACTTAATTCACAATTTTCTTTATTCTATTACCCAGCAAGCTTAAAGACCCTTTCTAATATGCCTGATATGCCTTTGATAGATTTTAGGTTAATTTATTTGATTGACTTGATATAATGGATCATGGAGCATTTACCTTTGCTTGTAGTGTGCTGCACTGTGATAAATTTATTAGAGGAAGATTTTGACCCAAAAGGGAAAGAAGACCCTTTGTGAGCTTGTCGGTTACGCTTGTCTCGGCCAGCTGTTGAGTGGTCATGTACTCCACCAAGTTGTGTATTTGGATTGTGTTGATAGAGGTCATAAATCTGTTGATAGTCGGGATGGTGACCATTGGTGCTGGCGGAGGTACGTGGGTGACTTGATTGGCTCTGCGAGCAAAGGAGTAGATAAGCCGACTGCTTTTCCACATATTTATTAAAATTAACTGTGATTATTGATATCATACCCTCACCCTCAACAGATATATACCTCATGGCAAAACCTCTTTTGATCATCTGCTGGCTAGCTATTAAAAATTGGAACATTTGAACGATTATTGGTATTTTTATTGACTTTGAAGGTTTATAATGCATAGATTAGAAACATGAAAATGTTTGGCGGTAAGAAGATAGTTGATAAAAACTTACCTACTCTCAGAAGTTCCTCTCTTGCCAGCAAAACAATAATATCACTTTCGAAGGTCGACTTCGATTCTCGAAACATCCATCGCAATCGATCCATAAAAACAACCTCGCACACCGACAGATAAATCTCTAGATCGCAATCTGGCTTCAATATTCGCAAGAACAAAGACCCCAAAGAAGACAAAATATACTCTAGAGGGCAGTTTGAAGGAACTCCTGCCTTCAAGACCATCCTGAGAGATATCAAAGAATAGTAAACGCAACCTGCAGGTTTGGTCAGCATAGAGAAGGCTAAAGTATCGTCGAAAGGGTATGGATTGGTGAAGGCATACTCTGCCAATAGCCATCCCGGACCAATTCTGTCCTACAACGAAGATAGAATTTGCATTGTCACTAACCTAACCAAAACCAATGTTCGACACAAGCAAATATCTTTTTTTGGCATATACGACGGCAAAGATGGAGCAACCAAGGCCGATTATATGAGGGACAACTTCCACCTATGCCTTATTGAAGACTAAACCTTTCCCAAAGACATTTAATTCTCTCTAAAAAGAACCCTCAAAAGGCTCAAGAATGCTTTCAACGAAGATCCAAAGCATACTGGGGATTAATCTAGTGTATCTTTCGTCATTGTCCTCATCTTCAGTAACAGCTAAGCATATTGTAGATGAGTAGGTGTATTACCTGCAAAGTGGAACCTGTCGAGCTGTATTTTCAACCTCATTCGGATAAAAAATATTCTTTCCTTGCGCCAGTGAAACTGCTTTGCTCACTAAATAACCTCATAAGAGTCGGTCTGTCAGCGATCTGGTCAAGAAGGGTCGTTGGCGTGAATTGGGAGACCTGTAATATCGTAAATTTACAGAATCTTAGCAGTTGGACTGTGTTTTGCTAGGAAGTACTGTTATGCTAATTAGGCGAGGGTTTATTTTAGAATATGAGGACCAGAGATATAGGTCGTAGATTTTGGCTGTACTTTCTCAAAAACAAGCATGAAAGCATTCACTTTGCAGTTGGATAAGCTAATAATAATATCATGGCCGATGTCTTCAATAATTTAGGCACAAAAAATAGTTCTCTAATCGTTATAGCTTTCGAACCTGTGCAGCAATGCCTTTAAAATATATAGGACCGCTCAGAGATGATACTGCCTTAGATCGGCCAAGTTTGATAATAAGCTGTTTGATAATTATTGGATCATCATAATTATATCTCTTATAAATGCAGTCGGAATACTACATGTACTCGCACTCGAGTCGATTCACCTCGACTCTCACTGGGCAGCCTGCCTATGGAGACAGATTTTCCAGACCCTTCGAGATGAATACTTCAGCCCAACATAAGCAGTTTCATGAGATGAAATCATAAATGCCTTCTGATGTGCTTGAACTGTTCAGAGCCAACTAAGTCGCCTTCTTGAAAGCTCCAGTCAAGCCAAAATGCCGACCTCTTGATCCAGTCACAACCACATGCAAAGATATCAACTCCATGTTCGATGTGCCCAACTAAAATTTGATTGAAAAACTCAAGGGGTAGAACAAAGATGAAAAGAAGCAGAGAGTGGCAGAAGAGAGAAAGGAAAGAAATTAAGCCAGGATACGAAACGAGATCGAGGAATGGAACCCTTTCGAAGATGCAAAGGCAATGAACGATCCCGAGAAGACATTGTTGGTGGGTCGATTAAACTATAAAACTACAGAAAAGAGTCTGAGTTTCTAATTCGAGGTAAGTGTTGTCACAACTGCAGAAATACGGTATTATTAAATCGGTCAGGATTGTCAGAGATTCCTAAGGAAAATCACGAGGATATGGTTTCATTGAGTTCGATAACAAGGATGACTTCGCTGCTGCCTACAAGAGTGCCAACTACAGAAAAATCGATGGATCCAAGATCATCGTTGACTACGAGAGAGGAAGGACTCTGCTCAGTTGGAGGCCAAGAAGATTCGGAGGAGGGAAAGGATACCTCCGCATGACCAAGCAAGAAGTCGAGGAACTTGAGATCATTTAAAAACAGAAGCGCAAAGAGAAGAAGGAAAAGGAAAGAGACAGAGACAGATCAAGAAGTTAGAATCGAAAGAAACACAGCCATTAGCACGGATAGAGGAAAGAGAAGAAAGAGAAGAAGGAGAAAAAAGAGAAAAAAGAGAAGAGGTCACGCCGCGGCCACTAGGATTACGAGAGAATCTGATGTAGTAAACCCTCAATAGATTAATATAATTGTGATGAACAGATAAATCGCCATAGACTTCTGCCAACGCACCTCAGACCGGAGTCAAATATGCTATGAACACTGCCACAAACAAAAAGATACCAAACATTTCAGTCAATGTCTATAAACATGCACTCAAAAATTACACAAAGGTGAAAGTTAGCTGACGAAACTGTTAGACAATAAGCCCAAGAGTATTGGAAGTGATGATATGTGAGTATAACCAACAAATATGTATTATCACATCATTTTCCTGCTTTTATCTTCGCGTTGAAGTAACTTGTCAGGTATGTATTTTCCACCAACACTTGTACTGGGAACTGCATGAACAGCTACTCAGCCGACCTCACCATCTTGTTGACCTCCATCAGGTATTTTCTGAGGATGAGAATGAGACCGACCAAGTTGATGGGCAGCAGAAGAGCACTCAATATAACCACTATAGTCCACGACCACTTAACTTAACTTGCAAAGAGCTGGTCTACCATATCTTAGCTAACAAGCGACAAGACCAATATCTAAGCACTTTTATTGAACAAACTTTCGACGAGATTTTCAGCAGCCCAATAATCGGCACTACTTTTGCTGGGAACAATTGCATTGGCCGCATTCCAATAATCGAATTTATGTTTGTAGTCCTGAGCCACATCCTGTAGACTTTGATTGGTAATTGCTGTGCAAGTGATGATTGTACAGATCTTCGTAGTGGATTTACTATTGAGAGTTTCAGCTATTTGATTTGAGTTGTATTGCGGCTTTGATAGAATGTTGATGAGCTCGAAGTATCCGGCTTGAGTTTCATTTATGGTGGATGCTGTGTATGTTTTGAGTGTAGCATTTTCCATAGCCCTATTGAGGTTGGACAGATAGACATTGACTAGAAGAGGAGGTTTGATCTGGAGATCACTAGCTAATTTATGGGCTTGAAGAGCACCAATAAAGAAAGTATCACTCGTGTGGAAAATAGTGAAGAGAGATATTGCCAAGTTGCTGAAGAAGACAATAAAGAGTACGAGTAGAGCATACATCCAAGGATTACTGAACACTTTATACTCTTCTGACTCCGATGATATCTTGATCATTTTAGAGCCAGAAAACTCCTCATCTTTATCGTATTTCTGGCGATCTATGATATCTAGCTGCAATTTGTGGATTGAAGCCTTGCTGATTACTTCTCTGAAGTTATCAAGAACAATAGCCAACCTAGCCATAGCCTTCTTTATTTATCTCTGATTCATGTATGCCAGTTTGGCTCTCACTGCTATCTCTTCTCTCTTGAAATAAACATAAACTGGAATTGAACTCAAAGCAACTAGACAAATGAGGACTTCGTATATTGATAAAAAAGCGATCATCAGGTTGCGTTGCCTGGAGCTTTACTCAGTGTAATAGTCGTTTCTCATATTGAAGAAATCCGTAAAATTAACATGCAAACCTTCATAGTTATAGCGAAGAGTATCGTTGTTGGAAAGTGTTTCCTCCGTAAAAAGTTGAGTCAGATGGTTGACTGAAGAAGGAAATGAACTGATATAGGTGATTTGTTTGTTTGGGTCATGAATCGGAGTAGAGAAAGTGAAGGGACTGTTGACGATTTGAGTGTTGTGTGTATTAGTGATTAAAGATTTAGCGAGCATCACCATCTCTTGATTCAGTAGCTGTGATTTTTAGATGAGGGTTGCTGATGAGCTGAAATTCATATTGACTGCAAAGCGAGTGATTTCAGCAAGAGCTAACCTGTACTCAAATATTAATCTGAGTTTCAGGATGTAGGAACTATCTTTCCAAAGCTCCTTCTCTTGTTCAATTGAATTCAACTGCAACATTGTCATGACTCCAAGTAAAATCAATAGGACAAGCACTGCAATAACCGCACAAATGATGGCGTAGCGAGAGATGGCATCTTGAGACGTATTGAATGCGTTGATGAGAAGTTGTCTAATTTAAAGCATAGGTACTTTTTTGATTCTGTTTCCGTGCCTCCAGTAACGGACCCAGTTTAGCTGGCGTGATGGTTGGCAAGGTCTTTTTATTCAGGCTCATCTTATTCAAAAGAGGCAGATTGATTGTAAATTCGATCTCCGTTAAACTCTGCTCCTGAGAAATTTTCCATCAGATTTTATCTATTTCTTGGTTGGTTCATTCCACTTTCCTGATATTTATAATTTTTGCTAAAATCTTAGATCCTTGCTGTGCCTTCTGACATATCTTCTAGTTTGATCAAATGCTGCGATAAAGGAGATTGTTCATCAAGCAACTGATAAACCTCAGCCAAATTGTTAAATTCATTAACCAGCTATCTGAGATACTATTTTCCTTCGAGATTTTATTTCATCGAGAGAATTTCAATCAATTCAACTTCAAATTCAGCAGTTTTAATTCTTGAGTATTTGTATGAAACTTTGAATGCTTTCAGGTTTAGAGGATTGATGTCCGAAAGAAAACTTTTGAAGAGCTAACTAAAAAACTAAAATCGCTATGGCAACGAATGAAGGGGAATAGAAGAGCTAGAGGACGATAGAACACTCAAAGTTGAGCTCTTGCTGCGACCTATAGAGGAATGTGATATTTCACGGGTATGTCTGAATTTTTCAAGCAGATACTATTATTTGCTGGGAAAGATTACAAGACCTTAATAAATTTTGCTGGCTTGATTTTATTCCCACTGCTCCATGATTTGATTGATCCCAGGAAGTAACTTATAGGCGCAGACCTTGGCAGTCTTGTAAACATCGTCTCTTAATGTTTTTCTAAATAACCTGTTGTAAAGGTTCTCCGTCATTTATTCGATTCTGCCATTTTTGCCAATCATCATAAACTCTGAACTTGTGTCAATACTGGAAATTAACCCTGAGGCTCCGAATTCGTTGTCAAGTAAGTGCTCAGCTTTTAGTCTGATGTTTATAGGAAAAATAAACTTCTTTTTGTTCTTGGCAAAAATCATTCTGTCTTTTTATTTCAGAAGCTTTATCCTGCCCTTGTCGATGAAATTAGAAAGGAACTTGGCATGATTCTTTCCGAAAATGGTTGGCATGAATAGATTGATGTTGAACCCAACCATGTCTTCACGAGCATAGCCGAAAAAATCGCATATATTTCTTGTTATTTTCTTGATTTTTCCTCTTTCCTCCACCAAATCAATGTATATGATGCCATGATCTGAAGAAATATTATCGCCTTCAGCTTTAAGGAGCAGCCTCTTCTTGAGAGCTAGCTGTCCTGCTGCCTTCTTGAATTCAACCTATCTTGACCTATAAGGCTCCAAATATCGATAGAAGACAAAGATAGAGAAGGCAACAGAGGC
>Ga0100378_1005046_pt1 | contig 12173 bp, 9 predicted proteins | sample CryGeymeta201502_FD_81535 | JGI IMG/M metagenome (GOLD analysis project Ga0100378, IMG submission 81535) | Groundwater microbial communities from Crystal Geyser aquifers in Utah, USA - Crystal Geyser metaG 2015-02 | ecosystem: Environmental > Aquatic > Deep subsurface > Groundwater | place: USA...
CGTTAGGGAATAGACTTGGATTATTGTAGTCTTGATTTTTACGGAACATAGTACTCGTTAGAGTATTTTTTAACGTATCATCTCGTCAAATATTTATTTTATTACTTTTTGCAGAAGCGCCATATATAATTAAATTCTGGAATGGAAAGCTGTAAAAATTGCGTTAGAAGTGAAGAGTTGGGTAAAAGAATTATTGATGAAAGAACGAAATGAATCCTACTAGTCAAAAAATTATTTCGAACTAGTAGGTTGAAAAGGAATTAGTGATTACTTAGCAAGCCACTTCATCATTCCACGTAGAGTCTTACCTACAGCTTCAATTGGATGAGCTGCATTTTTGTCTCTGAGTTTATGGAATTCAGGATATCCTGCTTTAGTGTCAGCAACCCATCTTTTTGCAAAAGCTGCGCCTTTATCTTTCTGAATATCATTCAATACTTCTTTCATTCTAGCTTTAACGCCAGCGTCAATGACTCTTGGCCCAGAAACATAATCTCCGTATTCTGCAGTGTCAGAGATAGAAAATCTCATTCTAGCGAGTCCGCCTTCGTAGATTAGATCGGTAATTAATTTTGCTTCGTGAAGACATTCGAAGTAAGCAATCTCTGGATCATAACCTGCTTCTGTTAACGTCTCAAAACCAGCCATAATCAAATTAGAAATTCCACCACAAAGTACAGCTTGTTCACCAAAAAGATCTGTCTCAGTTTCTTCTCTAAAAGAAGTCTCCAAAATACCAGCTCTTCCTCCACCAACTCCACCAGCATGTGCAAGGGCTCTTTTCTTAGCTTCGCCCGATGCGTCTTGGTAGATAGCGATAAGACAAGGAACACCACCACCTTCTACATAAACTCGACGAACTAAATGTCCTGGACCTTTCGGTGCAACCATGTAAACATCTACGTCTTTTGGAGGAGTAATTAAATCATAATGAATGTTAAATCCATGAGAAAATACTAAAGCTTTTCCTGTAGAAAGTCCAGGCTTAATATCCTTTTCATACATATCCGCCTGAATTGTGTCAGGTGCTAAAATTTGGATAATATCTGCTTTCTTTGAAGCCTCTGCAACATTGAGCACTTCAAATCCATCTTGTTTTGCTTGCGCAACTGATTTTGAACCATCTTTAAGACCGATAATAACTTTTAAGCCAGAATCTTTCATATTCTGAGCTTGGGCATGTCCTTGGCTACCATAACCAATTACTGCTATGGTTTTTCCTTTTAATGTGTTGAGATCACATGAGTCGTCATAATACAATTGAGCCATTCTAGATTTCCTTGGTATTCCGCGAGGGGGAACGGTAGTTTTTTACCAGATTGGGAATTAAATCCCTAGATAAAAGCATTTTTTCCCAGATAGCCCCAGCTTCTAACTAAAGACTGATCAATAAACTTTTAGCAGGTTCTTTACTAATTTCGTTTGATCAAAAGATGGAGAGCAGAGGCAATTTTGGGAATCTCGTGGGCCGCAATCGCATAGAGCATTTTTAAATCGATGTATTCATAAGCCCTAGTAAGATCTTCCTGCCAGAAGCTATCCATGTTTTGCCAAGGAATTTGGCTGTTCACTCTCTTAAAATCATCTGGAATTTTCTGGGATTCTTTTTGGATCTCAGTCATTAGATTTTCAATAAAAAGTGTATCCATAGATTCCATCTGCAATTCTTGGATCTGATTCTTTTGTATAAATGCTTCTAATTCGCGGCAGTAGTAGTATAAATCTTCAATCATCTTTCTCTTTAATTCTTTCCACAGCTAAAAAAGTTAAATCATCTTCCTGCTCTCTTCGATCACGGTATAAGTTTAGACTCTCATGCAATTTACCAGGAACATCTATTAAAGGATATTCATGCATGAATTTTACAGACTCAATCAATCTATCTTCACCATAGGATTGCGCATCCTTATTTTGTTGTTCTACGATTCCGTCAGAAAAAAGATAAAGCCTGTCATCTTCCGCATAATGGAACTTTGATTTAGTAAATTTAGAATCTTTTGAAAGCCCGATGATACGACCTGTTCGAGAAAGACGCTTAATCGTATGACCTGAAGCTAGTAACTGGTCAGGGTGTCCAGCAGATGCAAATTGTATTTCATCATGAGAAATCGATATATCTACAACAACACAAGAAAATATTATATGAAGACTGTAATAATCCTTTATAAAAATTTGATTCAATTCATGTAAGATTTCATGGGGACTAGAAATTTTATATTTTAGGCCTTCGTATTCCGATCGAATAGCCATAGTTATGAGTGCAGCTTGTACGCCATGTCCAGTTGCATCTGCCAAGAACAATCTGTATTTTTTCTTTTCTCTTTGGAAGATATCGAAATAATCTCCTCCCACAATAGACATAGGTTCATAAAGTCTTGAGAAATTAATATGTGGATATTCAATTGATTTAGGAGGAATGGAATCCTCTTGGATTCTCTTTGCCATGTAGATATCTTTACGAATCGTTTCCAAACTTAGATTTAATGCTGAAGTTCGTTCTTGGACTTTTTCTTCCAAATCTACCAAAGCCTTAGCCTGTAATTCTTGCTTTTCTAACTTGAGAGTATTTATCCTTTCTGCTAGAGCTAAAGATAAGATGGACGCCTCAATAATGGAACCAATTTGGTTAGAATATACTGTAAAAAAATTATACGGAACGAGACCTATTTCCAAGAGAGTCCAAGTCACTATCCCGACAAGTAGCAAGGACCAGGCAAGTAGATATAGTTTCGCATCCTTATTCTTCGCAACCATACCTCTGATTATTAATGCCAATATAGAAATAGAGAATACCTGTGCGACTATGTTAGATGATACTATTAAAAATCGAATATCCGCCAAATAAAATATCAATGGAGCTACGACAAGAGTCGAATTTCTTAGCAGAACCATATACCTATCCATTAGAGACATACTGTCTTTCGTCTGTAGATAGTGACGTGCAAATTGAATTCCAAATACGCAACTCGATCCAACAATTAAAATAGAAAGTCGATTACGAATATCAGGATGATTTCCTAGGAAATAAGGATAGTCCATTCCGTTCAGATAGATTTGCAGTAATAAATTCGAGAAAATAGCGAGAGAATAATACAAATAAGTTCGATCCCATAATAAGAGATAGATGATAAAATTATAAAGAACCATAATCGAAATGGCTCCGTAGAAAAATCCAAGCAGCAACTTCGTATAGGAAAAAGATTGGTAAAACTTTTCAGGAGTATTTAAAGTTAGATAAAAATTTACAGTTGAAGTTGTATCAATACGGAAGAAGAAAGTGTCTGTCTCGCCCTCATTCATGCGAAGAGGAAAAGCAATGCGATATTCTTTTACAGGCCAATCTTTGAAAGCCAATAAATCACCAGCTATTTGAGATTCTTCCTTGGTCTGAGATCTTCTACTCATTTCCACTCGATCAATATGACTATTTCCTATATTGACAATAAATTCCTTTTCTAAGGTATCATTTATTAGTTCAAGCTTAATCCAGACAGTTTGTTTCGTATAACCGTAACTTGCGTATCTGTCCATTTTGGATTTCGAAAATCCTGGATCAACATTTTCATAGATAATGGATTGGGAAGAAATATTTGGTTGGGTAATTGCAATCTCTACTTCTAAAGGTTTACCCTCAAGAACCTGGCTCATCCGATTTTCTGCACTCAGCCCAATGCTAAATGCAAATCCGATTAGAATTGCAATTTTCCATTTCATAATTTTGTTTATCTTATTTTAAAATGACATCTTGGAAAGGGTTTTTCCAAAAAGCTCACCTGAGTCTGGAAAGAAAATTCCTAAAACTTCTGACCAGGCATCTTGGAGCAGAGCATCATAGAAAGCAATATCGATTGGATCTTTCTCTGGACGAAATTGGTGGTACGGTTTGTATCGTTCTTTATGAACTGGATGGGATCTGTTGCAGACTATGTATTCTATTTTCTGACCGCCTTCCAAAACCACTCCCTCTTCCATTAAGGCATCCAAGACAATTTTAGAGGAATGATTGCCCTTGTATTCGCCTGATCTTCGAGTTAAATTCTGAGTGACCATGAATTCCTTCAGAGGAAAAGACTTTTTTCGAATTCCTTCTCGGTAGGTTCTGTGAATTTGATCAAACTCAGGTTCGCGGTCAATAATTTCTTTCATATTGGAACAAAGAGAAAGAATATCCAAGAGCTCCTTTTGGAAATGATCCACAAGTATAGGAGTATTTCTTCTACGAAGAGCGATTCCTCTGTATTTGATTTTGCCATGAATCTCTCTTCCGTAGTAGCGTGTGGGAACCGAGAAACCTTCTCTTGCCTTGGATGTCGGAAAAACAATCCAGGAATACGTTGCTTCATAGAGAAGTCGGAGAGATAATTTATCTTTTACTTTTGTATGTAGTTCTTGGATAGCTCTCTCTTCCAGAAGTCTAGTATCACTAGAAACTAGCCAAAGGGAATCTGTCAGTCCATGTAAAAATTCATAGCCCATATCTTCAGCAATTTCTTTCGCTGATTGAATAGCGTAACGCCCCCAGGCAGTGATAGACTCATGTGCTTCTCTGCGACCGTATTTAGCATTTTTATATCCCGTATAACCGAAGCAGGTGACTAAACACCATTTCAAGGCAGTTGACCTTCTCTCCCAAGCCTTCAGGTCTTCATCGGACAATTTGTTCTTATTTTGACTGAGGAATTCTTTGATCTCATCTCGCCTTCGAAGCAATATTTCAACTGTATCGCTGACTATACCTCTTCGCTTCGTACAGGTATGGTAAGGCGTTTCAGGAACGGGAATCTTGACGCCATCCCAATCGCAGCATTCACAATTCACCGTCTCGCCAGAAATATTATGAACCGACATGATACTTGGGTAGAGGGAGCGAAAATCCATTTCGACTATGTTTTCAAAGTAACCGACCTTAGGTCGAAAAGTCATCCCTCCTTGGTCTGTCTTGAGAAGAACAGAAAGTGGTTTGATGCTAGGAGCTTTTCCTTTGATTCTAGGAATGAGTGTATTTTTATTGAGTGCCATCTCGTCTTCCATAGCACTCATTGCCGTACCAGGCGAGGAACGAGAAAGTCTTTGCAGAGGGAGGCGGGAGAATCTAGCCATCTCATAGATGCCTTCTAGATCTGCTTCTGTATAGAAAAAGCTCTCTCGCTTATCTAGATGAATTCGACCAAACAAGGGAAATGCGGTTGTCTTATGGACAACTCGTCCATAGCTGTAAAAAGTACGAGATACCGTCTTGAGGTTGCGAAAAGTAGCCGTAGTCTCTCTATCCAAAAGTAAAGGAATCTTGTATTCTTTGGCCCAGGTAAAAATCTGTGGAAGCAAAAATTCATCACCCCCATTAGTGAACAGAATGTCCGGATCATACTCTCGTAGAATCAAATTTAACTTTATCAAAATCTCATCCGGCTCAGCCTCCAATGAGATCATCTCCGTCTCAGAAACTAAGACACGGAGGGGGTTCTTAGCGCCAATGGGAATGTATTTTCCATAATCGGCAAATATAGTTATAGTATTCAAAGCTGGAAATTGATCTCTCTCCAAAGCAAAACGATCGGTTAGAGTCTCGATGACCAAGGTCCCGCCCCAATCTAACTTTTGGTTGCGAATTGGTAGGACTCGAACTTTTGCCAGGGGGAAAGTATTCTGTTCTAAGAGGTATCCATGAACAGGCAAAAGATCTGCTCCGTAAAATTCAATATGCTCACGGACAAAATCAGTCTCACGAAATAATTTGCGGAAGGCAGAAATCTGGAGAATTCGGCATAGTGTAGAGGAAACCTGCTTGCCTGACCATAAATCTATACTTTGCTTACTTTCTTGCCAACGAAGAATTCCGCTCTTGCAGAGTCCAGTGGCGATCTTCTTGCCGCGCTCGCTGAAGGTACGTATCTCTAACTTAGGATAGTAAACATCCTCCAAAAAATGGTTCTTACCTTCTGAATCTCGTAGCCAAAGATGTATAACTTCTTCCGAATTCCAAGCATCCATAAGCCAATATACAGTCATAGGATAAGTATATTTTTGTTTAGCTGTTTATGGGCAAGTAAAAATTAAAGAAGAATTATTTCTTTCATGAAGCCTTGTAAATTCTATCTGCTGAAAAATCGATTTTAATTTTGGCTCCGCCATCTTCCGATTTCATATAATTAAGATTCCCTTCGATTTGTTTGCTTAAGGCAAAAATTAAAGTCAAGCCCAAGGATTTAGGTTTTTGCAAATCGATACCTTCTGGAAAACCAATCCCATTATCAGAAATAGAAAAATCAATCCTGTCACCTATTTGGGATAAAGTTATATTAATCTTTGGGGTCTTTTGCCTTGCCGAATCAGGAAAAGCATATTTAAAAATATTTGTTACCGCTTCATTCAAAATCAATCCACAAGGAATTGCCGTTTCTATAGCAAAACGCAGTCCTTGCACATTCAAAAAAATCTCAGGCATTAAAATTTCTACATTTGATGAAGACAGATGATTGATCAAATCTGAAAAATAATCGTGAATGTCTATAAAAGATAGGGATTCATTCGAATAAAGAATTTCATGAATGATGGACATTGCTTTAATTCGGTTTTGACTTTCAATCAAAGCTTGCTTTACATCAGGATCAGGATGGAAGTCTGATTGCATGTACAACATAGCAATTATGACTTGCATATTATTCTTTACTCTATGATGGATTTCTTTGAGAAGAATTTCTTTCTCTTTGAGAGAAGTATTTGCCTTCTCTTCGCGAAAGCGAATTAAATCTATCTCAGAGAACAAACTTGAAATCTCATTAAATTTCTGAAGAATGGTTCCCTTGATTGCATTCTTAAAATCTATTGCTGCTTGGATATCTAAATCTTGCCAAGGCAGACAGCTAAGCTTAACTTCTTCAGACCAAGCCTCAAAGGATTTTCTTGGATGAAGTCTTTCTATATTTTTTCCATCTACAGTGACGGCTTTGTGAGGGTCTCCACTCCAAGTTATTGTATGCAAGCGTTCTTTTCTGAACCAAAGCAATGTTAGGTTATAAGTAGACTGAACCTGAGTCATGAGGATACCAGATACTGTATCTTTCAAAGATTGCAAGCTAGGATCAATAGATGATATACTATTACTTGTGAAAGTATTATTGCTATCAAGTTGCTTTTCGAAAGTTTTTATCAACTTGTTAATTGTATCACTATCTGGCACCTCACCTATTGTTAACATTTGATCACCCAACTTAACTGCAGCACCTGTACATTCAATGAAGTCCATCAATGTAACTTTTCCATGCACTAAACCATTTAGAAATTCGGTCGCAGAGGACATTTGTTCAAGAAGAATGTTCCGGATATTTGCGAGAGTTAAGGAAGCTTGGTCTTTTTTCTTAGTCTGGAAGGATTCAATCTTCAAAGAAGTAAATTGAGTCATAAGTAAAATAGAATTCCTTACTGCAAATGAAATGTATTTAGCTGAGCTAGTATGGTGGCATGCAATAAGTCCCCAAAGCTTGCCTTGGATAATAATAGATACCACTAAGGTTCCGCTAACACCCATATTCATTAGATACTCAATATGAATTGGAGAAACAGATCTAAGCACAGAGTAGGATTGATCCAAAATTCCATCATCACTTAATGTTGGATGCTTTAGTATGCTTGAAGGTGTATAATTAACATCAACAATCATCCTCATTAAGTTAGTATGATATAAGTTCCTAGCCTGAACAGGAATATCGGAAGCTGGGTAGTATAGTCCTAGATAAGGAAGTAAATCTTCTCGCTTGGATTCAGCAATCACTTCACCGTTCCAATCGGGGTCAAAACGGTAAACCATAACCCTATCATAAGCAGTGATATTTCTTATCTGAGCTGAAACATTCATAAGAAAATAATTTAGTTCAACTTCATCTCGAACATTCATGATAGACGAAAGTAGATTATAAGAAATATTCTCGCTATCCTGATCTTTACTTACTCTCTCACACTCTATCAAATAACCATTATTAGATTTAGAAATAATTGTCTCAAATGAAAGCTTTTCGCCATTTTTATGATTGAATAGAACTTGAATTGGTTTAAAAATTCCGGAAGGCTCATATAGTATACCTGGAAAGGATTGAATTGTATTTAGAAGCTCGGGAGCAATTGATTGAAAGCCATTTGTAAACAATTCAATTGCCTTGTACCCTAAGAAATCTGCAATATTATCAGAACAATGGAAAATCTGATTATCTAAGGATATTTCTAACAAAAATCCATGCGGTTGTATGGCAGAGGGAATATGAATCGGTTCCCGTTCACAATTATTCAATATAATCTCACTTATCGCTAAATAACTCTTAATATACTGTTTAGACGTATGCTTTCTATAATTCTATCAATCGTATGGAAATTTATTGACAAAACTCTAGAGATAAGAATAGAACATTGCTTTTAGAGGATCTAAGAAGTGATTATTTAGATACCACACCAGGAATACTGGCAAAAGTCTGTGTTATCTTGAATTTATCCATATTATGAGATTTAGAATCTTTATAATGAGCTGCTCCAACTCCCATATATTTCAAATTCTCATTCAAAATATTTCTTCTGTGCCCGGGAGAATTCATCCAAGAATTAACAACTATGGTTGCAAGACTTGAGTAAGTTTGATTAGGAATAGGAGGACCATTTAATGTATAGCTGAAATAACCAGATTTATTTTCTGATGGAGGATAAACGGGTTCATTATCCTTATAAATAATCCCATAACCGATGTTAATGTTTTCTGCGGAATACGCATTCTTAACACCTATTGATTCCATCCGCTTTACAGGAGTCTCTCTACCTTTGATAGGTGAATTATGTGAGTAAAAATTTGCTTTAACCATATCATTGGAATGTTCCATACTAATTTTCTCTAAGGCAGGAGAATAAGCCAGGGGAGGAAGTTTCATCTGAACTCGTTTGGCATTTGTTTCATAAAATACAGCTGCATTCAATAGGGGATAATCAATATTTTTCAAATCGATTCGTTTATTAAAAGCAGGGTATTTCTCGTAATTCGATTCGTTGTATTGGCTGTAATTTTCAATAGACCAAAGTTTCGATTTGGATTTGGGTAGCTCAAGAACATCTAAATCTGATGATTCATTCGCTTTGTCAAGAACTGTTGTTGTCTTCGTCTTCACTGAATCTACTGGAGTGGATGTTTTTTCCATTTCTGTAGTTGTTTCGCAGGAGATATAAAAAATTAGCGCAACAAGTATGAGCAGAATGCTGTTGTAAAACTTGAGGATTCTTGATAAAATTGAGTTGATGGAGTATTTTTTAGAGTTCATTGAGATCCTGTACAAGATTGTGGATTAAATTTTTTTCTTTATTATTTTCAATTATTTCTGATTCTTCTATGCCTAATTCCCAAATAAAAACAAAAATTAAGCTATATAATGTGACGTGTTTTTGTGTATAATATTTTTCAGTAATAAATAGATTATCACGAAAAATTTTGACTCTCATGATTCTTCTTTCGCCATAAAAAGCAGGAAGCAGCCCAGCAGTGCCAAGAGAAAAAAGAGAGGATGTAAAACTATACCAGGCATTTTCATATTCATCCATAACTGAGGTAAAAATCTCAAAATGTACAGGAGCCTTAACACCATTGCCTACAACTCTTCCAAAATAACCTGTCTCTTCGAGGTATTTTACATAAAGATCCGAGATTCTTTGCCTTTCTTCCTCGCCTTCTGGTGAGTTAACTTGAATGGAAAGAAATGGAATTCGCTTTTCTAAATTTGGTTTAGCAATAATGGGAATATCATCACTTAAATAATTATAGCAGGAAAAAAATTGTAGAAAAGCAACTGCAGTTATGAGTTGGTAAAATAAATAAGTAAAATTTTTCTTCATAAATTTCCCATTTTAAGGATTTTCATCCAATAATACCCAAAACTTATAAGTAAGCCCCAGGCTGTCAAGGTCATACAGAGTCCAGGAATGAACATTTCTTTAGATTTTAATACGCCAATACTAAATGCTATAGCATTTGGTGGAGTTGAAATAGGAAGTGGCATGGATAAAGAGGCAGCTAGGGCAACGAAAATCACTAAACCATCTTGGTATAACAAACCCAATCCGATTGCAATAGGAACCATAAGATTGGCGACAGATGTATTGCTCATAATTGCTGATAAGCTTAAGGTAGCAAAACTAAAAAATACCAACACTAAAAACATGGAAAAGTATTCAGCATGAAATGGTTCAAGCAATGCAGGTCCCAGTTGAGAAACTTCGATACTTTTTCCGAGTGAAATTCCCCCTCCCATTAGAATAAGAACCTCCCAGGATAGACTTTTGAAATCTTTAAGATCTAAGATTTTCGATGAGAAAAGAAGTATTACAGGTATTAGAGCAATAGTTCCAATCGATATCTTATGTAAGTCTGAGGTTAACCAGAGCGCTAATGTCAAAAGCATAATAGCATTAATAAATACATCAATTTTCCTGGAGCGAGGAATATCCGAAATCGCTATGACAAAATTTTGTATTTCACCATTCTCTTTATTCTTACCGGTAAAGAAAAATAAATATAGTATAAGAGATAAAAGAAAGTTTAATATAAGAACCAATGGCAGAGCGTAAATCATCCATTCTAAAAAACTAGGAGCAAGACCTAGCCCTCTTAAATATTCCATAGCAATTGCATTCGGTAAGGTTCCTACAGGAGTCCCAATCCCACCAATATTACTTGCAAATGGAACTGCGAGTATCAAAGCCTTCCGGTGGGATTCTAGGGGAACCATTTTTAAAACGGGTAAAAGTAAACCTATCATAAGTGAGGCAGTAGCAGTATTATTCATCCACATAGATAGAAGCGAAGATATAAATATTATTTTAACTAATATTTTAAAAGATGTACTTGATTTGGAAGATAGTAAAAGTTTAGCCAACCTACTATCGATCTCATACTTGTTGGCCGCCTTCGCCAAAACAAATCCACCTAAGAAGAGCAAAATGGTATCAGAAAAAAAAGGAGCAAGGAAAAGTTCAGAACTTATTTTTGGATTCGAATTTTTCAGAACAGGCATCAACCAAACTAATTCAAGAAAAAGTAAGACAAAACTAGTTATATGGAGTGGAATGACTTCTGTTATCCATAAGATACATGCTAGTAATACCAGTAGTAAAGTAATTTCTTGGCCTGGAGAAATAGATTCCCAAATCATAGTCTCATTATCGGTTTTTTTGAATCGATAATTTTCAATAAAGGAAATAAGTTTATTCTAACTATGTATAATTTTGACAAAAAGCATATTATTTATTGACAAAATACCTTTATTAAACCACAATTCTCCTATTCATTGAATACTCCCTATGATTTCTAATGCTTTAATTAATATTTTCATTGCGCTAAGTTATGTCTTAGCTGCACAGCTTGGATTTTTTTTAGCATTTTTGAATACCCAAGTCTCTCCCATCTGGCCTCCCGAAGGAGTTGCATTTGCTGCCCTTGCTCTATTAGGTCGTAAAGCTATTCCAGGAATTTTAATAGGTGCATTTGCTGCTAATCTTTGGAACAATCCTCATCTACCAACAGCGATCCTAATTGCAATTGGAAATACAGGAAGCACTCTCATCAATCTTTGGATACTTAAGAAAAGTACTGGTGAAGTTGATCCGCTTGCCAATATGAAAAATCTGCTAGTATTTCTTTTCTTCGCAACGATACCGGGATCTATTTTTAGTGCCTTAATAGGTGTTGGTTCCTTATTCAGTTTCGGATTTGTTCCAGCTGATGGATTCTGGAATGTATTCTTTACTTGGTTTGCTGGTGAAATGCAAGGATTCATAATAGTTGCTCCTTTCTTACTAAGCATAATGAAAAAAGTTAATTATAATGTATTTTCAATTGGGAAGACTATTGAGTTCTCTATAAGTTTAATCATAATTTCTCAAGTAGCTTGGTATGTTTTCTCTGTCTCGGATCCTTTAATGTTTGAACTTCCCCTAATTTTCTGGACACTCATATCATAATAAATTAGGAGTAGAGATATGAGCAAAGGAAACAAATTTTACGAAGAACACTTTAAAAGAAGTGAGGTAGATCATTTAATAAAAAGTCGTAAATCACGCAGACAGGTCGCTTCAGATTTAGGAATCAGTGATGCTACTCTCAAGAAATGGTATGACTTTTACCTATCGGAAGAAAAAAGCCCACATAA
>Ga0100378_1005047_pt1 | contig 12172 bp, 15 predicted proteins | sample CryGeymeta201502_FD_81535 | JGI IMG/M metagenome (GOLD analysis project Ga0100378, IMG submission 81535) | Groundwater microbial communities from Crystal Geyser aquifers in Utah, USA - Crystal Geyser metaG 2015-02 | ecosystem: Environmental > Aquatic > Deep subsurface > Groundwater | place: USA...
TAACTCCGAATGACATATTGATTTATTATTAATATATATAAAATTATTATTTAAACACAAAAAATATTAATTATGTAATAAGTTTCATATAAGTTAGAAATTAAAATTACTTTAATAATTTTTATACAAGAACAAATATTTATGATAAAAAAGCAAACACAAAATAAATACTAAATCCTTTGAAACATCATACAATTATAACTTTATTAGGTTTCGTTAGAAAATCTAGTAAATAAATTGCTTTAATTTTATTCATAAATCATAATTACTTTAAGTTACTCTTAAGCCTTTTATTTTATTAATTTTATTTATTAGTATAAATATGGTAAACATTATAATTTATAAAAGGGAGCTATTTTAGACGTTATAGGTATTCACGAAGATTACTCATCATTTGTTGTTTCCTTTTTAGCAATGCTAATAATACCATTATCTGGTTTTATGTATTCAAGAAGTATAGTATAATTATTAAAGTAATTAATATAAACTAAGGTATCTTTTTCTCACAAAATATGGATTTAGATAAAGTAAATATTTATTCTACAATAATTACGGTTGTTTTGATTTATTTAATAATTGTCTTATATTCGATATATCATTATAGAGACGACTTTTATCAAGTATTTTGCAAAAAAAAGACAAATACATTAGTTGATGATAAAAATGAGAAAAAGTTGGAATAACAAATGCAATTAATTAATAAATTTGTATAAATAAATTTATAAAATGCAAATTTAAATAAATTTATATAAAATTATATAAAATTTTATATTAAGTTTATTTTATAATCTTATTATAAAATTTAAATTTTTATCATATTATATATAATATAATACTTATAAACTGAATAATGTTAGTTTGTTTAATAATAATGAATATAAAGATTATAATTCCGAAGTTAAGTATAATTATTCGATTAATAACTGCTTCTTTTGTTTATGTTTAACTTAAATACTAAATTAACTTTTTCAAATTTCTTTTAGCAACACCTAGATTAATAATATATTATAAATAAAGTATAAAATACCATTTGGAGGTGGATACACATCTGAAAAAATCCAATTATAGAAACTGTGATATCCTACCCAAGTAACTAAATACGAAGATATTAATTCAAATTATCATTACTAAAAAATACTCCTGGTACTGCCCATGGTAAACCTTCTAATATCATCTTCTTTCTATTTTCCATTATTAATTTCCAGAATGTAGGTAAATACATTTTTATTCTTTATTATATAATAAATATTAATAATATTATAACAAAAAATTATAAAATTATAATAATTATAGAAAACAAAAAATAGTATAAATAAAGTGAAAATAATTGAAAGGAAAAAATAAATATCAAAATTATCAATGAAGGAACCTTTCAAATTCTTTAATTTAATTTCTCTTGTTAATTTTCGAAGATAAAAAAATCAAATATATTTCTATTAATCTTAATCATATTATTCTTATTAATCATATTCATAATCAAATTCAATATTCATAATTCATATATCAAATAATCATATAATCAAATTATCAATTTAGGAGTGACTTCTCTTTCTGTAGTGTTTCTTTCTGTTTTTGTCTCTTGATCTTGATCTCGATCTAGAATTTGATGGTGATCTAGATTTTTGAGATCTTTTATGTTTTCTGCTTTTGTTTCGTGATCTTGATCTATAAAAAGTTAATAAGTTAATATTAATATTAAGTTAGTTTATAATAAATTTATTGTTAATGTAGTTTTACCTTGATGAGGATGGAGATCGGGAGAATGATCGGGATCTATTAAGTTAAGTTAGTAAGATTTATTAAGTTTATGATTAAGGTTATATAATTATATAGTAGTCATATAGTTATAATATATAGTTTTATATACTAATTACCTTGATCTTCCTCTGTAGCGTCCATTGCCTCCTCCGTTGTATCGGCCTCCTCTACCGCTACCACCTCGGTAACCTCCTCTGAAACCGGACTTTCTTGCAGGCTCAACTAGTAAAGGTTTGCCTTTGTAATCGTAACTAAAAAATTAATATCATATCAAAGCAATTTATCTCATTATATATTATCATATTCTTTTAAAATTCTAATAAAATCATTATCTTTCATTTAAAATTCTTAAAAATCTTTAAGGTTTCCTTTTTCAAATTAAAATCAATTAAATCATTAAAATCCGACATCTTTTAAATAAAGTAAAGGTAAACATAGTAAAAAAGGAAACAATTATTAGTATATTTTACTTACTTGTTAAATTTTTCAATGCTGTCTTCAGCTTCCTTCAAAGTGTCATATTCCTAAATAAAGTTAATAAAATTTCTTACAATGAATCCTGATCCTTCTTTAACTCCGAAGGATTTAATTTTTCCGATTTCTCCGAATAATTCTTTTAGTTCCTCGTAATCGGCTTTGGAAGTAACGTTGCCAACAAAGACCCTTGTCATTTTTTATATATAATTAATTTTATTATTTAAATTTTTAATATTTAGATATTGAATAATTTAAATATTTCAATAATTGAAATAAATTGGAATAAATTGTTGACTTTTTAATAATTTGCTTATTATAGTATTTTAGTATATTATTTAGTGTAATGATCGATAATCATATATTATTATTGATTTTACCTACATTACAAAATTTAATTTGTAAGCCTATATAATAGTATAATAATAAATTTTATGTTTGTATTATAATTATAATTTATTAATGTAACATAAAGTTATAAATAAAGTTATAAATAAAGTTATAAATAAAGTTATTAATAAATTTAGTAATTAAATTTTTAATTATTATATTTACTTATATTCTTAATATTCTTTAAACAGTATTTAAAAAAACTTTTAATTAATGTCTATTATCAAAGAATGTGATATATTTGGAAAAGAGTTCAAATTTAACGTAGAAAATGAAGGACCACTAAAAACATATATTGGAGGAATAAGCACTTTACTATTTGCAATAGGAACTATAATTTGTATTTGGTATTTCGGACAAGATGTCTATCTCAAACAATCACCCTTTTACGTTAGCGAAACAATTTATTTTGACACTAGTCCTTATATTGAATTTAAAAACTTTGAACCATCAAAGTTTATTTTCTTTTATCAGATTTATAACTTTGATGCAACAGAAGCTGGGGAAGATCCTCATAGATTCTTTACACCAGTTGTAAAATACAATCAGTATTCATATAATGCTACTGATAATACTTGGAATGACGATTATAAATATATTAAGGCAGAGATTTGTAATATTTCTATGATAGAACCAACTAGTATTTATATTGAAGAGATATATTACTGCTTTATTCTAAATGAAACGTTAGGAACAAGAAGATTTAATGAAAGAACATCTAGTTTATATAATGAATTTAATGAAACGGATAATTTTAGAAGTTATGTTGATATGTCTAATTGGGCTCAATTAAATTTATATAGATGCAATGATCCAATTGTTGCAGAGGAAAATATAAATAATACAAATTGCCCTAGTAACGCAGAATATGATTCATTTACAAAACTTTATGGAGATTTGACTATGTATTATATAATGACAAATACAGTTTTTAATCCAAAAAACTTTAACAAACCATACAGAACATTTTATCGATATTCAAACAACAAACTAGTTGATGTGAACTCTAAATATTCAAACGAGCTCTATTTTTCAGTTGCTGAAATAAAGACTGATAAAGGTTTTATATTTGAAGATTTAGAACAAAAGTATTTTTTGGAGTTTGATATGTCTTACGAAGATAGAGTGTTACGAGAAAAGGGAAGAGCTAATTTTGATTTTAATATTTCGATAAACATATCCAATAAATATCTGCTTAATAGCAGAAAGTACATTAAAACTCAAGAATTAATAGCAGAAGTAGGAGGCTTTATGAGTCTTATTCTTAACGGTTTTACACTTATTTATGCATTCTATATTGAAAATTGGTATAAAGTCTTTATGATAGAAAAAATATTTAATTTAAATATTATTGAGAATAATGAGAATAATTATATTGATATGAATAAGATTGAATTAATTAATGTGCATAATGAACAAAAAATGGAAGAAAAGATTTTAAATATAGATAATAGAGTTAAAGGGGAAAGTGAGGTTAAGGGTGATAAGGGTGATAATGCCGAAAGTGGAGATAATCAGTTTAAACATCCTCAGGATGCAAAAAGGCAAAGTTATATAGGGAATATAGACAATATAGGTACTATTAATTTATTTTAAACTTATTTACATAACTAGATCTAGATAAGTCAACAAATAACTTAAAGAAATCAACTTGGCAAGTTCAAAATAAATACGTAAATCCTTTCAATAAAAACTTAAAACAGATAATTAACGAAAAAAGTAAACGGAGCTATAAAGTAACTATCAGTTCAGATGAAAGGTCTAAATTTTATATATGTTGTTACCAAAGCAAAAGGCAGAAGAAAAAATAATTAAATTTGAACTATTAATAGCTGCAGAAGAAATCCTTGAAAAGAAGTCAGACATTAAAGAATTATTTAAAATAATTGATCAATTAAGACTATTCAAAAAAATAATATTGAATGAAAATCAATGTTTTATGATTGAAAATAGAGAATTACAAAATATAAATTACGATAATAATAAGAATTCCATTTTAAAATCCAATGAAATGGTTGAAATAAATAAAGAAAAGTATGAACTAAAAAAGAAAAAGCTTTTAGATTATCTCAAAAAGCATAAAGAAGAAAATACATTTTCAACAATTGATAAGCTGCTTTTGAATTATGTTGACCAAGAATTAAAACAAGAATTGTAAAGCTAATATGCTAATTTAAGTAATTAATATTATATGATTTATTTATATTATATGTTTACTTGGTTAAATTTTCTCTATAAATTTTATTAATATGTTAACTAAGTTAAATTGCATATGTTAATTAATTAAATATTTATTCCTTATTAAATTATTAATAAATTTAATAACATGTTTGTTATAATTACTAATAAATGGAAAATGCAAAAAATATAAATCGCAATCACACAATGACAACAAAGATCGATAAAAGCGATTTAATAATATATAAAAATTTCACATCGAGTAATACAATACAAAACATTGATAAAAATAAGTAAAAATACATTAAAACTTTCATAAAACTTACATAATATTAAAGATATGATGATAATCATTTAAAACTACCTCCTCCAAATCCACTACTTCCTAGAAAGAATATTCCAATAAACTCTCCAAGATTTGGAAAAAACTTTAAATATATGTATAATAATATAATAAATACTAAACGCTTACTTATAAATAGAAAACTTGAGCCATTCAACCCAAACGAATATGAAATAGAGCCTCTTGAAACAAACTCTAACATTTCAACAGATAAATTTGAAAAAAATTGGAATATTGAAAACTATGCGAACTCTCAAAAGTTCATAAGGTAAATTATTCATAAATCATATATAATAAATAATTCAATTTAAAACTATAACCAATAACTAAACTATAACAGTAATTTAGTATATTACAAATCAAGAAAGAAAGTTGATGCCGATAACAAAGAATTAACTATTTTAATAAAGAATATCGTTAATCTCAAAAAGAATACATCTACTGATGGATCTGGTGAGACACCTGAGCCATATTATAAACCAATTGATAATGATGATAAGACAGTAGTATTTGAAAGTCGATTTGAGTCAGGGAATTTATTAACAGCTACTAAAATTGGTGATTTCGAATATCATTTAATATTACAAAATGATACTAATACTGTTGGATATAATCAATGGTTTTACTTCAGAATTAAAAATGTAAAGAAAGGAACAGTATTAAAGTTAAACATATTAAATATGGTAAGAATGTTATTATAATTATAATATTTAAATCTTTACTAAAGAAAAAACCTAAAAGTATGTATCAAAAAGGAATGAAGATATTAATATACAGTGAAAATAAAGCGAAATATCAAAATTTAGGATGGTGTAGAGGTGGAGATAGTATTCAGTATTATAGAAATGGATTGTTTCTAATTTATAATGAAACAAGACATGATTATAACTCACTTACTTTTAATTATACCGTCGAGTACGATGATGATACGATTTTCTTTGCAAATTCAATCCCATATACATATTCAGATTTAAATAATCAACTTAATACGTATGATAAAGATGAAAAGAAATATAAGTAAAATTACATTTTATTAATATAATATATTAATATATCTAGTTTTGTATTAAGACGAACTATTTGTAGTAGTCTAGCCGGGAATAATCTTGATTATTTAACAATAAGTTCAAATTTAGGAAAGCCAAAGGAGTTGGACTTACGACCTGGAATATGTATTATGGCCAGGGTACATCCCGGGGAAGCTGTAGGATCATGGATGATGAAAGGAATAATGGATTTTATAACTTCTGATCATGAAGATGCAATTTTCTTAAGAAATAATTATGTAATAAAGCTTATTCCAATGATGAATCCGGATGGAGTAATAGTTGGAAATTACAGGTAAATAACAGATAGCAATTACTTATATTATATATCTTATTTACTTTCTATTTAGAACATCACTTGCAGGCTGTGATCTAAACAGACGTTGGTTTAATACAAATGATGTACTATACCCTGAAGTATATTATCCAAAAGAAATGATAATGAGAATGGCAAAACAAAGAAAATTTGAATTTATTTGCGACTTACATGGTCATTCAAATCAATTTGATATATTTTCATATGGTAACAGAAATGAAGATGATCCACTTGAAAATAAGGTTTTTCCTTTGATGCTTTCTAAATTAAATAAAAACTTTAATTTTAACTATTGTTCTGAAAAAATGCCAAAAAGTAAAAAAGGAACCGCTAGGATTAGCTTATATAATGAATTAAATGAAATACCAAATATTTTAACAGTTGAGGCATCGTTTGCTGGGATTAATATTGTAAGCAATATCACAAACATAATTAAACATAATTATTAATGTTGATAAAATTATAAAGGGTCAAGGAAAAAGAGTACATATGAATACAAGAATTCTTATAACAATGGGAAGAGATATATGTAGAAATATTGTTTTGTATAATAAAGCACAAGCAGAGATAAAGTTAAATCAACAGCTAAAAGAGTATAATTAATTTTTTAATGTGTTTAATATAGTAAAACATCTGAACCAGAAATAATAAAAGAACTTAAAAAAATAGACATTAACTTAGAAACTAATACTCTATCAGGAGAAAGTGACAGCGAAGAATCAGAAGATAATCTCGAAGACTGTGATTTAAAAGTACTAATGCCAAAATCAAAAAAGAGTAATAATTACATATTTAAATTATACTTAATCATATAAGAGTTTAAGAAGTCTTCATCAATGAAAAAGATTAAGAAATTTCCTGTTGTTCTCAAAAAATCTACAAAAATACTACCAAACCCTACACCGCCGGAGAAGGTCCCAACACCAAAAATTGTAAGGAAATTTTCTCCTAAACCCAAACCAGCCCCGTATGACTTAAGGAAGAAAGTTTATACAGATAATAGAAAAGATGAAGATTCGCAAACTGAAGATATCTTTTTTAAAATGTAAACACATAATTAATAAAATAGGCCTTGGACATTCTTTAAAAATAAATTCAAAATAATTGCTCCCCAGATAGTTAATTCTAGTAACACAACCAATATTACAAATTTAACAAGTAATTTGAATGGTTTGAATAATAATGTAATTAGGTCTGAAAACAATTTTTCCATTGAGGATAAACTACGTAATTATATCAATTTAATACTTCTTTATCTTAACATTTTAGTAATCTCATCAAACAAACATCATTCAGTTAAAATTAACAACAATTTTAATTTCTTTAGTAATATAAAGAATCGAAACGAAATTGATAATACAAACAATCAAAATAATATACAAAATAAACCATCAATTCCTATTCAAATTAGAAATTCAATAAATTTAAGCAATAATAACAACAACAATAATAATTTTATAAATATTAGTAACAGTAACAATAAAAATATCTACAATACCAATAACATGGCCAGTAATAATAACAATAATAAAATTAATTCTGGTCATATTCCAGCAATAACAAAAAGTTCAAATAACTTAAAACATGTTTTACTTAATAGTAATAAAGAAAAGAGAATATCAATAAATAGCACAACATTTAAAAATGAAATGTTAATGCCACCAATACAGTTAAAAACTGATCAGGAAATGGTAAATATGAAAGATATTAAGTATAAAAAGAATAATAGTATTAATAACAATAGAAATATAAAATATTTTGAGACCGATTAAGAGATAGTGAGATAATTCAAATTTGATATTGTTATTTATTCTTTCCTAATTTTAAATGAACATATAAAAATAGTATAAAATTCATCAATATCTCGTCTCTATTTAATAATTATAAAAAATAATTATATAATATAAACTAATATTAACATATTAACATTAATATAATAATAACCAAAATTATAATTAACTATATTATATATTATATAATAAATTTTATATATATTAGAGTATTAATATTAAAATTTATATTTTAACTTTATTTGAAAAGAATTCATATTAACTTCTTTCATTCATTATTTCATAATTTTATCTAAATATTCTAACAACTAATTATTACCTTGCTTCTCGTCAGTTAATAGATTATTGTTCTTCAAACTAGATTGCTTACCTAAATCTAACTCATCATTTTCGTTTTTCATTTTATCCTATTATATAATATTATTATAAGCTTATTAAAATAATACATTTTCTTGCTTCTTTATTACCCAGTCAAAGATGTAATCGTACTCAAATTTTTCACGTTCAGAAATAGTCTTCAGAAGTCTCTTAAGATAAGTATAATCAGGTCTATCATCAAATCTTAAATCTCTTGTATAGTGAATAAATGTTTGTATTTCATCTATAATATTATTAACATATAAGAATATATTATATTAACAGTTATTAAATAATAATAGTACCTGGGAATCCTTTGCATAGTGTATCAATAGGAGTTGAAATCTTTTTTTCCATAATTTTTTCATACTTCTCTTTCATTGTCTTTGCCTTCATACCTTGCCAAGGTAGTTCTCCAAGTAAGAAGTAGACTAAAACGTACCCTAATGATTCTAAGTCATCTCTTCGTGATTGTTCTATTCCCAAGTGAGTGTTAATACTGGCATATCTTGCAGTACCAGTTAATGACTTTCCATCCCTATAGGGGATATGATTCCCAGTCTTTGGATCACGGAATCTTTTAGCCAATCCAAAATCTATAGCATACACTTGTGTTTTCTTCTTATTTGTCCCGATAAGGAAGTTATCAGGCTTTACATCTCTATGTATAAAGTTTTTAGAGTGTATATATTCTATTCTACTAATCTAATTTAAGTTGATTATATATCAATAGTTATTATAATATATACAATTTGATCCCCAAGCATAATAGCTGTTTTATTTGTAAATTTCCTTTTACAATAGTTAAACAAATCCTCAAGACTAGGACCTAATAAGTCTATAACCATTATATTGTAGTTTCCTTGTTGACCACACCAATGGAGAGTGGGGATTCCCGCGCCTCCTTGTAAAGCCATATAGAGCTTAGCTTCATAAAATAATTGTGGGTGTTTAGCTTTTGTAGGTTCCTTTTTAGTTAAAAAATTGTCTTACAAGTTTAATTGCCACTTCTTCACATATTCTTGTATTAATGCCTAAAATATAAAACGATTGCTATTACCATAATAAATGTCTCCGAAAGCCCCGCTTCCTAATTTCTTTTTAGCATTTAGTTTAAAGCATTCTCCTACTGGTATTTCATATTCGTTTTGGTTCGTTGTTTCCTTCAGATCTTTTTTGATAACTGGGTTGTTGGTATTCATTATACTTAATATTATATTTAAAGTAAAATAAATTATAATAATTATAGTTTAAACGTAATAATAAATTTACTTTATATATTAACTGCTAAAAAATGGACAATATTATTATGATTCTTAATTTTTAGTAATAGAATAATTTGATATTCTAATAAGTTTATAATTAGTTTCATTTCTAATAAATGTATTTATTTTAAAGTCCAAATTTTCTCTTTTGAATAAAATTTTAAATTTTATAGTAATATTTTACCTTTTAAAAATGTATACGGTAATATATTTATTATTATAATTTAAACAATTTATTATATATTGATAATATATAATTTAAAAATGGTCAAACTGTGTAAACAAGTTTTATATTGTTGTTATCTTATAATGATTATTTTCAATATAATCTCAGTTAATTCCCACAATCTTAAAAAATGTGGACATTACGAACGAGCTCTTCATAGCAAATCAACAAAAGTAAATTATTACGGAGATGAACATAGTGAAATTTCAAAATTAAGGTATTTACAAGCTGCATGGGAGCCACTTAGAATGTACATTGATTATTCCATCCTTGACTCACAAACAACTGTTGATATTGCTAAAAGAAATGCTATTCATCAAGTTGTAGATGCTACAAAGGCTATGTTCGAAAAATTACTTATGGTAAAAAGAATGACTACTAAATTACAAGTTACACAATGTAATGCTGATACTACTATTATATCAAACGATGTCCAAGCTGGAGTTGATGCTGATATTGTTATCTTCCCTATGTTTGATTTAAAAGCAGGAGAAGGAGTTGAAGCCTCTGCTGTTCATTGTATTCAAGATTCTGTAACTAATAGACCTACTGCAGGTTCAATGCATTATGCCGTACCTACAGTTGATCCTACTAAAAAGAATTATATGGATTATTTAATAATGCTTACCTTCCATGAAATGACACACGTTTTAGTGTTTAATGATTCACTTTATGATGGTTTTATTGATAGTTCTGGGAATCAAATACCTATTGCACAAACTATCGGATCTCAAACTATAAATGGTGTTACAAGAAAAATGGTTACTTCTCCAAAAGTAGTTGCAACAGCTAAAAGTCATTTTGGTTGTACCTCTATAACAGGTATGGAACTAGAAAATCAAGGAGGTTCAGGAACTGCAGGTGCACATTGGGAAATGAGAACTATGTTAGGAGACTTTATGATTGGTGAAAGTTATGAAGAAAATGTTATTTCTGAAATTAGTCTTGCTTTTTATGAAGATTCTGGTTGGTATAAAGTTAATTACTATACCGGAGGTCTGTTTAGATTTGGAAAATACAAAGGATGTGATTTCGTCTTAGCAAAATGTATTGTCAATGAAAAAAGTAGTTTCCCAGGAACATTTTGCACTGAAACTGATGCAAGAATGTGTACTGCTTCAAGAATGGCTAAAGGAACATGTAGTTTACAAGATGGTAGTGGACAGTCAGTTGATGCTGCTTATAAATATTTTGCTAGTGGAAAAATTGGAACTACAAATGCTGACTTTTGTCCTATTAGTTCAAGCGCAGGTGATGGACTTTCTTACTTTACTCAGGTATGTTTCGAAGGTACTTCAAGCCTACCAACATCTTTAAATGAAGTTATTGGTGCTGATAGTTCATGCTTTTATTCTTCAATTAAAGATACTAATAACACTGAACAAAGTGCAATTTCTGCCAATTACTCTATATGTTATAAATATGCTTGTGATAATACTGCCAAAACAGTTTCAGTCACAATAGGAACTCAAGTCGTAAGTTGCCCTAAAGTAGGAGGCCCAGTAGATGTAACAGTAGGAACTAATACAGGAAAATTATGGTGTCCAGACTACAACTTAATATGTACTAAATCAGTACCTTGTTCAGGTGCAGTTGATTGTGTTATGAAAGGAAGTTCTCCATTAAGTCCTACTTATGATTATACTGCTCTTGCTACTAATCCATTTGGAACTGACAGTGGTTCTGCAGCAATTCCAAGCCCTTCACCCGTCCCAGCCGGAACTCCAGGAACTGGAGTAATTACAACAAATGGAAATACTATTAAAATTTTAAGTTTTATATTTTATTTCTTGATTATTAGTCTATTTGCATAATTATCTGAACTTGATGAATTTATATCAATACAAGAGTATTGATTTTTTAATAATTATAATAATTAATAATTATGAAAATTTATTAACTATATTAACTATACTTTATTAACTATATTAACTTTATTAACTTTTTACTTATTTTATATATGTTAATATTTGGGGATTGGGGATTGGGGATTGGGGATTGGGCCCAATCCCCAATCCCCAATCCCCAA
>Ga0100378_1005048_pt1 | contig 12171 bp, 10 predicted proteins | sample CryGeymeta201502_FD_81535 | JGI IMG/M metagenome (GOLD analysis project Ga0100378, IMG submission 81535) | Groundwater microbial communities from Crystal Geyser aquifers in Utah, USA - Crystal Geyser metaG 2015-02 | ecosystem: Environmental > Aquatic > Deep subsurface > Groundwater | place: USA...
CCATTCTCAATCGTCACGACTGCATTTGGTAATGCGTACCCCCGCAACGTTAGCGTTGCTCCCGGATCAACCGGATCGGGAGTGACAGCGATACTTGGTGCGATGTTAATGTTACTCAGTGATGACGTTCGCGCACCAGAGACAGTGAACGAAGTACTAAATGTTGATGATTTTATTCTATTACTGTCGGTAGCATAGACACCAAACGTATACGCACCACGTGCAATTTGATCAAGCGTGATCTCATAGGCACCTTGCTGATTGGCGGTTGTCTGCCCCGCCGCCTTACCGTCAACGAGGATGCTGACGACACTGCGTGGGAAGGCATACCCACTAATCACGACTCGCGCATCTCCACTCTCGTACGGACCATCTGTACTTTCAAAGCCGCCGCCAGCGGTAGTTCCGGTCCGACCTCCGCCGCCACCTCCTCCTCCACCACCACTTCCACCCGTTCCTGCATCACCGCCTTCAAGCGGGGTCTCACCACTCGAGTTACCTGTCTCCCCTCCACTACCGCTCCCATCACCACTACCGTCATTGCCTGAACCACTGCCATCTCCAGAGATACTTCCTTCACTGTTAGCCGTCCCGGTCGGCTGGTCGTTAACGGTAAATTCGATGATGTAGTCGTCGATGTTGAAGTTACCCTCATCATCAATACAACGCACGTAAAAGGTGGCGACCGAGCCGGGGGTCACCGGCACAACCGTCGTGTGGAAAATGAGACCAGTGTTACTGAATGTATTTGGCATGGCACTATAGGGAGTACTTGATGCGGTGCTGTAACGACAAATCGAAAACTCATCCGTCTCAAGTGCAATCTCTACATTAAGTGTCGTTCCTCCGACCGTACTCGTCGGCGAACCATTAAAGCGCAGTGGCGGAATCGTTTCAGTCGTATCAGCTGGTCCTGCACTTACCTGCTGCACGAGCGCAATCAAAAATCCTGCATCTGCGACCACAGAGGCACCCTCAAAGATCTCCATCTGGACGGCATGAGTTCCGGTTGTGGTGGCGTTTTTGATTGGTCGAATATCTCCCGGTGATGTGGTAGTACCGGTCGTTGTACTAAACACCAGTTGTGGACCTTGACTCACTGAGGTGTGATTCCCTATTCTAATCTCGATTTTATCGTCGGTCTGCAGACCACTATCAGGCGCCAGGGTGTACCGGATCAGACCAGGACTACCGGGAATAATGGTCACCCCATCAATACCGGGAGCAGCCACTGTGCTCGCAGGTCGTGACACTCCACCGACCGCCAACTCAACATTTCGCGCACTAAAGAGCGGTGTACTACTGACAGTAAACCCAGGTGGTGGGGTGATCTCAATATACCCACCCGGAGCAACATCAGTACCGAGCACAAATGACAAAGTATGATTAGCATAGGCACCAGGAGCCGAGGTCGATATCAAATCGCGATAGGATGCAATATTCCGCGCCTCAGTTTCAAGCACACCCACTACAAACACAACAGCGAAACATAAAAGCGCATAGTACACAAACGACCACGACCGTGAAATGGAAAACATATGTCGTTCTATAGTTCTATTGTACCTTGTCACCTTTCACCAAGCTGCTCGTAACACACAGTTACGCACGTGCCGGTACCTGTTCCTTCGTAGCTTGCTCACGGGTACGCAAGTAGTCGAGCACATAATTGAGCACGATCAGGAGAAGAAGAATAAACAACACACCACTCAGCACAAAGGTACTGTAGTCAGTCGCCGTCGCTGGTTGTGAATTAAGTCGGACAGCGATCTCCCGTTCTGACAGCGCCGCCTCCCTTGCATCGAGCTCGCGCTGCCGTTCGGTAAGCGCAGCAGTGATTTGATTGAGTTCAGTTGGCTTCACACCAGCTGACATCCCCACCGCTGTCGCCACATAATCCATGGTCCCTCGCGACAACTGACTCGTTGTATCAGCAATGAGGCCACTCACGAAGAGGAGTACAAGAGCGAGTGTACAGGCACTGACCCGCAGAATTTTATGGTAGTGAGAATCAGCAAGCATATTCGAATGAATTTAAGCAAACAATGCCAGGAGTACGATCATAAAGAGCGCAGTTACCGCCAAGAGCACTACCGTCATCAAGAGCCATACATTAGTACTATTTTGTCGTCTTCGCACCAACTGCCGACCCCGGACTGGCATCGCGTGCGCCAGGGTACGACGAATGTAGAGACGAACGATTAGAAAAACAACTAGCAGGATCACCGCGAGGATACCAAGGGCTGGACCTATGATACTCATCGGTAAAATCCAAAACGTTACCGTACTTGAGGTCGTTTGTTTTCCATTTACCTCGCCGTAGACTAAACTCACCACCGCTTCATACCGACCAAAACCAGTACCATCTTCAGACCACTCCACCTTAAAATCATCTCGCACTCGCCCAGGAAATACTCCGGCTGAACTCTCGTTCATTGTGAGTGTGGCAACCTCCTGGCCAAACATATTTCGTATCACGAGTGGACCAATTGGCCGCACGAGGACGTTACCCGTATTTTCAATATTTGCACTAAAGGTCACGAGCTTATTTCCATACAGGAACTTATCAGTAGAAAACTGTCGAATACTCGCCCGCTCGACCACATCGCCTGCCACCCGCAAACTGATGATATTGGCCACCTGAAACCCAACCGCCGCGCCACTTTCATTTATCTCCGGAGCTTCGGCAGTAATCATCACGCTACCAAAGTGCCCACCTGGACTTGCATCCGTGGGTATCGTGATTGTAAATGGAACAATGACTTCTCCGTTTGCACCAATGGATACTTCTGTTGTCGACAAACTGGTCCAGCCGGATAATTCATAGCCGGATTGATCTGCCCCAGGACGCAAGAATACTGGCACGCCACCAGGCCCCACATCCGTAATATCACGCACAGATAAGTAGTATGTTTCATCTGTGCTATTAAGATTGACAATCTTAAGCTCGTAGCTATGCGTCGTACCAGGCTCCAGGGCCCCACTTGGCTCGATAACAGCTGGCTGAATTCGCACACCACTTCCCTGCGCTTGAGCGAGATACGGTATTAACAAGAGAAAGCATGCCGCTGTTCCAACCAGAAAAAACCAAAATGAATTGCGTACCAATGCGTGCATATAGGGTATCTAAAATAGATTAATGTAATAACCAATAAGTTTCATCAAGTATAGCACTTACCAAAGTGCATTCTGTTCACTACACACAATCACATACACACATCCAATGAATCACGGTGTGACACACAAAAACCCCTTTCGGGGTTTTTGTGTTGATTACATTTTTTGATTGTTTGATTAGAAGGTTGGTGTTGCGATGTAGGTCAGCGTTGTATTGTAGTCATCTCCAGCTTCCTGCAAGGGAGTGATCTGAATTTGGTACAAAACGTCTGCTTGTCCAATATCTTGAGTTGAATTATCAGCTGGACCATCATGTGTGAAGACCACACGTGGTGAGGTCGAAGCGGCAATGAACTCATTGGCACCAAAAGCGAGTGCAAGGTCAGAGTCGTTTGATGTCAAACCCCAGTGTCCCCAGGTAGTTTCGTCGAGAACATTATTACCTGGTGCGTTCCACACTGTACCTGGTACAGCGACATCAGAACCATCATCAAAGTTATCGATGATAGCGCCTGTAGATGACTCTAGATCACCATCAGACTCAACAGTTACCACAAAGCCGTTACGTGCATTTGTTGCAACATTGAGCCGTTGGGCTAGTGACTTTATTTCACCAGCGGTCAAAACTCCAAATGGAATCTCGTCGTTGGTGGTTGAGCCAGTCGTAGACGCACCATTGACTGCAGTCGAGGTGGCGAGGCCACTCACTGTAAAGTCAAACACGGTATTGACGATCGCCGTTACAAGCACGTTATCAAGGATGGCGACACGTGTCTTACCAGTATCACCGTTTCCTGTGTTGACAACAAATTCATATGAATCTGTCACACCTGGGTTAGTAATTACTCCTGGCGCGATCACGACTCGTACTTCTTGACCAGCAGTGGCAGTGATGTTGTTGAATGAAATCACTTGACCAGTTGAGTCGAATGCTAGTGGCGAAGCTGCCCCCGCGTTGACGGTCACTGTCAAGTTTCCTACGACAGATGCGTCAACTCCTGTAAAACCTGATGGGAAGGTAATTGCAATCGTGTTACCGGGTGCAATTGAACTTCCAGTCGGGACAGTGAATCTGATGTCGTGTCCTGAGAGGGCACTTAGGTCAGAGTCGGTAAGTGTATTACTTACGTTGGTTAGGTTAGCTGCTTCTACAGTGCTGTACATTCCGATTGAGGAAAGGAGCACCGCAGTTGCAACGAGTGTCGCGGCCACTCGTTGCGAAACGCCAACAGTTGTTGGAATTGCGAACATGTTCTTTTTTTTATTTATTTATTAAATAACTTTTTTGTCTCTACGCGTACAAATGCGTGGTGACACTCGATTGAAGTATTCTGTGGAGAATCATAGATGTGATGCGTAGTGAAAAAGTTTCAGCCTGCTTCTATCTATGTACTTCAATCGATCTACCCATAGTTTACCTTTTCTGAGACACCCTGTCTGAGAATTGCTGTTGATAACCTTTTTGTCTCTATGAGAGTTCCTATAGAATCACCCTATTTCGTAACTATTTTTATCAGAAGAGGCAGGATTTTTGTATAAAAGTTATCACGTACAACTGTCGCTTATCCTACGACGCTGACACGACAGGGACATCCTTCCACTGTGTCGTATACGATGGCATGAGGAGGGCGCGCTTCGGACGCCAAGTTGCCTGTGCCGGCGTCGTCCCGAGCCATACCTGCCCCGTGGCAAACTTTTGATTGAGCGCATCCACGACGGACCATAGGCCGACACTTTTCTGTGGTGTTTCAAGGAGCGACAGCTGACCATTTTCGGCCGCCAGACCAGCCACCATCACCCCGACTTTTTGGTACGGCACTCCTGGCACGTAGCGATGCATGAGGAGCCCCAGGGCAGCTCTGAGTAGGACATGCGTATCAAATACTGGCTGATCAAAGGTGATGTCAGCCCGAATCCCCTGAAAGGCATAGTCACCAAAGCGACTTGGCCGAACCCAGATTTTGAGGTACGTCGCCCCCGTACCAAGCTGTCGCATATCCGCTCCTACTTGGTTTATGTGGTACGTCAGTGCATCTTGCACCACCGCAATATTCGTCGTCGCTTGGTTGAAGGTACGCGAACTCATCAGGCTTTTTTGCGCCACTGCCCGCTTGACTCTGACGGGCGAAACCGGACGACCAGCCAGCTCTGACTGGAGCGCCACTGCCACTACCCCGAAGCGGGCGCGCAAACGATCAGCTGGCACCAAGAGGAGGTCAGCCACCGTAAGGAGACCCACCCCTCTAAACTGTGCCACCAACCCAGACCCAATCCCCCATATCTCACCGAGTGGTATATCAGTAAGTGGAACAGGTGGGGTATCCACTCCCCAAATAGTCACCTGGCCCGTCTGCTTTGTGCACCGATTCGCGAACTTCGCTTGTGTCTTTGACTGTCCGATACCGATTGAGACAGGTAGCCCAAGTGACTGTACGATGACAGCCTGCAGTTCCGCGGCAATTGCGAGCACATCGCCGTCCGGGGGCACCAGAAAGAATGCTTCATCAATTGAATACTGTTCCACACTTGAAAGCTTAGCTCGCATGATCTCAAACACCCGCCGTGAGAGGTCACGATAAAGGGTCAGATTGGCTGAACAGGCCACTGCCTCCATGTCTTTTAAGCTGTCTTTTATCTTGAAATAAGGGACACCCATGGGTATACCGCTGTCCTTTATTTCTTGAGAGCGCGCGATCACACAGCCATCGTTACTTGAGAGCACGACGACCGGTCGTCGTCGCCAATCAGGCCGAAAAGCCCGTTCACACGATACGAAAAAATTATTACAATCGAGGAGACCGATGGGCTCTGTGTACATATGTCATTGATATAAGATGCCGTCAATCGCCTGTACCCGCTAGTATACCAAACCCTCGTGCTATACTGACACGCATGACTAATCAGTACTTCCGCGCTGGGGCTGGGACGGTGCTCTACCGAGAAGACGGCACTATCGCCATCTTTCAGCGCGCGAACCTCCCTGAGGTTTGGCAACTCCAGCAAGGTGGCTGTGATCATGATGAGACGGTGGAAGACACCCTTTGGCGAGAATTATATGAGGAGACTGCGCTCACCCAGGCACACATCACCTCCGTCACCCCGTACCCGACCTGGCTCCCCTACCCCTACCCAGATGCTATGCGCAGCCAACTCCGCGACCCCAACTGCCTTGGTCAGATCCATCGTTGGTACTTCCTCAAGCTCGCACCAGAGACCGTGATCGACGTCACGCAAGCGGCGGATAAAGAATTCCTCGCGTGTCGCTTCACCACCTGGACTGACCTCTTGGCAGCGCAAGTACCACCACACGACATTAAAAAAGTCGTCTACCAGACTCTGGCGAACTATTTTGCGACCACCATCATGGATACTCAAACCCATCGTACAGCGTAGCGAATATGCATGAAGTAATCACCGATATTGGCGACCACTCCACACCTGAAGTCGTACCTGACCAAGACGCACTGCGTGAAGCACGAAACATCCGGGAGTGGCACGTGGAGGCCCTAGACGCGATCACTCCCGCCACATCAGCCGAGACCCTCGCTGAACTCATCGCCCGTGCTGAGGAAATCATGCACACGTATAATGAATACCTGAACCAAATAGCCAAACTGGACGATGGCCCCAGAGAACATGATCACGCAGAGCTCCAAGCAGAGCGCCAGGCCTTCTTGCACAACATAAGTCACGCCCTCCTCCGCTACACCAGCAATGCCAACAGCCTTCCAACCACAGACAGCGAACACCTCACCATAGTATATGACACGCTTCTCTGCTACCACCGGATCATCGAGAGTAGCCCTGACCTTGGTCAGGGAACAATTGACGCTCACCACACCCTCCTCTTAAGCCCGACCCTCCTTGATGACGCGCCAACAACATGGCACCAGGCAGCCTACACACGCGCGACGGTGACCCTCATGCCGAACGTAACCAAGACGGAGACAACCGAGAACGATGCAATTGAAAGAGAAATGTGGCAAGCGAAAGCTACTGATATCCTGAGTCACGCCTGGCCCACCGACCGTGAAGAAATTGGTATGGCGCTTGGCGCAGCCTTTTATAAAGTATTTGGTCATCGCACAGAAGACATTTTGAGTGCATGGGATACCTGTACCGCTCAAGATAATCGCCAACCACAAACAGAGGCTGAACGAAAACAGAAAATGACTGATTTCATGAGACAAAATCTCGAGAGCCTCGCCAATGTATGGCAGGAAGCAGGCGCTGAGGGTGTCTTCCGGCTACACGATACATACGGCATTCGCCACTTCGGTCGGTACGACCCAGACCTGCTCACCGCCCAAGCCCTACACCAAAGGGAAACGACACCCACCAAAGAGTATGTCGTGGTCCTCTATCCCTTTGAAGATCACAACGGAGCCTTCTACCAGCAGCAAGAAGTGTTTGTCAATCTCATCGAACAACTCGAAGAGACGCATCACATCGTGATCACCGAGTCAGCTCATCGGCGCGAGTTACTGCGGCGACTCACGATCGCCCACCGAGAGTATGGTGGAGACAGTGGTCACCCAGCCGATATGGTACTACTCGGAGCCCATGGCAGCGCTGAACGGATGTCTTTTGGAGAATCAGTACCAAGTCACCAAATCACCAAAGAAGACCTCACAAACCAAACCCCGCAACCAGGGATTGACCGAGTGATTAGCAAACAGGCGCCGATTGTGGTCATTTCATGTAGCACCGGCAAAGACGATGGTGTCGCCGAGCGGGCTGCTGCTACCTTCGGTCGACCGGTGATTGCCCCCGATAAACCCACCAACCTTACCGACATTGAAGTTACCCTCCGTCCTGATGGGCACATTGGTGAAGCGTACCCGACGTACAATGCGAGTAAGGCGCGGACCTTCTACTTCCCGGCCAACCAAAGCCGACCTAGAATAGTTTCCAAATCGCCTGATCCTCTTCGCCGTCAATCTTAAAAAACGCGACTCCTCGTACCTCATACTTCTCTGCCAACTTCAGTCTCGCCTGTGCTGACTCGGCATCAGCGTAGGAAACAAATCGTACTGGTACCTCTTGCTTCGTCGCATTTGCAAACAAGAGTGCGCGCGCAGCATTCTCAAAACCCTTTGGAGTTCCTTTTGGTACCGGCAGGGCTGACAAGACCCGGTATGGTGAGGTCAGTGGAAAATACGTAATGACGCCCTCATCTCCAGCCGTCCGACCAATCGGCGCATCATATTCCTCTGATAGCTCACGAATCCGAGGCACATTCAGTGAAGCGACGCGGGTATAATCACGGTACCAGTCAGGCGCCACTGTCACATCCCAGGCCCGACCATACGTCGGAATTCCGATCAAGACCTTGTCTTCATCAAAATCCTTCAGCGCTAATTTCACTACTTTCTCTACCCACTCAGTATCCGCGACTGGATTATAGGGCACCCCGCGGCGCTTTTGGTTGAGGGTAAGGTCGGCCCGCTGCTGGTCATAGGTCATGAGCTCAATACGGTCACAATACTTGCTGATTGCTCTATAGTCATTTGCGTACACGAGTGGATTAGGCACCACCCGGTGGAGATCCTCGGGCGGCGTACGAGCCTCTATTGCGCAGGTTAAGAGCTTTTTTCCAAGCGCTCGATTAAGCTCTTTCAGAAACGTCGAAAAATGATCAATCGTCCTCGCTTCCTTCTGCTCGTAGTCAATATTAATACCAGCAAAGTCACCATCCTCCACGATGGCGACGATGTCTTTGATGTGTGCTGTTCGAGTCTTACGATCACTCAAGGTCGCATGAATGGCAGCACCATCAAACCAGGCAATTGAGGGGATGATCTCTACCTTGTTGCGTTTCGCAAGACGAATAAAATTCCGCCATTGCCGCTCTGACAGGTCAGCTTTATCGACGATCTCCCCAGTTACCGAATCTATCTCATACACAAACGGGTAGACGGTATCAAGCTTCTTAATGTGCTTCGTCGCACTCTTTAGCCCCGCAGTATCTTGCCACCACGGAATCCACCCAGCCACCTCACCATCATACGCCGCACTCACCGCGCCTGGGGCCATGAGCCCAAGCATCACAATCCCCAGTACCCATTGTTTCAGTATCATACTATTTGAGACGCATCACACACGTATATCTTTCAAAACGTCCGGGCACTCCCGACGACCACTCCCCACACAAAGACGTCGTCACTGTCTGCGAGCAAAATGGGCGCATACCCTGCCTGCTCAGACACCAGTGCCGCCTCACCACGCCGTATTTGGAGGCGTTTTACCACCAGCTCACCATACACCGCCGCTACGACGATCATCCCATCCCCTGGTGTGATAGACCGATCTACCACCAGAATATCACCATCGAAAATCCGTGCACCCTCCATCGAGTCCCCCCGCACGCGGACGAAAAACGTCGCTGTTGGGTTATCAATTAAGAGATCATTGAGATCAAGTGGCGCCTCGACCAGATCATCCCCCGGTGCTGGAAAGCCAGCCGCTGGTTGCGAGGCAAAGAGGTCATGCTCGGACAACGGCCCACGCTCTACTGGCATGATATGTGTCACCGTTGATTCACGTTGCTGCATACTGATACTCTACCAGCCAACCCAGGTTATACAAAACTACACAATCACAGCCCCACTCGTGAGGAGCGTGTGCACGTACCATAAGCCGACTAGGACGGCGAGCAGACCACCACTATACGCCACCTGAACAAAGCGACGCCGACGCGTCTCATAGATCGCTGCCACGAGGAGAAGCGCTACGATCCCTACCGCCACGACACTGTAGATGATCCCAAAGACAAGTGATGGCTGGGTCGCGAGAGCGGTGATGGTGGCTCCAGCGTGGGTACTCGTCGGCTGTTCACTTGCAAGCGCCAGCAAGCCAGAACTCGTGGCGAGCTGTGAATACAACGAGTGTTGTGGTGTGGCTGGTGGCACTGCGAGCGGAACACTAAAGTCTTCATCTGATATAAGTATTGGCTGAGGATCGCTCATCTGCGTCAGTTGCGGCGACATTTCGTCCGTAGCACCAAGGACAGTTGTCGGGGGCATCAGTGAAGCGACCAGTGAGTCTGACTCCTCTGGGACAGCCGTCGCGGGTAGTGGAACTGTCTCAGTGCTCGTGAGCGTCGTCGTCGCAGGTGCTTCAAATACCCCGAGTGGTACTAGGGCTGTATCTGGCACGGTCGCAAAAGTGTCAGACTGCTGTCCGATAAGCTCAGTCTCACTAGGAGCTGGTAGAGAGGGTGTTGGCTCGACTGCGAGAGCTGAAGGTACTGGAGCAGAAGCTACCGACGTATTCACAGCGGCTGCGGGGATCATATCCCGCACCACCGCTGGAGCGGGTACGGGCAGGGCGGCTGGTGTACCAAACAGCTGGACGACGTAGACGGTTGGATACCCATCAAAGGTACCGCGAGCCGTGCCGACACCGATCTCTGTAAATTTCCCATCCACAATATTCGCTCGGTGGGCGGGTGATTTCATCCATGCCTCCACTACTTCGATCGAATCACTAAAGTGAATCGCGAGATTCTCCCCTGCGTGTGCATACACATAGCCAGCCTCAGCAAAAAATTCCCATGGTGTGGTGCCATCTGGTGCATAGTGCGCAAAGTATTCGTTGGCGGCCATATGCTTGGCCTTCGCCGTCGCTGCGGCGTCAAGGACGGCGCTGCGGCGGAGCGGAGCCGCCGCCACTTCACTCACGCGCTTAGTATTGGTGAGATCAATCACCACCCCCGGCAAAACAGCGCCCACGAGCCAGTCCGACGACTGCCACAAAATAGCTTGCAGATTCGTGGCAGTGAAGGTAATGAGGAGGAGCGCTACCATCCCCACGACAGCGGTCCGCTGTAACCAATCAAGCGTATAGCGAGTAGTAGGAGTAGACTGTTCCATGAGATGAAGTATACCAAACCGCTTACCTAAGAAGGCACAATCTACCCGCACTTGCGTACACGCACGATACATTGTATGGTTCCGTGCAGCTGTAACTAGGAGGCGTGGATACTTTATTTAACCCTCCATCGCCTGACCGTACGTTCTAAGAAGAATGCGTCACTAACTTCGAGATAGACCACTTCGGTGACATGCTTATGAGAGCTTCACTGACAACACTAAAGGAGACCGCGATGTCCCACTACCCCGCTCGGCACCCGCTCGAGCACGGCGACCCCTTCGCCGGACAACGCTTCGACGACGAGCCACCACGGTTTGAAGATGATTGGAGCGAAGAGCTCCGAGACTGTCCGCTCGCTCCCGATGAGAAAGGTGCGGCTGACCCACAACCGGCTGCCGCCTGACCACGCCGCTTGGCGCACACGTTCGTGCGCCAAGCGGTTTATGTTATTGCCCCAGTGGTGAGTGACTCATCAATCCACTATCGCACCCGGTTTTGGTACAAACCATGGGCATACTCTGGCCACCAGCCACCGGCATTTGGACCACCATTACAAGTACCATCTGACTCACCTGGGAATTTAATCCACAGGTAGCCATCAAGTGGTGTGTCATTAGCAATCAATCGCGGTGTTGGTCCAAGCCCCCGGCCGTCAGGATTACACCATTGGTAGTCTGGATGATTACCACGTCCATTGCGGCTTGTGTCCACGACGTACCTCGCCCCATCAGTGAGTGAGCTGAGGAAGTTGCCGTACACATGATTGTATTCAGTCGCTACGAAGTTTGATACATTGAGCGCAAAACCTCGTGTATGCGCAATGCCTGCCTGACGGAGACGTTGACTCATCTCCTCTGCACTCACCCAAAATGGGTGTCCAGCGTCGATGTATACTGAGCCACCAGGCAGTGCGCCGAGTGTCTTTGCCGCATGTGCGATCAGCTCCAAACGCTCAGTCCGCTGTTCGGGCGCGAGACAGTTCAACATCGACAGCGCATCTGGCTCAATGATCGCGATAAACGGTCGATTGGCAAACTGCGTCGCGAGCCCATCTACCCAGCTTCGGTAGTTGGCGGCAATCGCTGCCCCTCCGGAAGAATACGAACCGCAATCCCGGTACGGAATATTATAGAGCACAAATACGGGAACCTGCTGCTTCGCCTCAGCATCCGTGAAGATACC
>Ga0100378_1005050_pt1 | contig 12169 bp, 8 predicted proteins | sample CryGeymeta201502_FD_81535 | JGI IMG/M metagenome (GOLD analysis project Ga0100378, IMG submission 81535) | Groundwater microbial communities from Crystal Geyser aquifers in Utah, USA - Crystal Geyser metaG 2015-02 | ecosystem: Environmental > Aquatic > Deep subsurface > Groundwater | place: USA...
CGTATCAAAACCTACAAAGAATTCACTTCTGTTAATTATAACCGTTGGGATATCTGTTCACCTGCATGCACCATGGGAAAAGAACAACAGTTGCCGCTCTATCTTTTCGTAGAGAATGCCTTGATTCGGCGATTTGGACAAGAATGGATGGATGCATTAAAAGCGACGGCAGCACATCTTAAAGACGGGAAGAAAGACTAATATCGTTTAACCTGAATATAGATATGATTCGTTCTTCCTTGATCATCTGTACAAGAAATTTTAACCGCCCCATCGGGTAATTCGGCTACAAAATTATCCTTGGCTAAACAAGTGCCAACGAGTCGGTCATTCACATACCAATAGATTTCCTTCACTCGGGCATCTACCTCAGCAATTAGGTGCAGTTTGGCCTTTTCTTCACGCTCAATTAGGTACTCAGCTTGGTCGGTTGGACTAACAATACTAGGCCCTTCAGTCACAAAAATTCTCGGACATGCTGGATTATGGGTGGGAACTTTTTCATACGTCAGTTTGGCATCTTCAAAATAACGGATTAAAGCTGGAGGATAGATTCGAAACAGTTCTTCATGCGTTCCACTGCTAGGTTTACAGCTCATACAGTAGCTCACAGTTCTGCCTTCATTCAAAGGGATTTTCTTTCTGCAAGAACATGGAATATAACGACTAATGCCTTCAATAAAATAGTCTTGGCCCAAGTTCTGACAATAGGGTCCCGGTACCTGACCAGTCTCAGTACAGATTTCACGTATGGATAGATTTTCCGGTGCATGCAGCCAATGCGTTTTGTTTTTTCCTTGGATGGCATCAAATAGTTGGAATAAGAGTGGTGTTGCCATTTCGGCACCGTTTAATCCGGGCACGCCTTCATTATTAAAATTTCCAATCCATACACCAATAGTATATTGATCATTATAGCCAATGCTCCATGCATCCCGCCGTCCATAGCTTGTTCCTGTTTTCCATGCAATGCGAGGAACCGATTTGCCCATCTGCCAATTTGAGGGCAAATCAGGCCGGGTCAATCCGCTTAATATTTCACTCACCATAAAGGCAGCTTCGGGCTTAATCCACTCAAAATGAAGTAAGGTACTATCGCTGTGAACATAGCGCAAAGGACGGTAGGTTCCTTGATTTGCCAGGGTAGAGTATGCATTAGCTAAGGTTTCTAATCTTACCCCGCAACCTCCGAGTACAAGCGATAAGCCCAAGCGTTTTTGATCTTTTTTAATCTGCCGAAAATCTATTTCGCCCATTTTTTGAATGAAAAGCGGAACACCATAATGCTGCAATACTGAAACGGCTGGGATATTTAGTGATTTAGCCAAAGCAGATTGTGCGCTTAAAGCACCTTGAAAATACATGTCGTAATTTTCAGGCGTATAGCCTGCGTAATTGCTCGGAACATCATAAAGAATACTCTTCGGGTTTAAGATTCCTTTTTCCATAGATAACCCATAAACAAAGGGCTTAAGGGTAGAGCCGGGTGATCGAACAGCAAGAATTCCGTCTACTTCACCTTCATTTTCTTTGTCGGTATAATCTGCGGAACCTGCATAGGCTATGACTTTTCTGCTTTCATTTTCTATGACAATTACAGAAGCGTTCGTAATGCGCATTATTTTCAAGCGCTCGATGTATTGTTTGACCAATGCTTCTGTTTTTCGCTGAGCAGAATACCGTATATGAGAACGGATGATAGGAGTTTGATACGAGGAATAGAGCCGACGACAAAGGTGGGGGGCTACATATTCCCAAGATTTTCTTTCAATGGCAAGCGGTTCTTGTAATGCCGATTCATATGTGCTTAAATCAGTCCAATTCTCCTTATAAAAATAAGTCAGCCAACGGTTTCTTGCCTCGCGGAGTTCCTCGTTATGTGGACGAAGTTTCCAAGTATTCGGACGATTCGGAACAACAGCCAAGGTTGCAATCTGAGCAGGACTCAATTGACCAGGTAAACATTGAAAATAAAGATAAGAAGCCGATTTGATGCCTTCAATATTACCACCATAAGGCACTAAATTCAGGTACATCCGAAGGATCTCATCTTTGCTAAAATGCCATTCGAGCTGCATGGCTTCCCAGATTTCAATAGCCTTATTGAAATAGGTTCGGTCCCTTGGCTTTAGTAAGCGTACAAGCTGCATGGTGATAGTTGATGCACCCGAAATACGTTTTCCGCCGCGCATGTTTTGTATGCCTGCACGAACAAGGGCAATGGGGTTAAATCCTGGATGAAAATAGAAATACCGGTCTTCCTTTAATAGAAAAGCATCGCTAATTGCAGGAGTTACTTCATCCTCTTCAAGATAAAGCCTCCATTTATCATCGCTGCTAAGGTATGCAGCAAGCGGCCGGTCCTCTTCTGAAAGCACCAAACTGCTGTATTTTATATTAACATGAAGTGGAAAAAGGGCATCGAAAAGCAGAAAGCTGAGGACAAATACCAGCAGTGCATTTCTTCCATATCGTAGAGTTTTTCTAAATCTTCCCTTCATTGAATGCCTCCGAAGATAAATAGCTTCATGGAAAAAAGTATTTTCGCGGCATGAAGTTCGAAAAAAATGCCTGGTCGATTCAAGGAGTGTCCTTGCTCGACATCGCCCGCGACTTCGGAACGCCTGTTTACGTTTACGATGCGGATCACATCATTGCTCAATATCAACGTCTTCAAAAAGCCTTTAAAGGGGCTAAGCTGAAGGTGAAGTATGCGATGAAGGCATTGAATAATATCCATGTGCTTAAACTTCTTAAAACGCAGGGTAGCGGGTTAGATTGTGTGTCTATCCAAGAAGTGAAATTGGGCATCATGGCTGGATTCACCCCTGAGGAAATTCTGTTCACTCCAAATTGTGTGTCGTTTGAAGAAATTCAGGAGGCCGTAAAATTGGGTGTGATGATTAATATCGATAATATCTCCATCCTGGAACAGTTTGGTAGTGTTTATGGAAATTCTGTTCCGGTCTGCATTCGCGTGAATCCGCATATCATGGCTGGTGGAAATGCCCATATTTCAGTAGGACATATCGATAGCAAGTTTGGCATCTCATTCTACCAAATGCGCCATGTTAATCGGGTGGTGAAGACCCATAACATGAAGATTGTTGGACTCCACATGCATACCGGGTCTGATATTTTAGATGCTGGAGTGTTTTTGCAGGGAGCGGAGTTGCTTTTCGAAGCCTCGAGTGAATTCCCTGATTTAGAGTTTATCGACTTTGGTAGCGGCTTTAAAGTGCCGTATAAAGAAGGGGATGTTTCAACCGATGTAGAAGAAATAGGCGGACGTATTGTTAAACGCTTCAATGAGTTCTGCAAAGAATACGGGCGTGAATTAGAACTTTGGTTTGAGCCAGGCAAGTTTTTGGTGAGTCAATCGGGCTATTTCTTAGTGAAGACCAATGTCATTAAACAAACCACATCCACTGTGTTTGTGGGTGTAGACTCAGGCCAGAACCACTTGATTCGTCCAATGATGTATGATGCCTACCATCATATCACCAATATCTCAAACCCAAAAGGCACCAACCGTATTTACTCGGTTGTAGGCTATATCTGCGAAACCGATACCTTCGGCTGGGACCGTCAATTAAACGAAGTCCGCGAAGGCGATATTATGGCATTCCACAATGCAGGTGCATACGGATTCTCCATGAGTTCAAACTACAATTCGCGCTTACGTCCAGCAGAGGTTATGGTCTACAAAGGCAAAGCACACCTCATCCGTAAAAGAGAAGACCTGAACCAATTGTTAGAAAATATTGTTGAAGCAGATATCGTTTAAGTAAATTGTGAACAAGGCTAAGCATATTTCTTAATCTCAGCCTTAACCTCAACCATGGCCTCAACCTCTACATTGGAAAAAAGACTCTACGCAATCGTCGATATCGAAACTACCGGTGGCTATGCCTCGGATAATCAGATGATTGAGATTGCAGTCGCCATTCACGATGGGGAGAAGGTGATCGAGACCTTTGAGTCGCTATTGAATCCGAATCGTAAAATCCCGCCCTATATCGCTGGCTTTACGGGTATCAGTGATGAAATGGTAGTGGATGCGCCACAGTTTAAGTCCATTGCATTAGCCTTATATAAACTATTGGATGGAAAAGTCTTTGTGGCGCATAATGTCAATTTCGATTATTCCTTCGTTCAAAAGGCATTTTCTGATATTGGAATCACCTACCAAGCAAAAAGGCTGTGTACGGTACGGCTATCACGTAAAATCATTCCAGGATTCAAATCGTATAGCCTCGGAAACCTTTGTCAGCAACTAGGTATTGATCTAACGCATGCACATAGAGCTGGCGGCGATTGTAATGCCACAGCAATACTTTTTTCATTGCTCGTTCGAAAGGACAGCGATGGACATATTGAAGAAACCCTCAAGAAAAGCAGCGGAGAACTCAATTTACCACCGAATTTGACCAAGAAGGAATTCGACAAAATTCCACTTTCTCCTGGTGTATATTATTTTCATGATGCAAAGGGGAAAGTCATATACGTGGGCAAAGCCATCAATTTAAAAAAGCGTGTGGCCTCGCATTTTAGCGGGAAAAATGAGTCGGAACGCAAGCAGAACTTTCTCCGTGAAATCCACTCGGTGAGTTTTGAACAATGCGGTAATGAGTTGGTATCCTTACTTTTAGAAGCGCAGGAAATCAAAAAACTTTGGCCGAAATATAACCGAGCCATGAAAAGTGTTGACATGCGTTTTGGTTTATATGATTTTGAGAACCGAGACGGTATTATGAATCTAGTGATAGATAAGTCACGCAAATATTTCCGACCCATCATCTCTTTTTCGAGCATGTACGAGGCGAGGGAATACATGGATCATCTCATTAAAGCATACAGTCTCGATCGTATGTACTGCGGCTTTGAGAAGATGGAATGGGTAGGAGGACAGGTCGTTCAAAAACGCCGTTTGGAAGACCCGCTCGAAATTCAAGAATACAACGAACGGGTACAAGCAGCCATTGAGGCTCTTCAGCAAAACCGAGAAACTTTTGCCCTGCTCGGGAATGGCCGTCAGCACGATGAGCAAAGTATCGTTTTGGTAGAAGAAGGTCGCTTTGTTGGCTTTGGGTTTGTGAGTAAGGATACCCCTTTGATGAGTTTAGAAGAACTTGGTAACCATATCAAACCTACACCAGAGTTCTCCGAATCGTATTGGCTAATTCGAAGCTATATGCAACGTAATGTCGCGGATAAGATAATTAGATTCAATTGATTAAGGTTAAGGCTAAGCTTCAGGCTAAGGTTAAGTCACGATGACTATCGGGAGAGGATTAATCTGCGCCTATCTGCGTAATGCTGCTTCGCTCAACGCTTCTGGGCACAGGTCTGCGGGAAGCAGAACTCCGCTAAAATATGTCGCTACGCAATCCTACTCCTTGACGAACAAATTGCGCTGCGTCCGCCGGAGCCTTTTCGGCGAAGGAGGGCCTTTTTTCTGGCGACAGCTATTGTTTTGCGCCTCAGCGTCTCCGCGTCAAAATACGTCGCGACGCAATCCTATTCCGCAGCGCAATCCTACTGCGCGTCAAAATTGGCTGAGAATATACGCACTCGTGGATGTTCGCACAAAAGTTACACTATGAAGTAGAACAGAGCCACAGCCTACCACAATTAACTATCTTGCATGCTATGGATAAATTCATGGAAGCGGCTTTTGAAGAAGCCCAAAAAGGCTGGAATGAAGGCGGAATACCAATTGGGTCTGTAATCGTTTATAAGGGTGAGATCATTGGGCGCGGACATAACCGTAGAATCCAGAATGGGAGTCCAATTCTACATGGCGAAATGGATGCGCTTGAAAATGCAGGACGACAACCCGCTTCTGTTTATCAAAATTGTACGCTTTATACCACTTTATCTCCTTGTCAGATGTGCAGTGGCGCCATCCTTCTGTATGGCATTCCCAAAGTTGTGATTGGCGAAAACCAAACCTTCCTGGGCGATGAAGATCACCTGCGCTCAAAAGGAGTGGAGCTTGTCCATGCCAATCATGCCGGCTGTCTTGCTCTAATGGAAAAGATGATTTCGGAGAAGCCGGAACTTTGGAATGAGGATATTGGCGTTTAGTCGTATTGTCGATTGCCTTGACGATTAGACGGTTACATATTTGGCATTGGCGGGTTTGTTACTCGTGCCCATGCTCAATCGATGCGAAGAATTCGGAATATATCCTGGTACTCAGAGCAGTTGGAAACGTAAGGGTAGGTCCAATGGCTGAAAATATAAAGGTGTTGCTAACAGCGGCTTTCAACGTCCTGAAGAAATCAAGCCAGATGACAACGCTGGCTAAAGCGGAAGAATTTTCCATGCTTAGCTGATAGGCAGAATATTCGCAGGCAAAATGTTAGACTAACGCGAGAAACACTGCAATCCACCTTATCACAATGGGATCATGTTGAGCATATTCCTGATAGAATTAACTTGGTGCACGTTTCTTCCTGTGGGTTCGCTTAACGCCAATTTCTGCGGTACCTGGGTTGAGTTTGCTTTTAATTTTCCTAAGATTTTGAATTGGAGTTTGAAGCGGACACATGGGGTCAGCCGCTAGTCTGGGGAAATTAATAACGAACGAGTTTATTACTGGGCAATAGTGCAAGTATAATGGTTAATAATTCAAATAAATTCCGTTATAGATAAAGAAAATTACACTATGGCTAAATGTTTCTTATTAACGTCTATTTTCTTTTAACTATTGCATCAACTTTTTTCTGGTTAGTACATATTTATACTATGCGTGTAATTCCTAGAGTGATATTTCCTAGTTTCGGTATTATGAAAAAAATAATACTATTATGTTCGTTAGTAGTACTAGGTACTGCTGCGGCTGTTTCAAACCATTATTTATCAGAGGAAGTGGCAAAACCAGCTACCGTAAATGTTCCCGACAATCTGTATACAGACGGTAATGTTGGAACACCCTATGATTTTGAACCATTTCATGAAGACGGGGAAGAATTTTGGACGATAATTAATAATTCGGGTTGTCCTGTCAATTATCGTCAATGGTTCAGTGGTCATGACAATAGCGGTGGCTTGCTCTCCTCGAATTTTAGTGCAGGTGTTTTGGGTTCTACCATGGGGAGTTCTACTGTCTTAACTTATGGCGATGTTCGTGGCTTATTTCCAGGAGTTACAGTTTCTACCATCAATTATGCGATTTTCGAATTCAATATTCCTCCAAGTGCCGTTTGGGCCCCTATTGGAGTAGGAAGTCATGACGTAAATACTGGCTTGCCTTCACCTTGTAATTGCATTAATATTACGATGAACCCATCGACAAGAACCGTAGTGATTTCTAGAGGATTCTCTTGCTAATTTTAATTATATTTGGTTAATGAGGTGGCCCAAGTTGTCACCTCAAATTTTTATAAAAATGCTAAAATTACTTCTTATAGTTTTTTGTTTTTTTTCTAGTCTAAATCTATACGCGCAATGGTTAGATGTTCCAGTGCCTGGAATTGGCAAGAATTTTAGAGTAACTCAAGCGCAATGGATTGACAGTGCTAATATTATTGGACATGATGGTGATGGTAAAATTGTTGTAAGTACGGATGCAGGGAACTCCTATTCTTCGTGGTCTTTGAATCTGTTTTTACTTGGATCAATATCCCAACCAAGTGTTGAAACCGGGTACCTTGTTTATAAGGGATTAAATCAACTCTTAAAATCAACGGATACTTGGCAAAACTTTACCCCCATGTTAATTACAGACGGGATAGATACTGCATTTCAATCAAACCCCATACTTTTCTGTCATTTTTGGGATGAAAATCGTGGTTTTGTTTTGGGTGATTCTCTAAATGGTTCATTAGATATTTGGACCACATCAAATGGCGGATTGCATTGGAAAAAGGTACTGGCAAGTGCCGATATTGGAGTAAAACTCAAAACATATATTTCAAATGTTTCTTCTCCATGCTTCAATGAATTTGAAGATGGGGGGATATTAGCCTTTCCTGGAGAATCTCGTTTTTATTTTAAAATTGACACTTATGGTGAAGTTTGGAAAAAAATTGAGCTTAGTCAAGAATATCATTTTAATGGATTTTTTGCATTTAAAAATCTAAATGAAGGCTTAATCATAAGAAATTTAATTTCCGGGGTAAACCAGACTAGGCTTGCATATACGTCGAATGGTGGTTCTACTTGGGATACATCCTATATGTTTGATTATGAGGTGTCCAGAATTGAATTTGCTAAGAGCTCACCAAATTACCCTGAAGTTTATGTTCTCTGCGGTGGTCTTGGCACTTTTATTATTCGATCATTATCAGAACCACCTATTCAGGTAGACTCTAAAAAGTTGGATAACATATCATTTTATAACTCCGAACGAGGTACAGGGTATTATCCCGTCGATGATCAAGGACTTGGTGCACGTGTTTTTAGTCCAAAAATTATATCTACTGGAACGGAAAAATTGGCAAACCGAAAAATTAATCTATACCCTAACCCTAATCATGGAGAGTTCATTTTCTTCACCGAAGAGTCAGAAAAAATTCAAATTATAGACCTCTACGGAAGAGTAGTTTATGAGAAATTTACCCTTGTCGGAGAAAACAGAATGGTTCTAAAATTACAGCCTGGACTATATTTATTAAAAGTAGATGGCTATGATGCACAACGATTTGTAGTTTCGGGATAATTTGTTTGAAGCAAGTCATGATTAATTTAAGGCAAGTAAGCCCCTTCAGCATGAAGGCCCTATTATTTACCTAATAATTCGACGTCAAAACTTGGATTTTGATCCATTAATTCAATCAATCTGTATCATTTGCCTCCGTCGTACCGTCGACCGTCAAGTTAAAAAAAAAAGCCTCCCAAATTGAGAGGCTTTACCTTTTAGTGCCCAGGACCGGGGTCGAACCGGTACTTGTTTCCAAACTGGTGTTTGAGACCAGCGCGTCTACCAATTCCGCCACCTGGGCTAAGGGGTGCAAACATACAATTTGATCGGATTTGCACAAACAATTTTTAATTTTTTTTCAGAAAGATAATTGCTTTATCAGTTTTGGGTAAAAGATTTAGGAATTTCAGTAATGGTGCATCTTCGGACAGGCATTTGGTATCATCTTTACTATATGAATCGCAGCCTTTTCTTTTTTGCCTTGATTCCTGAAGCACGCTTTTCAGAAAAAGTGCGCTCCTTGCAGGAGGAACTGAAAGCAAAATTTGCGCTAACTTATTCCATGCGGATTATACCGCATATCACACTTCAGGCTCCTTTTGAATGCCAAGAGGTTAATCAAAGCAAGCTAGAAGAATGTGTAGACTTAATTTCCAATAGGATTAAGCCATTGCGATTAAAGTCGATGAATTTCGGGTCGTTTATTAATTCAGTCGTCTATATAAATCTTGAAAAGAATGCTGAATTAATGGAACTTCAAGAATGGTTGGCAAATACTCTAGAAAGCCAAAGTTGTCTCACTTCTGCGCAAAGAAATAACGATTATGTGCCGCATATTACCCTGGCTCATCGGGATCTCGACCCAACCCAATTCGCTGAAGTTTGGGAGTATATTAATCAGTACCCGCTCAACGAATCTTTTGCAGTAGAAAAGTTGGTTGCCTTCAATCACGATGGAGCGAAATGGGTTGAATATCTCAGCTTCCCACTTGATATGGAAATGGTCAAATAAGAAGCGCTTTAGCTTAACTTATATTTCAATTGTCAGATTTACGTCAAATTTTTACAGAGTTGATACGGAATTGTACTTTCTGTTTTACTTTGCAAGCATGAGCAGGGAAAAACGATCAAATTGGTATGGGTTATGGCGTTGGTTTTTATGTCGCTGCCTCGATCTTTTTTATCGTCGAATGGAGGTAAGTGGTCTGGAGAATATTCCAAAAAATAAACCGGTAATCTTTGCTTCCAATCATACCAATGCACTTATCGACCCATTGGTAATCACCTATTTTTCTGGTAAACAACATTATTTCATGACCCGTGGCGACGTGTTCAGCATGAAGATTATCGACAAATTATTCCGCTCATGGCGCATGCTTCCTTTGTTTCGTATGAAAGACGGCATTGAGACCCTCTCGCGCAATGAGGCTGAAATGGAGTTTGTTACGAATCAACTTGCTGATGGTCAGAGTATGATCATTTTTCCTGAAGGGAGTCATTTTTGGCAACGAGAAATAAAACCTTTAAAAAAGGGATTGGTACGCATGGCCTATGAGGTGATGGATAAGAATCCTGAAAGCGATCTTGTGGTTATCCCTGTGGGACTTTACTTCAATGAGATGATCAAGCTAAATCAGGATGTGCTGGTAAATTTTGGCGCTCCAATTTCGGTTCGTGAATTCCCAAAAGAAGAAACACCGCAAAAAACCTTTCTGCGCTTCAATGCTCACTTGCGTTCAAAAATGCAGGAACAAATTCTTTTTATTGATTTGGAAGGAGAGACCTATGAACAAGCCGAAACATGGCGGACTGAATTGGCGGAGCGCTTAAACTCTTTGCCTTTAAAACAGAGCTATCGCTATCAAAAAGAATTCATCCAAATCGTTTGCCGTCCTTCATTTCAGGAATGGAACCAAAACAGGTCCCTAAACTTGGATGAAGTACTAGCAAGTGATATGATGAAATCGTGGTGGACAGAATTGGCTCCTCAGCTTGCTAATCCAACGTGGTCTCACCCTGCGGTTAAAGCCATTAAATGGCCTTTTTATATGCTGTCATTTATTCAATTTTTCCCGCTCTTTTACTTAGGTCGAATGCTCTTAGGTAAAATAAAGGATAGAACATTTCATAACTCGGTAAAGTTCGGACTAGCTCTCTTAGTTCAGCCTTTGTTTACCTTGATTTTCGGATTTTTGATGGTGCCACTATTTGGTTCATGGTGGGCCTTACCTATTTATTTGCTGAGTGCTCCCATATGGGCTGTGCTCTTCACTGAATGGCGGGGAAATCAAAAGGTTCAGTTTTGATTTAATACTTCTAGAATCACTTCGCAGGCTTTTTCAATTTCCTGCTCCGAAATGATCAGCGGAGGTGCAATGCGCATTTTCTCGGCTGAAAATAAAAACCAATCGGTGAGTACACCTCTTTCTATGCAGGCGTCGATGTATTTTTTATTTTCCTCAAAACATGAAAACTCCAACGCGAGCATCATGCCTCTCCCTGAAATGGATTTGATTTTAGGGTGTTTTAACAGATTTTTAAACAACCACTCCTTATGCGCAATGCTTTCCATTACGCGCTCCTTGATGAGGTAATTAAGTCCGGCTAATGCTGCGGCACAGGATAAAGGGTGTCCGCCAAAGGTGCTAATATGGCCCAATACCGGATCATGTGTAAAGGCATCCATATTTTGCTTTGAGCTTATAAAGGCGCCAAGTGGAACTCCAGCACCAAAGGCCTTGGCCAAAAGTAATATATCGGGTTCGATGCCATAATGCTCAAATGCGAAGAGTTTCCCGGTTCTTCCCATGCCACATTGAATTTCGTCAAGGATGAGCAGGGTACCCGTTTGATCGCATCGCTCACGTAAAGCATGGAGATAGGAGAGTTCAGCAGGTAAGTACCCAGCCTCGCCTTGTACGGTCTCTACAATCACGGCAGCGCAAGTCTCGTCTATCGCTAAGAGTTCTTCTTCTTGATTGAAGCGGATGTGATGGATATGAGGTAAAAGTGGCTGAAAAGGGGCTTTATATGCTTCGTCGCTCATCAGACTGAGAGCACCATGGGTACTTCCATGGTATGCATCTTTCATGGCAATAAATTTTTGACGCCCGCTAATACGCTTGGCCAGTTTCATTGCACCTTCGACAGCTTCACTACCTGAATTGACAAAAAATATTGAATCAAGCGTGCTGGGTAAATGCTTGGTTAGCTCCGTAGCTAAGGCTACCTGTGGATTTTGAACCAATTCGCCATACACCATCAAGTGAAGGTATTGATCGGCTTGTGCTTTTATGGCGGCAACTACCTCTTTATTTCCATGCCCGAGACTACTTACACTGATGCCCGATATGAGGTCGAGATAAGGCTTTCCGTCGCTGCCAAAGAGATAAACGCCTTCTGCTCTGTCAATTTCGAGTAGCAAAGGAGCATCGGAGGTCTGTGCCATATGGCGAAGAAATAGTTGGCGATTCGAAATCATCGCTTCAAATGTATTCAAAAAAAATCCCGGCAACCAAA
>Ga0100378_1005055_pt1 | contig 12166 bp, 9 predicted proteins | sample CryGeymeta201502_FD_81535 | JGI IMG/M metagenome (GOLD analysis project Ga0100378, IMG submission 81535) | Groundwater microbial communities from Crystal Geyser aquifers in Utah, USA - Crystal Geyser metaG 2015-02 | ecosystem: Environmental > Aquatic > Deep subsurface > Groundwater | place: USA...
AATTAAAACTCAACTCTGTTAGAGCGACAGCGCGTTTTAATTTCAGTCCTTCAGCCTGAAATTAAAACTCAACTCTGTTAGAGAAGCAGCATGTTTTTATTTCTAGCTAAGGCCTCGAAATAAAAAACACAACTCCGTTAGAGCAACAGAGACCTTATTTTGTTCTGTTAGAACAAAAATAAAACTCCACTCTGTTAGAGCGACCGTGAAGCGGAGAGGACGTCGCAGACGTCCGACAGCGAATTTCCCCGCTGTTGATTTTAGCGGGGGAAATTCAACTCTGTTAGAGCGACGGCGAGTTTTTATTTTCGAGTCTTTATCTGGAAATGAAATAGTCAGTTCGTTTTAAAGATTTGGGGCGAGAAGTAGATAGAGGAAGATTCAAAAATTAGTATTTACGAAAAGTCGAAGTTTGTTATATTTTCACTTGGTTGCTTCTTAGATTTGACCCCCGTCTTGCTAGACGAAATTATCCCTGTGGTCCTCGCTTACGACTATCGAAGTGACATAATCTGAACTCCGCCCGGAGTCCACACGGGCTTTGACCCCCTAAACTTTGCTGAAATATATCCTAATCTGGTAATTTTCTCAACTTGTCTGGGAAGCAGGGAGCCTGAGGCGGTCTCTCTCCCATTTAAGGCTCGGCGAGCCGGAAAGGAAAGGGGATCCGGGGCCGGGAGTGCAGTTTCCTAAGGTTTCGATGTGACGATAGTTCGACCCGTCAAGGGTGTATATATAGTCGGGGGCGTTGAAGCTGACGCTCTTCCCTTCGACGGGAGTGCCGTCGGGCCGGAGGAAGTTGCAAAACTGAGGGTTGTCGATAGTGACCGTCGGAGACTCGGGGCTGCACTGGGAGGAAGTGGTGGGGCGTCTGAACCGCAGGGCGCCTCTATCCAGGAAAAGAAGGTCTTGCAGGGACCCTCCGCTGGCCAAGTACTGCCCGGGGTCGTTGAAGTAATCCTGCAAGCCACATGCCGGGACTTGGGCGGGGCAGTAGGTGAAGACAAAGGTCCTGGTCTGGAAGGCCACCCAGCCGACTATCAGCATAGCCAGCATGCCGAGAAAAAGGCCGGTGAGGAAGGTAGCCCAACTCCACATTTAAATCCCCTTTATTTTGCCCGGAAGCCACAACTTATAATCAAATCTGGTGAGCGGAGAATCGCAAGTTTGCCGGTGTTCACAACTATTTCTCTCCTTAGTTCAAGGGAGGCAGAGTGATTCTCATGGAGTATACTCCGCCGGACTCTACTACGTCCGCGTTGCAGCCGCGGACGATAGCTCTAGCCGCTAAAAAGTCCGCTTCCGCTTGGCTCCCGGCGGGGACTATCACTTCGGTAGCCGCGGGGTTAGCCATGAGAGCTTCCGCGACGAGTCTCTCGCAGTCAGTGCCGCAGATCCTGGAGCGCTGCCACCGGATCATTTCTATCATCCCAGCGTTGGAGTCGTTAGGCTGGAAGCGCTCGGTGTCGAAGACCTGGCCGAATTCCACGGCGGGCGTGAAGGTGAAGAGAAGATCTTGCTGGGCCACAGGCTCCAGGGCCACAGTAAAGCCTTTAGCTTGGTAGAGAGGGATGAGGAGCTCGGCTAACGCTCTCAGGCCCACTTCCAGCACGACGCTATCCGAAGTAAAGTCTAAGCACTTTTGGGTCAAAATTTCGACGCCTTCCTTCACTTTGAAGTCGAGGGTCACCTGGCTGACTCCTTCGACGCTGCCGCTGGCAATGGTCGCTAAATCTTTCTCGATTGTAGCCGTCTTCAGCCGGAGGGCGGTGATGAGGTCCATTTAACAAAGTTGTGATTTTCGTGCTCGAGTCAACAGCACAAAAATCACCTGGTCTCTTTAACGGGGGGGTTTCGGGGAAATTGAAAAAAAAAGTTAGCGTTTCTTCTGCTAACGAGAGAAACTTCATGGAGTTATTAGAAAATAAACTACCCACTCCCGCCTTCGCAGAGTTAAGCCCGCTTGCGCCCCTCCCTCACGGCCGTCCCCGAAAAATATCCGCCGCTTACCAAATCTTGGAAGAAACCGAAAAAGCGATCGTCCCTCTGAACCAGGGGGGGTTCAAGTATCCCTGGAGAGAAAAAAATCCCCTTCTCGGGATCTCGCTCCAGGAGAAAATAAACGGGCTCTTACGAGTGCTGGTCGAGAGGGCTGCACGCTGCAACGGACTCCGCGTGAGGTCGGGCGAAGGGAAACGCTGCTGGCTGGCGGCGGAAAAAGACCTGGCCAGCTGCTTCTCGCTCTTCTCCGCGCTGGCAGAAGAAGGCGCCAAAGTGGGAATTTACCCTCTGCCCGAACTAGCGGAAGCATTCTGCGCCCTTTGCGAGAGGAGCGAAGAGGACGAAGCCTGTGGTTTCCCCGGTTCCCGGCCGGGCAGGGGGAAATTTCTGGCGCAAAAATCGGTTTCGCAAGAGCGGAGCGCTGATTTTAGCGCCTTCAAGACGACGGCGCAAAAATCGGTTTCGCAAGAGCGGAGCGCTGATTTTAGCGCCTTCAAGACGACGGCGCAAAAATCGGTTTCGCAAGAGCGGAGCTATATTTTCCTCGGCTCCACCTGGGGCGGGAAGCCCCGAAATGAAGAGCTGGAGGAGGAGAAAAAAGACGTCGCGACTCCTTACCCCCGTTCCCTCCCCCGCCCCCTGGCGGTCAAAGCCTGCATGACGGATTACCACTGCTGGTTTTACAGGCCCGGGCCAGACTATACTATCTCTGGGCTGGACAAGTACGGAAACGCTCTCTTTTGGAGGCGCGACAAGGAAAGCCGCCGGGTCGAGGTGAAAATAGTCAACACGAAAGGAAAGGTCAGCTTCAGCGAAAAAATTTCGGGGCTGGCCGACGAAAGCGTCGTTCTCAGCAGCAATAGCGAAATCCACTGCCGCCGAAGGCTGAAGGACGGAGAGACGGGGAAAGTCAAAACAGTTTACTCTATATTTTACAAGCCGGGAGTCGAAGCCGGGAAGAATTTCGACGTCGGCTGGAAGTGGCGCGACTGCCCGGTCCCGGGTATCTCCCCGCTCTTCGTCTCGCCCCTGGCAGTTTACAGCCTGGGGCAGGAGGAGGGGGAGAAAGAGGGAAAGAAGACTCTCCTGCTGCGAAACGGGCAAGTCGACCATCTCGTCGCAACTCCTACTGGGCCCTGTTTGGGAGCGGGGGCCTGCGGCCACTTCCTGCAGGCAGGCGAGGGAGGGACTCTATTGACGTCGCTGGGAGAAATTCTCCCCTTCCGCAGAGAGCAGCTGCTCTCTGCCCTAGTTCTAGGGGAGAATTTCTTCCTCGCTTACAGGCCCGGCCCCAAAATCTCGAAGTCGACCGACGAGGACATCTTCAATATCTACTACCACAGAATCGGTAGAAAAGGTTGCGTCCTTTCTCTGCCTGCTCTGACGGGCAAGAGCTGTTTCCTGGCGCCGGGAGCGAACTCCAACCAGGTGAAAATAGCGCGACGAGTCGGAGACAAAGAGATGATCGACATGATAGAGCTAGATTTCTAGTGAAACTCTATCAGAGAGACTATTCGTTTTTATTTTGTGTTGAAAACACAAAATCAACTCTGTTAAAGCGTTAATGTATCGAAGATAGCTGACAACGTGTTTCTTTCTAACTCTTGTTCAGGAAACCCGGAGGCAAAAATACCAACGTTTTCTAAAACATCACCCGTGAATCTTGAGGAGAGATTATGACCTGAGAGGTGAGACTACCGCAAAAGACGACGGCTTCTCCGATTATTTAGCTTTTTCAAACGAGAAGTTCCCTCGCCCTTTCATTTCTAAAATAAAAAGTAAAGGTCGGGAAACGATCGAAGGTTGATCTTTTCAGGAACAGTCCCTACTCTCGTCTTCAACCCCTCAACGAAGTTTGTTAAAAATGGAATTATACCACACGATGGTAAGCTTTTACTTTGAACTTCTGCCTCGAAAAAATAAAACATCACTCTCACTTCCCCTCTCTTTTGCCAAAAGAGAAGAGCGCCAATTGGTGGAAAGTGAAGAGATAACAATTGTCTGAGAGGAGAAAAGGAATGAAAAAGATGTCACTCGGCCCAGTTTCTGATATTGTGCTAGAAGAACTTTTGGCCCGCGGAGTTTACAAGGAAGTATACAGAGTCCGGGTCAACAACCAAGAAGCTGTCCTGGCTTGCCCTTCGGCTGAAAATTCTTACTCTCGCCATTTTCTCTGGCAAGAGATAGATCTTTACACTAAGCTTCCGCCTCATCCCGGACTGGTCGGCTACCTGGGCTACGGCCGGGGGGCAATTGTGCGTCCGCGAAGCGGGAGGTGGAGAGCGGGACAGGCGGAAGTCGAAGCCGGAGATAGGGCTTTTTTCTATTTCGCGGGGAAGAAAAAGACACCAGGCGGCCCGGTGAAGAAAAGCGAGACGGCTCCCGGTGAGCCGGGCGAAGCCGAAGGCCTCCCAGAGTTGAGCCTCTCCCCCTTCCTCCTGCTCGAATCACTAGACGGGGACATGGGGGAAGTTATCTCTCTCTACAGCGCGGCGCTGGTAGCTGCAGACAACGGCCCGGCCTTGAAAAGTGTTTGGGCGGCCCTGGTCGACGCTATGCTGCAAATAGTCGAAGGAACGATTCACCTGGAAAATCACAGAATACTTCACTTGGATCTCAAGCCCAGCAACATACTTCTCAGTGTGCGCCAGGCTCGGGACACGAATCTCAAAGGTCAACAATATCCAGGGGAAGACATCAGGCCGATTTTCAAGCTGGCGGACTTGGGAATTTGCGAAGAGCTTCTGCCCGAGGAAGAATGGGCCGAATCTGGCTCGGTCGGCTCCGCCCTCTACGCCGCCCCGGAAGTCTGCTCCCAGGGCCGGGCTTGCTTCCGCAGCCCGGTTTATAGCTGCGGCGTGATTTTCTCCCATCTCCTCCTGGGTAAGCACCCCTACGACAGCGAGAAGGGGGCGAAGGAAGCGGCCAAAGGAAAATTCCGCCTGGACCTGCGTCCGGTTTCCCACCTTTTGCCCCGACCCCTTGTCTCCCTTGTCCGCCGCATGACGCACCCCGACCCTTTCGCCCGCCCTGACTTCCTGGAAGTCAGAAGAGTTTTGCGATCTCTGGATGAAAGCCTAAATCTGTCGGAGTAAAACTGGTGCGGGGAGCCGTTGAGTCTTTTCGTTCAGGCGTCAGCGAGTTTTTCCGGCCCAAATCGACAGCCGGAAAAACTCCACTCCGTTCAGGCGTCAGCGAGTTTTTCCGGCCCAAATCGACAGCCGGAAAAACTCCACTCCGTTCAGGCGTCAGCGAGAAAAACAACCGCTTGTTCTTCGAACAAGCCAGAATAACTATCGTGAAGAAAGTCGGAGTGTTTTGCGTTCAACCTAAAGACATCAAACTCATACAAATCTATTAAGTGAACACCAAGAGAAACCTCTTTCTTTGAACAAACTACTAACAGCGAACTTTTTGTCTTTATTTCGAGACTTTCACTCTTTCCTCGACTGCCTCCAAAGCCCTGAAGCCCAAGTGGGAGTCGAAAGGCGTCCAAGGCCTCAAGCTCCGGCGCAAAGAGTAGCTGAAGTGAGGGCTTTCGCTGGCTACGTACGCCGCCGCCGCCGCGAAGAGGGGGCGAGTGTGGGACAGAGGGGAAGAAATCTCCCCTATCTTTTCGCAGCCCTCCAGCAAGAAGGCCTCCAAATTTCTCCCTTTTTCTAGATTGAAAGTAGCCGCCGTGTATATCCCCGCCTTCCTGTCCTCGTCGGCGTCCAGGGCGTCGTCCAGGATTTGGATGATTTCTCCGACCCGGGCCCAAGACGCCGGGTCTTCCTCCGTCCCGGACAGGGCGTGGATCACCAGAGCCGTCGTCCTCCCCTTTTCCAACATCACCTCCCGGTACTCTTCTTCGGGCAACCCTCCCTGCTTCTGGACCCCAGCTCCCGCCAGCTCGGCCTGGAAGGCCCTCAGCAGCGAAGGCTCGCAGCGGGGGCAAAATTCGACCAACTCCCTGTATACCCCGACCGCGCAGCGGAGAGGAAGAGAGCAGATTGTAAATTTTGCTGGCTCCTCCGCTGCGTGGTCAGAAGTCGAAGACTCTTTCCTCCGCGCCAGAGCCAGGGCCCGCAAGACTTCTTGCAGGTCGGAGCCTTCCCCCGCCTGGTCCAAGTAGCTGTCAACTAGCAGGTAAAGGAGGGAGAAGAGAAAAAACGAGCGGGAAAGTTCTTTTGCCTTTTCCGCCGAGGCCAGGAGCCGCGGCGGAGTCAAGATGAACCCTAGCGAGTAGAAGACAAAGCCTTCGGCCTGGGCCCGGGCGGGGAAAGCGAAAGAGTTGCGGCGGGAGAAATCTCCCAGCGAAGAGAAATAGTAAGGGCAGAGCAGCTCAGGGCCTTTTTCTTCGGGCCGTTCTCGGGGCAAGTCGGGGTCGTAGGGGGACGTCGGGAGGGACCCTTCGGTTAGCGCTTCCACGATTTGCCTGAAGTCGCTCTTGCTCAAAAAATCTCGGACCTGCTGTGGGAAAAAAGGGAGGTGTTGGGACAGCGATTTTCTCCAGCGCTCAGGAATCGAAGATTTCTCCTCTGCATTACTGTCTACCTCTTTTTCCGATACCAGGCCCCCGATTTGGTTCTCCGCTCGCATTTACGAGAGAGAGACTCCAATCGAAAAAAATCGCGCCTGCCAACTTTTAACGACTATTATAGCCGGGCCCAGCTGTAACCGTCCGTAGATTTTCAGTTGCTTTCCAACTTCGTTGGAAAGCGGACGTGTTGCACAAATTTTTCGACTTTGTCTTTCCTAAGCTTCTTTTTTCTCTTTCCCCAGTTGGGCCAGGGCCTCGGCTACCACTGCCACGGACCAAACGGGATTTTCTCCCGGCGGGAGGTGGAAAGGGTGGAGGTAAAAAATCCCCCGACGGAAGAAGGGGAGAGGGGTTTGCAAGGAAAACCCTAGCTGCCCAATCTCTTCGTGCGGGAGTTCGGATTTCCAAAGTCCGTAGGGAGAGGGAGTTATTTTTTTCCCGCCGCTCGCCTGCCCCAGGGCGACCACACTCTGTCCCAGGGGGAGGAAGGTGCGATCGGTGAGCAGGAAAGGCGCGATGTAAACTCCTTCCCCCGGGACAGAAGCCAGCCAGGCAAAAGGCTTTTCGGGAGGACCCAGGGGGCGAAGCGAAAAGAAGCCCCGGTGAAGTTCTACCTGGGTTTCAGATCCAGGAGTCGACATCTGTTGCAAAACCCGGGGAAGTTCTCCCAGTCGCCGGGAAAGAGTCCTTTCCGCTTCCACTACGTCCAAGACCTTGCCGCCGGCGTAGCCAGCGGAGACGTGTTTCTGCAAGTCGTTCAAGTCCGCCCTAGTGAGGCGGAAGGCGGGCGCGAGGGGGGCCTCGACTCCCAGGCCCAGGGGTCCGGAGCAAAGGGGAGGCCCGCACAAGGGGAGCGGCATTACTCGGCCGGAGGGGTCTTCGACAGGGAAGAAGGGGGCCGGCTCGGCCCTCTCCAGCAAAAGGGCCTGGGAGCCGGCAGCTCCCAGGCAGGCGGCGGCCAGGCGGGCGTAGGGGCTCCGCCCTGCCAACAGGAAGTCCTTCCTGCGACAAAGGAAGAGGGAAAAGATGTGGGCCAGGGAGAGGAGAAAGTAGGCGAGGAGGAAGGTGAGGAGCAGATACCTGAACTTTCCCATGAAAATTAGGCGGGAGGGAGAAGAAGGGAGGGGGAAAAGGGGTCTTTTCCTTCGTCCGGGGGGGGCGAGACATTGGCGGGGCGAAAAAGGCGAGCCTTGACCGTCGTGCATTCAGACGCTTTCTCTTCGCTCTCGCGATTTAAAGTGCCGAGAGCGAAAGGAAACGCGGAGTCTTTTTCCGCCATAAAAAATGGCTTACCTGGGCAAGGGTTCATATGGAATGGTCGTCGTGCAGGACGGGTCCGCGGTGAAAAAATTCAAAAAGCTTTCCCACTTGGTCCAAGAATACGCGGCGATGAGGTATTTGGAAAATACCGGAGTGACGGTCAGGGCGGAGGGGATAAATTTCCGGCAAAAAAAACTGGCGATGGAACTTTACGACAACAGCCTCCGCAAGTGGATAGAAAACAGGGGCGACAAGCTGACTAGGGATGAAATAATGACGGCTTTGCACGACATTCTCGAGGGGCTGGCGGTGCTCCACGCCAAGGGCTTGGCCCACGGGGATCTAAAGCCCGGAAATATCTTGGTCAAGTCGAAGCCCTTCGGGTGCGTTTTGGGCGACTTGGGCTTCGTCAGCGTCGCCCGCTACTCCAAGTGCGAGCGGACCGCCCCTGCCTACCGGGACCCCGTTGTCAAGTGCGCCACCTCCCACGACATGTTTTCTTTCGGGGTCATCTGCCTCGAGCTCCTGGGGGGCCTCCACTTCCGGAAAGAAGCCAAGTACAGCCGCCTGAGGGAGGAAGCGCGGAAACACCTCAGAAATCGCAGGTACCGGGAGCTGGTCCTCTCCCTCCTCTCCAGGAGGCACGAAGACAGGCCGAGCGCCTTGGAAGCGATGGAGGCTCTTTTCGGCCAGACTCCCTCTCGTCGCCTCCTCTCTTACGCCCGGCCCGCCCCCGTCTCGTTCGAAGGCTTCGAAGAGTACGAAAAATGGTACTCCGAGGTTTCGCGGCGTTTCACCATCAACCGGCCCAAGCGGGGAGCCGAAGCCATAGTCCAATATTTCCGCCGGCACAACCCGCCGGCTTCCGAGAGAACTTTCATGATGCTTTGTTGCATGATGGTCCAGTCCGCAGTCTTCGGCCCCTCCGGCTTCAGCGAGGACCACGTCCTCCTCTATAGTTCGCGAGCGGCTGCCGGGCGGCCCTCCCCCAACTTCACCCACGGACACGTTTTTTCCGCCTTGGAGAGTCTTCTCGGAGACAAAGAATTTTTGTCTATTCTCTTCAGCCCGTGAACGGAGTGGAGTTTTTAATTTGAGCCTTTATCTCAAATTAAAAATCGCTTTCGTTTGAACGAAACAAAGAGGGAAAGAATTTTTATCTCGTTTTATTTTCCGTCGGAGTTCCAGATTTTTTGAAGTTGAATTTTAAATCCTCGAGACCCAAATAATTTTCATTTGAGCTAGAAGCTCAAATGAAATTTCACAATCACATCTGCGATATCAAAAATCTACGTCTATTCGTATCTCAACAACAGTATCTGCAAACTGAATAAATATAAAACTATTAATAAATAAAATTTCAGAGGAATATTTATGTTCTCTAGAATACCAGTCCAAGAATTTTTACGTCGGCAATTATTTCAAGCGGTGAGAGAAGATAATTTGGAAAAAGTCGAAGAGTTGATCGAAAAGGGAGCGGATATTCACAGTGAAGAAAATTATGCTCTAGTCTTAGCGATTGAAAATTGTCATTTGGAAATTTTTGATCTCTTGGTGAAAAAAGGAGCAGATATACACACAGGTAAAGATAAGATAGTTTATCTAGCGGCGAAAAACAAGGTAGAATTTTATGAACTTTTGTTGCAGAAGGGGGTCGATATTAACGCCCACAACGGTACAGCTCTACTAAGAGCTTGTGTATACGGCAATTTACCGCTGGTAAAATTTTTACTGGAAAAAGGTGTCTGTCGTAAAATCGACGACAGTCTTTACGAAGCCGCTTTTCGCGGTCATTTAGACATTGTTAAATTACTGGTCAGAGAAGGAGCTAAACTTCATTTTAGTAACACTGGCAGAAGTGGTATTATCTCAGCTATATGGAAAGGTCATCTAGATATTGTGAAGTTTTTTTTCGAGAGCGGAATCGAACTACATTATCACATTGATTATCTACTCGGAGATGCCATAGTTGCGGGCGAATTGGAAGTGGCAAAGTTTTTGATTACATCAGGAGCCAATATTCACGCTATTAAACAAGAAGTCCTTCACAGCTCCGTCATGTCCAATCGATTTGATTCAGTATGTTTTTTTATCCAAAACGGAGGCGATATTTTTTCTTCTCGCTCTGTTTTGTCTCTGCTTATTAGAAAGTGTTCGAGAAACGAATCGGGAGACAGATGGAAAAAAGAAATCAGGAGTAAACTCTTAAAGCCTCCTGGTGTCGGAAAGGGAGTGTTTTCGTCTCTCTCGCTTCTCTTATTTCGTCTTTATTACCGCCCCGCTGGCCCTGCTTTCAGACAGGCTGTCGACCCAACAAAGTGAGACCATTCCTCTCCGCTTCGCGGTCGGAATGGGTTCGGGAGCGAAGTGATCCCGTCACAATACTGTCAAGACTAGCTGTAATACTTCACTCTTTCTAAACGGAGCGTTACTCCCGGAAAATAACGACGAAATTCTCCCTGAAAAAATGGCAGGATAACCTCTGAGTTCTTCTTGTTCTTTCCATTCGTGTTCCGAGTTTGTTTAAGAAACAAAATCTTGCTTGCGGCCCTAAGTCAAGCTCGAGTCCCGTAGCTCTTCGACTTTTCTCCTCGAATTGTCGAAAGCTTGCTGCACTACCCTTTGCGGGGCCCCGTTCATCAACTGCAAGGCTTCTGCTGTGGAGCCCCCGGGAGAAGCTACCCTTTCTATCAAGTCGAGCGGCTCCTCCCTCAGGAGCGCGTGCCCTGTCGAGATCATAGTGTGAGCCAGGAGGAGTCGCCTTTTTTCGGCCGGCAGCCCCTGGCCGGCCCGGCTCTGACCCAGCATTTCCGCCGTCCAGGCGAAGAAAGCCGGGCCGGAGCCGGAGACGACGGTGGAGTCGTCCAACTGACTCTCCGTTTTCAAAGGGAGGGCCAGATTTCCGAAGAGCCTCCAGATTTCCAGAGCGTAGTCTTTCCCGCCGCTCCCCGAAAAGAAGGGGATGATTCCCTCCCCGGTCCCTACCGTCACCTGGGGCATAATCCGCGCGTAGCCGCCGAAGCCCGGGGCGTTCTCCTCGATCGAGCGGAGAGAGACTCCGGCGGCGGCGGAGAGGAGCAGCGTGCTGCTCCGGGCTTTGGGAGGCAGCCCCTCCAAGTGCCGGCAGAGAGGGAGGACGGACCTGGGTTTGACAGTCAAGAGGATTATATCGAAGTCTTTGCGCTGGCGCAGCACTCCCGGGGCGCAGCCGCTCTTCCTCAGGGCCAGGGAGCAGGAGTCGAAGCCGTAAACGCGGTGGTTTCGCTGCATGGCTACCTTGGCTAGCTGGCTCCCGAGGCGTCCCAGGCCGAAAACAGCGAGAGTAGCGGCGTGCAGAGAGGACATTTGCGGCGGGAAACCTCTTTAAATAAGTCAAATTGCGGCAAATCCCGAGCGACTTTCTATTTCTATTTTTGATAATTTACAAAATCTCTAAAACTGGACAGAAATTAGGAGAAGGTGTGACGATTAGTAGCTTGATAGAAGAACGGGCTGCCTTTGCACTCGCAGTGCAAAATTAGTCTTCGATTAGTCAGCAGTCCGAGAAATAGCCAGCCTGATTATCCAAATTTCATCACTCCTCGTGTCCAAATTTACTTTGACTTCCACTCCATCCTCCGGATTTTGAACACTCTTCTTCAGCTCAAAGCTATCCGAAAAATCTGAAAGTCCGATTGCTCTGGCTATTTCTTCGTACGAGATTGTAGCGAGAGAGGTAAAATCCGGCGCAAGCACTTCTAGAGATTTATAGATATCAGAACAAACATAAATATGGGTCACCCATATATTTCCGTAAGCGTCGATAGCGTGAAAATTGCACCCGTGGTAGGGATGTATAATAAGTGTAAACATCACCTCAGGATCTGTCCTTCGTTGCAAAACTTCCCAATAATTTAAGTCGCCGATACGCGCGATATCACCATTATATGAGTTTATCAACGTTTCTGGCACCGTAGTTTTGTCCAGCATGAAATCGTCGAAAATGTATGTATAATCTCGCACTCGTTGAAACTCACCGTGACGCAGTAAATACCGGGAAAAACTTCGCCAGCTGTGTTTTATGGTCACTATCAACTGCATACGGTAAAGCAAAAATTCAACCGTAACGCCTTCGATGTCGAAAACTAAACTGCTTTTTTCGCTAATATTTCTGTCTTCGACGATATTCTGACTGCCGACCGGGGTAAAGTCCGCTAGCGGACTTGCCTGCTCGTTGAAGAGTTCTCTCGTTTTTATTAGATTTAAAGGCTCGAACAAAAAGGCAACTTTGTTAAAGCGGCAGCGTGATTTTTGCGCTGTTGACTTGAGCGCAAAAATCACAACTTTGTTAAAGCGGCAGCGTGATTTTTGCGCTGTTGACTTGAGCGCAAAAATCACAACTTC